>LFIK01004718.1_pt1 | contig 11002 bp, 15 predicted proteins | sample 643401 | NCBI WGS metagenome assembly LFIK01 (sample SAMN03777447, study PRJNA286221) | soda lake metagenome | biome: soda lake; feature: Kulunda steppe; material: water; isolation source: sample T5-Br brine of Lake Tanatar-5 | place: Russia: Kulunda steppe | collected 2010-07
ACACACACACACACACACACACACACACACACACACACACACACACGCGCGCGCGCGCACACACATACACACACAAGCACACGCGCGTGCACACACACATACAAACGCACGCTCGAGTGCACGCACACAAGGATACAAGCAGACGCATGTGCATGTGCGCATGCACATATACATTGGGATCGACATATGGCGCTGTATGTGGCAATTCTATGGCGCAATTTAGCGCTATACAGCAATATAGCCCTAAGTTTTGCTATATTTCAGCTGCTGTGTCTGCGAGAACTCCATCTTGCACATTGAATTTCGGCATCAAAATCAGAAGGGAGGTTCAGCACCTAGTACAAAGCCCCCATACAAAAAGTTAAGTAAAATTCATAATGTTGGGGGGGCTGGGGCGTCTAGCAACCAGATGAAGTGCTATATCTGGCACTAGGGTTTCACTCCTGCTCATGTGCGGGCACATGCCTTAGTGCCCCTGGGCCCCTCATTCCTCAATTCCCTTAATGCTTACAAGAGCACTGGATATCCCCTTGAATGCTGCCAGGAAAAAATTATAATGTTGACAGGTTGGCCCTTCAGATCAGGTGCATCGTGATCTGAAGACCACACTTGTGCTCCAAGGCACTCCCTATCTGTCAGCTCTCAAGAGCTGATTGCTGCCCAGCCCTGATTGCTTTCTTCTGCTGTCTGCGCTTCAAAGTCTTCTGCTGGTGCTGGTGCTTCTACTGCTCGCTGCATGGCTGCTTGCATGGAGCTGCTTGCGTGGCCTCAACTCACTCAAGCGCAGGGCACTCCAGCTTGATAGAGGGGACCTCATTATTGATTAAATGAATGGCCATGAGACAATGGAACCGCTTGTGCTGTGTGGGGCCCATAGAGAAGGACTTGATATGCTGCTTCTTGGCCACTGGCTTCCCAAGGCAGTCTACCTCCTCCTCACCTCGTGCTCCTCCTCCTCCCTGGCATGCTCCTTGGGGATTGTGCAAACCCCTGCTGCTTCCAGTGCTGTATGCCACTGCATCATCCTGGGGTTCGCGGGGCTGAGGTTGGCTTGCAACATTTGCGCTCAATCACACAGCCCCACTCTGCTAAATCTTCATTGTAATCCTGTCAGACCACTCCCTATGGGGACCTCCTGTCGTCCTGTTGAAGAGGTCTGCAGGTGTGGCACTGCCCTGAACGTGGGGTTGCATGCCATCCGTCCCCAGATTTATCCATGGCTCGACTCCATTTATATGTCTGCCATAATTAGATTCTTCTTGGGGCCAGAGGTGAAGTTTTGAGTTTTGATTTTGGCACGCGCAATATCTGAAGATTTTATAGCGCTTTTAGCAAACGCCGATCCCTACATATACATCTGCATACACACTCATGCAATCATGCTCTCAGGCACTGATGCGTTTATGTGCGCCCCCTCTCACGTGCCTAGGGTGCGGTGTCCTCTGAAGTGCAAGCTGTCAGCGCCGCTCGCGACGCTGCCCGCGGCTCTGTCGCTTACTTAAACCTTGAGTGCGGGGACTGCCATGGTGATGGCGCTGCCGTGCATGCGCTCGTGAGCGCCGGTGTCTCACGTGTGGTGGTTGGGCTTGAGCACCCCCTGCCTCACTCACGCGGGCTGGCAGTGCAGGCGCTGCGCAGTGCTGGCATCACTGTGGGTGAGTGCGCCTCAGACCGCGTTTGGTGGGTTGTTCTGAGGAATGCATCCAAAAGCTGAATGATACACGTGGACATGCGCGCGCGCGCATGTGTGTGTGTGTGCATGTGTGGGTGTGGGTGTGGGTGTGGGGGGAGAGGGGTGTGTGTGTACATGTATGTGTGTGATGTGTGTGCAGGGTGGGGCAAGTGTGGGCGTGTGTGTGTGTACGTGTGAGAGGCTGTGTCTGCTAGGCCATTTAGCGCACGCGCACAACTGTTTTTGTTATAGGAACACACCTCCTAATCTATTTGCCGCCTGGTAATGAGTTTGGGTTTGCTGCACGATTGGGTGCTGTGAAGGGGTTTGTACCGCGCAATGTACAGTAGGGAATTGGGTAAGGATAAGCTATAGACCAGGCGGACTGTTAGTGACGCACATTAAACGCTCTTCAATCGTTGTTGTGTCCGGCCCTCCGCCTGTATGCCCTCAGTCAGTGCCAGCCTTTGATGCACCTCATTAGGACAATGTCATGCAAGGAGCATTTGCTGACAGGCTGATGAGCTGGGCTCTGTGCTACCCCTGTCTCGTTCGCAGACGTCTTGAGCAGCACGGCGCCATGCACGGCGAAGCCCGAGGCTGTGGACCAAGCCATCATGAGTGTTTTGGGAGCCAATGAGGCTCTGCTGCACCGAGCGGTGCTGCGCCGGCCGCTCTCTGTCTTGAAGTGAGTTGCCGCTGCTGCGTTCCGTCGGGCTTCATGGGCCGCTTGTGACAGAGGGGTGGGATCAGCTTTGCGGTATGCATCCTGCGGAACGCAAGTTTGACGTGCATGCAGGAATGGTGCATGGTTTGTATGCATGCAAGACGTGTGCAATTGGCTTGCTTGTTGTGCGCGTGATCTATGCATGCCAGCTGCACATGGGCACAGGGTCATCGTCCATTCAAAATCCGTGCGCGCGCGCGCAGTGCTTGGCGATCTTAACAGGTCTGAGTCTCACATAACACCAACAGTTCTTGGGTCACAGAGGCCTTGAAGGTCCCAACAGGTCTCAGAGTCACACATGGCGTGGATCTGTGTGCTCAGGCCTTGAGGGCTGCAATAGGTCTGAGAGTCACACATGGCTGGGCGCGTACACTGCACGCACACATGCTCATGCAGGTATGCTATGACCCTGGACGGCAAGATAGCCACCTCGAGTGGGCACAGCGCGTGGGTGACATCGCCCGAAGCTCGCGCCAACGTGTTCAAGATGCGCGCCAACAGCGATGCCGTCATTGTGGGCGGCAACACGGTACGTGGCTCATGCAAGGGCGTGGGCAGGCATGCAGTCACTAGCGAGCAAGTCTGAAACAGTCGGAACAATATGAGGACAAAGAAGAAGAGGGATGAGCTGTGGATTGTTAAAAGTTGGACGGTTTGCATGGGGGTGCGGCGGCCACCACCTTGGGCACGCTGATCATCTTGGCTTGAGACCTTGTTTCTGAGTGCCTTCCATTCATGCTACTGTCCAATTGTGCCTAATTATTCCTCTCATGCACCTCAAGGCTGGAGCAAAGCATGCTTTTGCTTCCTTACTGCCACGGGGTCAATCCAACCTAAGGTCCCTTTAGGCTACAGTTGTAAAAAAATCACAACTTATGACAGTGTGGCAGGGGTTGCTTCCTACAAGCAGCAACGTTCTTACAAGCAGCAACTATAGTTACAGTAAGCACTACAAAGCACAACTTCACAGTACAACAGGGTGTGCTTGTATCCTCGGGCCTCCTGCTGCCTGCGCTTGTGTGCCATGTATGCCTAGTGGCACACATGCCATGTATGCTTTGTGACCAGGGGCAAGCCTGGCATACCTCATGCCCAGAAGCGTGGGGGACAAGCACGGCTTGAGCCTCACAGCCTTTAGCCAGCTTTGATCCATTCATACAGAATGCTCGTGTGTGTACCCATCGACACGCTTGTGCCAGCTTGCAGAGGTATGCCAAAAGCTTGACCCGTTGGTGTGCACGACATGCCCCACACCCCTGTGCCCATGGACCTCATGGCCTTTTGTGTCACGCTCTAGGTCAAAACCAGATGGTGCGCCAACCCTGGTTGCTTGTTTGCCTCATGCACCTGGAGGTGTTGCAAGGCAATCCATGGCTGACATGCGCGCGCTCATGCACACACACACACATGCAGACGCACACGCCTGCTTACATTTACACACACACATGCAGACGCACACGCCTGCTTACATTTACACACACACATACGCACGCACAGGTGCGGCGAGACAATCCACGGCTGACGACACGGAGGGAAGGCGGCCATGCACCAGTGCGGGTGGTCATGTCCCGCACACTGGACCTGCCAGAGGTGTGTGTGGCGTCATAGTCTGAGCTGCTCAAAAGTGTCTGCATACCAAACCTGCCAAAGGTGAGCGCGGCACAAAGAGGGGGTGCTGCTCAAGAGCGTGTGCAACATAAAAGCCGGTGCTGCTCAGAAGTGTGTGCAATCACCTCCGCAATGGTGGGAGTGTGTGTATGCGTGCAGGTTGGTGCTGCAAGGCAATGTGTGAGCGGGTAGGAGCGTCAGCAGGGCCTTACACAGGCGTGGCAGCCTTTTGGCCACAGTCAGTATGCATACGCTGACCCCGGCGGAGGCTGCCTTGAGTACTTGTTCTTAGCTAGCCATGAAAGGATGCAATCCTGCGCCCTTGCCCACCCCGTCCTAGTGAGCTCTTGCACTCCTCCATATGCATCCCTTTGCCACCCTCTGTTGCTGGACGCGTCCTCGCAGGACATGGACGTCACCGCCCATGCTTGCTCCCTGGCAATATTTATTGTCAAGCCTAACCACCCATGCCTGGCCCCTTTGAGGCATCCGCCATCTCTGCTCGTGTGCGGTTGCAGGACGCGTCCTTGTGGGACATCACCACCGCCCCAACCATTGTTATGACCCAGAGGGGCGCACGGGCACCATTCCAGGTACATGGCGCGTGCGCCTGCATGGCCAGCCTTTTAGGGGGCCTTGTCACGTTGCAGTTACAACGCGGTGAGGCAGAGAGGCCTTGTCACGTTGCCGTCAGCCATGTCCCAAAGATCTCAGCTCCTTCCACGAGGGTGCAAGGCAAAACCAGTGGCACGAAGCGTGGGAGACAAAAAACACAATAACGGGTTATGTATATCCTGCGGACATCCTAAGAAGGAGAGTGAACGGGTGGTGTTTTTTGTTTCGTCCTCCTCGTCTCCTCCTTGTCGCGTCGCAGTCATGTCGCAGTCATGTTGCAGTCAGTCACTCATGCCTCGTCAAGTTGAGGGGCGCTTGAGCGCGATGCCCATGCATGCAGCACCCATGGTACTCCAAATAAGCAAATAAGTTGCCATGATCTGCCTCATGCATCCTCTGTGACAGACAGCAGCCTCCTGGGGCAAGGAGGAGTCATATTCTGCCTCATGCATCTTCTGCTGCAATAAGCACAATGCCCGATGTGCATGGCTTCTGGGCGGCACCCTTTTGTTCTTCCTTGGATGAGGGTCCATGTCCTTCCTCACTACTGCTGCATGGCTCCTGCGCAGCACCTCCTGCTGTCTTTGCCCGACCTGGTGCCCCCTCAACACGGCTACAGCTGCCGCATGCACTTGCCGCAGGCGTGCTCACCGTAGCTGCCACTGCTCCACGCGCTCATCCTATGTGTACGTATGTGTGGGCACTTCCACAACGTGCACGCATCACATCAACAAAAGGCGCACAGCGTTAGAACCTGCAGTTGTGCATGCTGCCTGCAACACCACCAGCGTGGCGCGTTGCATGTGCGGCGCAGTCCAAGTTACGAGACAAGGGCGTAGAGGTGGTGGAGTTTGACTTCTTAACCCCGGAGGCCGTGGCCGACTACTGCTACGACAGAGGATTCCTGCAGGTGTGCAGCGCTTATTGTGAGGGCTTGCTGTAGAGCTAACACAGGAGGTGGCTTGTGGGGGCTCTTGAGTCTGTGTTCTGCAGCTGCGTGCCAGGCTGCAGACAGCACTGCAAATGGCAAGGGCAGAGCATGCACGGTTCTGGGAAGGTGTGTGTGTGTGACTGCTTCTATTTGGACGACTAGCCTGCTGGGGTCCAAACAAATTGGATATGGCCTGTGCCCCAGCCTGAATGTGGGCCTGGACCTGCAGATTGGTGAAGGAGCTACTGTGGTATGTAGAAAGCATAGGCCAGTTTTTGTAGCATAGGCCTGCTGGCTTGCTTGCCGCAGTTGCACCTCCTGTGCCCTGACCACGCTGTGCTGCTGGCTAGCTTGCGGCAGTCGCATCTCTCGCGCGCTGACCATGCTGTGCTGCAGGCTGGCTTGCGGCAGTCGCATTTTTTGTGCTTTGACCATGCCGTGCTGCTGGCTTGATGGCCTTGCATGTAGTGCTTGTGGGAGTGCGGGGGCGTGCTGGCGGCGCCGGTGATATCTGCCTCCGTTGCGCACAAGCTCATGGCTTTTGTGGCGCCCAAAATCATTGGTAAGGTGCAATTGGTAGTGTGCTTTTCTCAAGGCCTATGCGGCGGACAGAAACATCGGTGAGATTGAATACGCACACGCTCATGGCCTTTGTGGCGTTTTTTGTGGCAAGTGGTGCTAGTCCTGTTGAATTCCCTGCTCTCACTTTTCCTTGGAAATTGTCCAGAACATGGGGTTGCCTGCGCACTCAGCTGTGGCATACGTGTATTTCCTTCGTTTGTGAAGACATTCAAGGCTGATATCAGGCCTGCGCACGCTGCCTGCTTGTGGCCAATGGAAATACCCTCTCATTGGTTGGAATGCGTCATATTCCATAGGTGGGGACGTGCTATATTAACATGAGTGGACACGGTGGGGTGCATGCTCAAACATGAATCTCAAGCTCCATCCCAAGCTGACAGACTGAATTGCATGCTCTGCCTGTCTGCACAGGTGGGGCGCGTGCACCCACGCCTGTGGGTGACCTGGGCTTCGTGGAGATGACGCAGGCGGTTGAGGTGGAGGAGGCTGAGTGGCAGCAGGTGGGATGGGCGTGCAAGGCAGCTGTTGGGGTGAGGTGGAGAAGGCTGAGTGGCAGCAGGTGTCGTGCACGTACATGCACTCCCTGCGTGCGCTGCCTCCGCGATTATTTTGCTCCGTGTGGCTCTGTTTGGACGGTCCCCTGCAGCATGGCTAGGTCCTCTATGCAGCGTGGCTGGGTCATTCATGCAGCATGGCTAGGTCCTCCAAGCGGTTCCTTGTAGGGTGATGCTCCTGTAGCTGCCCCGCCTTTGACGCAGGCAGTGCCTGGTCCAACTCCATGCGCTACTGAGATGATCTGATTCATCTCGTGCACACTTATGTAGGGAAGCACGTCAACTCAGCCAGGTCTATGTGCACGCTGATCTGATTCAGCTCATGCACTCTTATGTAAGGCACATCAACTCAGCCTGCTCCATCTGCATGCACGCTGTTTGCGTGTTGTTTGAGTCCGCACCTTCGCCAGTGCTTGCATGCACCCTTTTGTGCGTGCACCTGGTGCGCATACCTGCTGCTCAGCATGCCGCTAGGTCAGCATGTGCAATAGTGAGCCTGGCGTGCTCCCCGGGACCCCCCCTCCATGCATCAAATGTGGCCTGAGATTGCAGCCAGATGTGTGCTGCCCTCCGTGAATCCGCACAAGCACAATGGGGCATACCTGCACAGCACTGTGCCTGTTTTGCTACCAAGCAGGTGGGCCGGGATCTGCTGATCACCGGCTACCTGCCCGCCTCTGGCGGGCTGCGCGCCCTCCAGCGCACGCTGCGCGCCGCCACCTCCACCTCTCTCACTGCCTCCACCGCCAGCGGCGACCCTGCGGCCGCGGTGGCGCGCGGCGTTGCGGCCGCGTGCGTGGCGCGGGCGGCGGCGGAGGCGGCGGGTGGCCCTGGGGTCCCCAGCGGGGCCCTCTCAGCCGCCGGGCCAAGCAGCAGCAGGCGGCAGGGTGACGAGGCCGGATCAGGGCCACGCACGCAGGATGTGAGCCATGGCCAGGAGTGGGGCAGCCCCTGTGCCGGCACGAGCCGTGCGAGCCCTAGGGGGGCAGGGGACAGCGCGCCCAGCCTTGGCAGCACAAAAGTGCAGGGCGGCCACAACTTGCCGCCACCCCCGGTCAGGCAGCCCAGCAGTCGCGGCGGCAATGTGGCAGGGAGCGGCAAGTCTGGAGTGGGAGGGGGGGGGGAGAGCAGGGGAGTGGTTGTCCCAGCAGGGGGCCAAGAGGACGCGCAAGGCGTGGTGCCTGCTGCGCTATACTCGAGGCGAGGCCTGCCCCCTGGCGCGGCTGCGCTGGCTGCGTCTCAGGTTTGTGGTCTGAGAGCACGTGTGCGTGTGTGTGTGCGCGTTTGGCAGTTCTGTGCGTGCATGCTGAAGGGGCAGGGAAGGGGGGATGTTGTGTGTGAAAGCGCATCATCAGCGAAAGAGGGTGATGCTGCACATGCCCTTAAGCGCAAATGGCCGCGCCCGCCACGTTTTGGACAGAGCCCTTGCGTCCATCTGTGCACAACAATGGAGAATGCCAGCTGTCAGGCTCCCCTGCAGATCACGGACTTGTGCAAGCACATCGTGTGTGATTGCACAGGGCCCGCAATCGGCGCGCGCGCGCACAGGTCGTGTGATCGCACAAGGCCGGCACCCACTATGCGTGTGCGCGCAGGTTGTGTGGTTCTACAAGGCCTGGGACGAGTGGGGGGCACTCTCCAACTTCTCCCCGCACCCCATTGAGCTGCCGCTTTACTATGATCCTGCAAGCGCACCGCCCACTGCCTTGGCGGCCACAGACCGGCATCCCAGGTGGGCTGCGGCACGCACATGATTCTATGTGCGTACGCGTGTACGATGTCCCATCCTGGTGGCTGTCACACGCATGCACGCACGTAGTTCTATGTGCTTACACATGTACCATGTACCATCCTGATGGCACTCACATGCATGCACGCTCACACATGCGCACACACACACACACACACACACACACACACACACACACACACACACGCGCGCGCGCGCGCGCGCGCGCACGCAGGTGCAAGCACAAACATGCAAATGTACACACATCTCCCTGTTGGCTTGCGTGCAGGCTCTGGGCATGCGCAGAGCACTACTACCAAGCTCAGAAATTCTCTGGCTCCTTGCACCCTGAGGCCAAGGCTGTGGTGGACAAAATTGCAGCTGCAGGTGCGGTCGAGTGCATGTGTGGCGGACGAGGTGAATGCAAGCTGTGTGTGTTTGTGTGCGCCTGTGCGGCTGCAGGTGGGTGCACGCATAGAAGCACGGGAAGCTGGTATTAGCTTGCAAGCATGCATGCAGGGGAATCACTGTGCACCCACTCGTGGAATGGGAAGGGCACGCAAGGTGGTGTGTGTCAGTAGTGAGTGTGCAGCCTGCACTTGGCTGCCTCGGTTTAATTACATCACTGTCAGTGTGAACTTTCATCCTTCTCAATCCATTCTGCAAACCGCACCCTCACAAGCTTCACCCTTTTCCTCAACTTTGGAGATCTCACACCCTTCAATGCACCCATCATTACATGTCCGACCCCTTTTGCTGTTCAAATCACACTGCACTCCCGAATACTGCATCCTGCACCCTGCAGCATCCATACACTCTTTAAGCCTGGCAACCTTCACCCCGCATTAATCACCTTTACCCCGGTCACTTTGCCCCCTCACTGTGCCCCGCATTCTACACCCTGCAGCATCCCCGGAGGAGGCTGCACGCACTGGGCGCATAACGGAGCGGGACAGCCCGCATTTGCTCACACCAAACTGGTCAAGTGTCAAGGTAGGCGTTTTGCGGTGCATGATGGGCACGAGCACTGACGCATTGCTGCCAAGCTGAGTGGTAATTGATGCAGGTGTGAAAATTTCGAACTGCACCGATGTGGATGCAATGCAGAGAGGGCGCTGAGGTGTAGCTGATACTATTTACAGGCAGCATGCGTATTCATCCATTGCGAAGTACTCGCATGTTTGACAATGGAAAGCAACAGGAACTTGGTAAACCCTTGTGTTCTCAGCTCGTCTCCCAGACCACCAAGTTATGCTTCATATTGCACAGCAGCTTCTCGGTCTGGTCCTGCACGCTGGGACTGTTGAAATGTCGCAACTCCTGCGTCAAGGCACGTTGCTTGGTCTTGGGGGTATTCCCTTGTAGGCAAGCATGAGGGTATACGCCCACAACCACCCATGTCTGCCCACGCATGCACGCACACACGCACACGCGCACACACATACACACACCTGTACCTGCAGGTCGACGTGATGCTCCAGGCGCTACGTGCCAAGTTCAGCGTGCATGATGGGCCACGAAGCATGTTGGTGGCCTCAGGCACAGCAGTGCTTGTTGAGGCGGCGCCTCATGACTTTGTCTGGGGTGGTGGTCACAACGGCAGCGGAACAAACATGCTGGGCCGCCTACTGATGCGTGTGCGGAGCGAGCTACAAAGCTCAACGTAGTGTGCAGTGTGTAGTGTACAGGAAATACAACTCCCACTTAGTAATGGGTTATACCCATACTCCTGTGATCGGACCTTGTGACGACCCGTTATGTCTGAATCAAAAAGGAACATATTGTGTCAGGCTCGCTGCCCTTAATGTACACCTACAGAGCATATCCGTTTGATGAGGTGTCCCTGTTTTGCAAACCACTGGGGCCTCAGGCTGTGTCTGGCTGTGTCTGGCTTCACAATTGGCTGTATGCATAGCCTGCGTACTGCAGTGCATGACACTGCCCTGTTGCGCAATGTGCAGAAATGTGCCAATATCAGCTCAAAAATGGTGCGTTACAAGTTAGGGTTAACCGCCAGCCTGGTCGCTAGTTTGTGATTTGTTGCTAGTCTTCAAGTTTACAAGTTATAATTTGCTGCTGGTCTTCAACCAATAAGTAATCCATAATGTCGTAGATGAAATCATTTCATGATGTGCTACTGTGATGTCACAAAAATCCTGTGTGCCTATATCAGCTCAGCACTAACGGTAGCAGCCTTAGGTGTCCTCAGCCATATTAACCCAGGATCAATCAGGTCTGAATAACTGGTGATCAATGAGGCTTTAGGTTAGGTTACAAAGCTGAACCTGCCGAATAAGGGTAGCTTAGCTGAAGCCAAACAGGCCTGCAACCGAAACCAACAAAAGGTAAACAAGGTTGTGTTCTGAAAACTAAGCGCAGCGTTCTAGGCAGTCATGTACAAAGAAGGCCAGGCCTTTAGATTAGGTTAGGTTACAAAGCTGTACCTGCCAAACGAGGGCAGCTTACCTGAAGCCAAACAGGCCTGCAACCGAAACCAAAAAAGGCAAGCTAGGTTGTGTCCTGAAATCTAGGCACAGCAGTCCAGGCACTCATGCACGTACAAGGCCAGGCCTTTGGTGTCTGC
>LFIK01004720.1_pt1 | contig 11001 bp, 8 predicted proteins | sample 643401 | NCBI WGS metagenome assembly LFIK01 (sample SAMN03777447, study PRJNA286221) | soda lake metagenome | biome: soda lake; feature: Kulunda steppe; material: water; isolation source: sample T5-Br brine of Lake Tanatar-5 | place: Russia: Kulunda steppe | collected 2010-07
GAACAGTGTGTTGCCGCGGTCAACCCGCGACTGTAACGCCTCCCAAAGCCCCTCGCCCTCGGCGACCACCTCGCCGTCTTCCAGCACCCGCAGCGCATAGCCGTAGAAGTCGCCCCATTCGCGGCGCTCTAGGCGCATGGCGTCGGGCGGCGCCTGCCACTCCGTCATCTGCAGCTCGGCGTACCAGGCAAAATCATTGCCGGTCACGTCGCGATTGCCCTGCTTAATCAGGTGCCGGGTCACCAGCTCCCCGTCGCCTAGCTCGGGGGGCACCGCAATGCCCGCATCCCTCGCCACGGGCACCGGGATGGTCTCGGCACGTACGTGCTCCCCCATCACCATCTGGCCGAGACCCAACTCGGGGTCGCCGACCTGGAACTCAACGATCTCTGTGGGGTAGAAGTGACTTAGGCCGCGCACTGCGATCAGACCGATCAGCCCAACTACCATGATCACCGAGACCGCCACCGCGCCGGCATTCAACCACACCCAGGGGGCACCGCTTTTCCACCAAAGTTTCATCGAAGTCTCCCGGACTTAGAGGTTGCCGTAGCGCTTGCGCAGGCGCTGACGAATGATCTCGGCCAGCGTATTGACCAGGAAGGTCATGCCCAGCAGGACCAGAGCGGCCAGGAACAGGACCCGGAAGTGGCTGGAACCCACCGCGGTCTCCGTCAGCTCCACCGCGATGTTGGCCGATAGGGTCCGCATGCCCTCGAAGATATTGAAGTTCATGATCGGACTGTTGCCGGTGGCCATCAGCACGATCATGGTCTCCCCCACCGCACGGCCGAAGCCCATCATCACGGCCGAGAACATCCCGATGCTTGCAGTGGGCAGCACCACGCCGACCACGGTCTGCCAGCGGGTGGCGCCCAGCGCCAGGGAGCCCTGGGTGAGGTGATTGGGCACGGTGAAAACCGCATCCTCGGCGATGGAGAAGATGGTCGGGATCACCGCGAAGCCCATGGCGATACCGACCACCAAGGCGTTGCGCTGGTCGTAGGTGAAGCCGTTGTCCGTCAACCACTGGCGCATGCTGCCATCGAAGAACATGATCTCCACATAGGGGCTCGCCGTGACGCAGGCCCAGCCGACGAAAATGATGATCGGCATCAGCAGCACCGCCTCCCAGCCGTCAGGCACCCGGGTGCGCAGCCACTCGGGCAGGCGACTCCAGAGGTAGGCGAAGACCAGCATGGCAATGGGCATCAGGATCAGGATGCTGAACACCGCCGGCAGCCGATTCTCCACGAAGGGGGCGAGCCACAGCCCGGCCAGGAAGCCGAGGATGACCGTGGGCAGCGCCTCCATCACCTCAATGGTGGGCTTCACCTTGCCGCGCAGTTTCGGCGACATGAAGTAGGCGGTATAGATGGCCCCCATCAGCGCCAGCGGCGTGGCAAACAGCATCGCGTAGAAGGCCGCCTTCAGGGTGCCCAGGGTCAGGGGCATCAGGCTCATCTTGGGTTCATACTCGTCGCCGCCGGCGGTGGACTGCCACACATAGCGCGGCTGGCTGCTGCCCTCGTACCAGACCTTCTGCCACAGGGAAGAGAAGGAGATACCAGGGTGCGGGTTGTTGACGCTGGCCACCTGGAGCTGGTGGTTCTCGTCGGCAAACAGCGCCATCGAGTTGACCGGCGAGATGGCGATACGCGCCAGGGGACCTTCGGTCATCGGCGCGTCGAAGACGTCAGCCCCTGCCGTGGAGTGATGAATGCCCAGGTTGCCCAGCTCGTCACTCACCAGGAAGCCCCGCCGCATGTGCTCCGGTGCGATATGGGAGATCGGCGCCTCATAGCGAGCGAAATCACGAATATGGGTCAGGTCGTACTGGTTCTGGGCATCTCGGACGGGAAAGTACTGACGTACTTGACCGTCGGAGGTGCCGGCGATGATCGAAACCGTGCCGTTGAGATAGGCCATCTCCGACACGTAGCCGCTGTCCGTTACCTGCACCGCCCCGAGGTAGCGGGGATTGCTGAGGTTGCCGATGTTGTAGTGATGGATGTAGCCGGCGTCGTCGGAGACGTAGAGGTGACGGTAGCGGTTATCGATCAGGATCTGACGGGCACTGCCGTCGAAGCCGGGCAGCTCGGCCGTGGTCTGCTCCACGGTCACCGCACCGGTCATGATGTTTTCCCGGCGATCGAAAGAGGTCACCATCAGGGTGCCGTCCTCGAGTTCAGCAGCGGCATAGGTACCGCGGTCGCTGACCTGCAGGCCCAGCACATTAATGGCACGTCCCTCATCGTCCAGTATCAGGGGCTCCTCGCCGAAGGGAAACTTAAGCTCAGGCTCGATATGTCGAAGGCTGCCAGTGGGATAGGTGATCGCGTAGTCCACCTGCCCGAGACTGATGGCGCCGTTGTCGTAGCCGTAGGCGAAGGCTCCCGTGGTGGCGAAAGCGGTCGCGAACGCCGATCGCGTCGCGCCATCGGGCCGGGGCATCTCGAACGACGAACGCAAGGCCCCTCCGTCCAGGTCGAAGAAGATGATGCGCCCCGTGTCGGTGAAGCTCGCCCCCAGAGTGTCGTGGCGGTCGATGGTCAGGTGCTCGAGCGACTCGCCGGCTTCCACCCCGGGAATGGCATAGGTCTGCTCGGTCGATACCTGTGCCGACTTGAAGAGCGGCATGACCTCGGAAAAGAGGTAGACGAAGATCATCCCGAGGGCGATCACGACCCCGATGCCGGCGGCGCCGATTCCATAGCGGGAAATGTTGTCCTTCAGCGTGCGCTTGCGCCGCAGACGCTCGCGCTGCTCAGGGGTGGGCAGTAGCGACCTGCCTTGACCCGACGTGGGGCGTTGGGACATGTCATTCATGGCGGATAAGCAATCCCGTCAGGTGGAAAGATATGGAGAGGGTAAGCAGGGTCCGTGACAGCTATGTGACAGCTCCAGAAATAAGAAAGGGGCGCCTGAGCGCCCCGGGTAAAGCCTTTGCTAATAAATAACTAGTCGAGACCCAGCTCGCCGCGCACACGGCTGGTCACGGTCGCGGGCAGCGGGATGTAACCGTCACGAGCGGTCACTTCCTGGCCCTGCTTGGAGAGCACCATCTTCAGGAACTCGGCCTGCTGCGGGGCCAGTTCTTCATTGGGGTGCTTGTTCACGTAGACCATGAGGAAGCGGGCCAGCGGGTAGTTTTCGTTATCCACCGTGAAGGCTTCCTCGCCCTCGTCGCGTGCCACCGGCACCGCGCGAACCTGGGAAGTGATGTAGCCGATGCCGGAGTAGCCGATGCCGTTGATCGACTCGCTCACGCCCTGGACCACCGAGGCGGAGCCCGGCTGCTCGTTGATGGAATCCTTGAAGTCGCCGCCGCACAGGGCATTCTCGGCGAAGAAGCCGTAGGTGCCGGAAACGGCATTACGGCTGTAGAGAGTAAAGTCGCGGTTTGCCCAGCTACCGTCCAGACCCAGCTGATCCCAGCGGGTAATGTCCTCGTCGTAGCCGCAGCGGCGCGTGCTGGAGAAGATGGCGTCGACCTGCGGCAGGGTGATGCTTTCCAAAGGGTTGTCCTGGTTCACGTAGACGGCCAGCGCGTCGATGGCCACCGGCACCATGGTCGGCGGATAGCCGTGACGATCCTCGAAGGCCTGCACTTCAGAGGTGCGCATTTCGCGGCTCATCGGGCCGAACTGGGCGGTGCCCTCGGTCAGCGCGGTCGGCGCAGTGCCGGAGCCGGCACCCTGGATCTGGATATTGATGTTCGGATAGACGCCCGCGAACTCCTCGGCCCAGAGGGTCATGAGGTTGTTCAGGGTATCGGAGCCGATGCTGGTCATGTTGCCGGAAATGCCGCTCACAGACTCATAGTCGGGCAGGTTGGGGTCGACGCGTTCCGCCATGACGGCGGTGCTGACGAATGAGGCACCGATAACGGCGGCAGCGATAAACTTGAGTTTCATCTTGGTCTCCAGGTGTCGTGCGCCGCTTGTCGCAGCGTTGAGGACTCGATCCGCTATCCGCGAATCGATGGAAACGAATATAGGGAGACCGCGTGACACTTCGGTGACATGACGCGCGAGGTTGATGAATATTGTGTGACAGCGCTCCCGGAGCTCACCGTCAGAGCAGCCGCACCTCAGGCATCGCCGGCGCGGCCCGCCAGCAGACGCAGCCCCAGGTTGCCGATCAGCGCTGCGCCCAGCATGGTGGCCACCATGGGCCAGGCGCTGTCCACCTCGAAGGCGCCGACCAGCACCCCGGCCAACGCCCCGCAGGAGAACTGAATGCTTCCCTGCAGTGCCGCCGCGGTGGCGCTCATATGGTGGAAGTAATCGAGCAGGGCGGAGATGGCATTGGGGGCCACCAGGCCGATGGTGGCGGCGAACACCATGATCAACGGCACCATGGTCCACAGCGACTCCAGGCCGCTGGCGACCACCAGCACCAGGCCGACGGCCGCTGCCAGCTGAATGGCCAGGCCCAGGCGCAGGTTCTGCTGAGGGCTTCGGCCTCGCAGCAGACGGATATTGAGCCGGTTGGAGGCCGCCATGGCCAACACGTTGACTCCAAATACCAGCGGATAGAGGCCCGGCGAAAGGCCAAAGTGCTCCAGATAGAGGAAGGGCGAGGCGGTGATGAAGGCGAACAGCCCCGCAAACGACATGGAAGCGGCACACACATAGCCCATGGCCTGGCGGTGGCGCAACACGCTGGCGTAGTTGGCCAGCACCTGGCGCGGCGAGGCGACGGGCGACCCCGGGGCTCGGGTCTCCGGCAGGCGGGTGCCGAGCAGCCACATCAGAAAGGCGGCATACACCGCCAGAAAGATGAAGATCAGCCACCACTCCCCCAGATAGAGCAGGACGCTGCCCACCACCGGCGCCACCAGCGGGGCCATCAGCATGATGATCGCCATGGTCGACATCACCTTGGCCGCCTCGCGTCCGCTGAAGCAGTCGCGCACGATAGCCGCCGAGTTGACCACCGTGGCGCCTCCACCCAGTGCCTGGACGAAGCGCCAGGCCAGCAGCTCCGACAGCGAGCTCACGGTGATAATGGCGAGGCTCGCCAGCAGGAAGACCACCAGGCCGCCCAGCAGCACCGGCTTGCGGCCGATGCGGTCGGAGAGCGGGCCGAACAGCAGCTGGCCGAGGGCGAAACCGGCCAGGAAGGCGGAGAGCGAGAGCTCGGTATGGTGAATACTGGCGCCCACGGCTTCGGCCAGGGCCGCCATGGCGGGCAGGTAGGCGTCAATGGCGAAGGGCGCCAGGGCGGTATTGGCAGCCACCAGCAGCGCCACGCGATTTGCACTGAGCGTCAAGACAGCTCCTTCAAGACAGAACAGGACATTAATAGGCCGCTAATCTTAGCCCATCGACGCCAGTCTGTCCGGCTTCTGTTCCCTGCCACGCGGGCTTGCTAGAGTATCAGCCTCTTTTCCATCAGGAACCGCGCCCCATGGCCGACGATATACTTACACAACTCCGGCAAATGACCACCGTGGTCGCCGACACTGGCGACATAGACGCTATCCGTCGGTTCGAACCTACCGACGCCACCACCAACCCCTCGCTGATCCTGCAGGCTGCCCAGTTGGAAGGGCGCCGCGATCGGCTGGCCGAAATCGCCCGCCAGGCCGCCGATGTCGACGACGCCCTGGATGCCGTAGCCGTGGAGATCGGCAGCGAGATTAGCTCCCTGGTGCCCGGCTATGTCTCCACCGAGGTGAGTGCTCGGCTCTCCTTCGACACCGACGCCACCCTCGCACGGGCCCGCTCGTTGATTGAGCGCTACGGCCGCCATGGGGTCGGGGCGGAGCGAATCCTGATCAAGGTCGCCGCCACCTGGGAAGGCATCCGCGCCGCTCAGCAGCTCGAACGTGAAGGCATCCACACCAACCTGACCCTGCTGTTCGGCTTTGCCCAGGCCCAGGCCTGCGCCGACGCAGGGGTAACCCTGGTCTCACCCTTCGTGGGACGCATCCTTGACTGGCACAAGGCCCAGTCACCGGACGCCGACTTCAGCGGCGACAACGACCCCGGCGTCCGGTCGGTGAAGCGTATCTACGAGCACTACAAGGGGCATGGCTACGACACCATCGTGATGGGTGCGAGCTTCCGTAACGCCGGCGAGATCGTCGCGCTGGCCGGCTGCGACCGGCTGACCATCTCCCCTGCCCTGCTCGCCGAGCTGGCCGACACCAGCGGCCCTCTGGCGCGCCGACTCTCTTCGCAGGATGCCGAGACCCGAGCCCCGGAGCCGCTGCATGAGGCCGATTACCGCTGGGAGATGAACGAGGACGCCATGGCCACGGACAAGCTGGCCGAAGGTATTCGCAAGTTCATGGGGGATCAGCGCAAGCTGGAAGCACTGCTGGGAGAGCTGCGCCAGGCGTAACCAATCACGGAAAGGAGACCCCCATCATCCAGAACTGATGCCGGCTGATGCCCTCGGCCTCCATTCGCGGAATCAATGATGATGGGGTTGGGGGTCCGACTCCTGGGCCTCGAGCATCTCCACCAGGGGCTGGAACTCCTCCCGATTGTGCTCGTTCATGCGCATCAAGATGCGATGGGCCTCGAGAATCCGTCGGCGGGTTTCCTCCACCTCGCTGGGTATCGCCGGCAGGTCGCACAGCGCGCACACTTCGGTGATGGGCGCCTCCACCTGGATGAAATAGCGGGCAAAACCCATCACGTCCAGCATGCGCTGGATGTCCGGGTTGTCGGCAATGATGGTGGGGCGCTCGGCCAAGCGACCCTCCACTGCCATGGCCACCTTGGCCAGGAAGCCCAGCGCCGTGGAGTCCACGTTGGTGGCGTCGCGGAGATCGATGATCAGCGTCTTGAGTCCGGGCGTTTCGGCCAGCTGCTGGGCCTGACGGTCCAGCGTCGCACAGAGAGTCAGGCGCACATCGCCACAGAGCTTGAGGACGAAGACACCGGCATCGAATGCCGCCTTGATACGTCCTTCAGGAATCAACATTGGCAAATCCGCTCAGCATCATGATGGTCAGGTCGTCGGGCAGTGCCTCGATACCCGTGTCCAGGCTGGTATCGTCACCGCTGGCCAAGTGGCCAAGCGCCAGACTGTTCCGCAGGTCCTCCAGCGTCTCGCTGGCCAGCACCCTCTGCTCCAGTTCCCTGAGCCGCTTGTCGAGCGTTTCACCCGGCAGGCATTCCAATACTCCATCCGAACACATCCACAGGCGGAAGTTCTCGGGCAGCGAACACCCCAGCGTGGGGTACTCGGCACCAGGGAACAATCCCACCGGCATACCGACACCGGGCAGCGGGTTAACCTCACCCTCCGACACCAGCAGTGGCATAGGCAGCTGTGCGCCAAGCGAATAGTGCAGATAGCGACGCTCAAGGTCAATGATACCGACGAACAGGGTGGCATGCTTGCCGATGCCGGTATCCAGGAGTTCGCGGTTGAGGTCCGACAGCCAGCGCGGAGGCAGGGCCTCCGGCGCACTCCCGTCCCATTCACTCTGCCAGCGGTTGGCCAGGTACTTGAGCAGCACGGTGACGAAGGCCGATGAGGCGCCATGACCCGAGACATCGGCAAAATAGAACAGCAGGTGGCGCTCGTCCAGGCGCTGGAAATCGAGAAAGTCGCCGGAAAGATAGAGCCAGGGGGCGAACCAGTAGTCACAGGTTACCCCGGCCGCGGTCTGTGGCCGGGGCGGCAACAGCTTGCGCTGGATCTGGCCGCCGGCCTGCTGGTCGAGGCGCAGCATCGCCAGGTGAGTCTCCAGGCTTTCATTGAGCTCCTCGAGCCGCGCCTGATCCTCGCGCCGCGCCTCCTCGAGCCGCCGCAGCTCGATCACCTTGCGGATCATGCGCCGCAAAAGCTGACCGTGGCGCAGCGGCTCGACAATGTAGTCCACCAGCCCGGCATCGACCGCGGAGAGCAGCCCGGGCGACTGGCGGCTATCGCTGACCACCAGAGTCGGCAGGCGCTCGCAGAGGGGTGCCCACTGCTCATCGGACAGCGCTCGGACGTGGGCCACTACCAGCGATACCTCTGGCGGCAGCCCATCGGGGCTTTCGGCGGCGATCACCGCCAGGCCGTCACGAGCGATAGTCTCGGCCAGGGCATCACGCGCCGGGCCGGGGGCATCGATCACACCGATCAGCTGCTTGGGACGATCCATGGAAAGGGGCCTCAGTCGGAGAAGGCGTCGTCGAAGTCGGCGTCGTCAAAGTCAAAATCATCCGCGGCGAAGGGGTCATCGCCCATCTCACCATCGCTGATCTCGAAGCGGCGACGCTGAAGCCAGGCGTCGCGAATGAAGCTGTAACGGTCGCCGCTGATCAGCTCCTCCTGGTCGAGCAGCCCGGCGCGCATATCTATAATCCTCAGCGCCGTCAGAGCAATCTCGAGCTCGGCGTCATCGAGATAGTAGAGAGGGTAGGTCACCGCATCCGCGGGCAGACCACCGGTATCGCGCACGGTGCTCGGCCCCAGCAGTGGCAGCACCAGATACCGCGACTCCTCCCATCCCCAGACCGCCAGGGTCTGGCCGAAGTCCTCCTCGCGGCCGGTGATCTCCATGTGGGTCGCGAAGTCCCAGAGGCCGCCGATGCCAATCGTAGTGTTGATCACGAAGCGCGACAGCGCGATGCCGGCGTTACCCGGCTTGCCCTGCAGCAGGCTGTTGATCGCCGTGCGCGGCTCGCCCAGGTTGTAGAAGAAGTTACCCACACCGGTCTGCACCGGCTGCGGGGTGACCGCCCGGTAGCCACGCGCAGTCGGCTTCAGCACCGCACGATCCACCGCATCATTAAAGACGAAGACGCGCCGGTTGAAACTCTCCCAGGGATCGTCCGGGTGGCGCTCCTCCACCGCTGCCGTACTGGCGCAACCGGCCAGCAGTGCCGCTGCAAGCAGACCCGCCACTGCCTTGCCATACTTTCCCTTGCTGCTGGCTATCATCGCTCTGTTCCTGCGGCTTGTTGTGCGAGTTGTTTTCTGGGTGTCAAACACGCTTTACCACCACGCTGCCGGCGCTGTAGCCCGCTCCGAAGGAGCAGATTACCCCTAGCTCCCCAGGCGCAAGGCCATCGCGATGCAGGTGGAAGGCGATGATCGATCCGGCCGAGCTGGTGTTGGCATAGCGATCCAGGATCACCGGCGCCTCCTGCTCGGTGGGGTCCCGGCCGAGCACTCGGCGAGCGATCAGGTCGTTCATGTGGCGGTTGGCCTGATGCAGCCACATCCGCGCCAGATCATCGCCACTATGGCCGAGACTTGCCAGATGATCACTGATCACCGCCGCCACCAAGGGGCAGACCTCCTTGAACACCCGGCGCCCCTCCTGGACAAACAGCTTGTCCAGCGCATGAGGATCCGAGTCTGTCACCCGATTGAGGAAGCCGGCATTGTTGCGGATGGCGTTGGAGAATCGCGTCACCAGCCGGGTGCCGAGGATCTCGAAGCGCGCATCCACGGTGGCCAGATCGTCTCGCTCCAGCACGATGGCGGTACAGGCATCGCCAAAAATGAAGTGGCTATCGCGGTCGCGGAAATTGAGATGCGCCGAGCAGATCTCCGGATTGACCACCAGCGCACGAGTGGCCGTGCCTGCGCGGATGGCGTTGGCGGCGGTCTCGATGGCGAAGGTGGCCGAACTGCAGGCCACGTTCATGTCGAAGGCATAGCCGCCGACGCCGAGCTGGGCCTGCAACTCCACCGACACCGCCGGGTAGGGGCGCTCCAGGTTGGAGCAGCCGACGATCATCAGGTCGACATCCCCCGCTGCCACGCCGGCGTGCTCCAGGGCCTGGCGGGCCGCGATGGCACCCATCTCGCACTGGATGGAGGGCTCGTCGTTGCTGCGCTCACGCAGCCGCGGACGCATCCGCTCGGGGTCCAGGATACCCGCGGCATCGAGCACATGGCGGCTGTGGATGCCCGACGCCTTGACGATGAACTCGCTGCTGGAGTGCGCCAGGCGCTCCTCGATGCCAGCCTCGGCACGGCGCACGTTCTCGGCGTCCACCCAGGCATTGAACGAGGCCACCAGGGCATCATTGTCGATGGTGTGGTCCGGCGTGAAGAGCCCTGTGCCGGTGATCACGACGTTGGTCATGGATATCTCCCTTGTCGCGGTCCTGGGCCGCCCAGGCCGCTCGCAGCGGCCGCTGTTCATCGGGGCTCATGAGCGCCCGGTGATCTCCGTCCAGCGCTTCTCGAGCCGCTTGGAAGAAACCGCAAATCTGGTACCCAACTGCTGTGCGAAGAGCGAGACGCGCAGCTCCTCGATCCACCAGCGAAACTCTGCCAGCGCCGGCGGCGCCATGCCGCCGCGCCGCTCGCTCTCCAGGCGGGCCTCGAGGCGCGACTCGAGAGCCTGGATCTCCTGCATGTGCATCTGGTCACGCAGGCGCTCCCGCGGTGCCTTCTCGAGGCGGATCATGGCGGCCTCCATGTAGCGCGGATACTCGTCGAGCCACTCGCCAGCCTCGCTCACGAAGCCGGGGTGTACCAGGCGCGCCATCTGGACCTTGAGATCACTGTATACCAGCGCCAGAGCCAGATTCAGGTTACCCTTCAATGCCTTGGCGACCGCCAGATGGCCCTTGAGCGCGGCCTCCAGGGTGCCCACCAGGGCCTCGGCCCGGGGCATGAGCTCACCGCGGGTCATGGCCAGACGCGCCTCCATCTCGGCGGCCGACCGCGGCAGTGGATCCGCGGCCACTACCCGGGTAAACACGGCCCGCACCACATCATCGGTCAGCTGACGCTTGCTGCCCACCTTGGCGAACAGCAGCGCGCAGGTGCCGAGCCCCTTGAGGCGTTCGATCTCGCGCACCTGATCGGGCAAACGGCGCATGGCCAGGCGTACGATGCCCACACGATGGGCCTCGCGGGCCTTGTCGGGGTGGTCAAAGAGCTCGACCCGGAAGGCATCACTCTCGGGCACCAGTGCCGGAAAGGCCTCCACGCGAATACCCGCCTGGGTGGTGACCCGGGACTCGGGCAGCGCTTCCCCGGGCAGCCCCTCTACCGGCGCTTCCAGGCGCGCCTCGGCGGCCA
>LFIK01004721.1_pt1 | contig 10999 bp, 15 predicted proteins | sample 643401 | NCBI WGS metagenome assembly LFIK01 (sample SAMN03777447, study PRJNA286221) | soda lake metagenome | biome: soda lake; feature: Kulunda steppe; material: water; isolation source: sample T5-Br brine of Lake Tanatar-5 | place: Russia: Kulunda steppe | collected 2010-07
ACAACATCCATGAGTCCAGCCTTCAACTTTCCCCCAACGAAGAAGTTACCGAGGTCGCCGTCTCCGCGATCAGTCCGCTCGGCATCGAAAGTGACCGCAGTCTTCTCCGGGTGCGGCGTTGATTGAACCGAGAAAATCAATGGGGATCGGTATTTAAGCCTCGCATTCCCAAAAAGCTGCCGCTCAATGTCCCGTGCATGGCTCGAATTATTCCCATCGCTCTACGGTGTTCTTCATTTCGCCCGGGTTGCATGGGCCAGGGATTGTCGATCGCCCTCGAGGAAGTGGCCAAAATGGGATACAACAAAGAGAGGTTTTCCTGATGCAAGAACGAGTGGCAGTCATCGATATTGGCAGCAACACGATCAAACTCCTTGTCGCCGAGGCCAACGACAGCTCAGGCGGCGTCAGCGTTGTCTATCGCAACACCCGCGAGACACGTATTGGCAAAGGTATTAGCGCTGAAAAGCCGACTCTTACCTCCGAAGCGATCAGACTGGCATCGGATACGGTGGAGGCGCTGGCCGAGGAAGCTACCCGTTTTTCACCCAAGGCGATCCGGGTGGTCGCCACGAGTGCCGCGCGCGACGCTTCCAATGGAGCCGATCTGGCGCGGGCCATCCGGGAGAAGGCCGGTCTCGAATTGGAGATTTTGAGCGGGAACCGAGAGGGTGAACTGATCGGAACCGCGATCCAACTCGACCCGGCCGTCACCGCTCCCGACTTTTATGTCGTTGACCTCGGGGGCGGCAGCCTGGAATGCCTGCGATTTGCCGGCGGACGGTTGGATTCCGTGGCAAGCTTGCCGCTGGGATGCGTCCGACTCTCCGAAAAGCTTCTCGCCGATCCGGCCGCTGTGTTCTCTCCCGAAGACCAGGCGCGTGTCGGGGCCGAAGTCGAAACAGTGATCCAAAAGAGCGGCTTCCAATTTTCCCTGCCTCCCGGGACAATCATTATCGGAACCGGCGGAACGCTCACCACGGCCCTTGGAATTCTGGCCGCCCAGCGGGGACTCGAGCTCGACCAAATGCCGTCCAGCCTGTCGCGAAACGAGCTCCGGGACCTGTTGAACCTCACCGGCCAACTCCCCCTTTCCGATCGCTTACAAGTTCCGCGCCTATCAGCCGGCCGAGCGGATGTGTTTCCCACGGCTCTCGCCACGTTCATGAAAATTGTGGACCTCGCGAACCAGGATCATATTTTCCATTCGTTTCTTAATCTACGCTACGGACTAGCCTCGGAGATGTTGCGTGATTGCGGACGATCACTCCGCAGCTGAAGACCGTTTTACACCCAACGAACGGGTTTGGGGGAGAAAAGCACTGCCGAGAAAGCAGCAAAGCCGACAGTGCCTCATTCCTTTCCGCCGCATGGGCGGAAGAAATCTTCACAATAACTATGACAACTTTTCCCGAAAAGCATCCCCCTATTTTCGATAGAGTGAATTGTTGCACGGAGTTGCTTTCCAGGGATGGCACTCACGGATTGCCCTTGCCTGTGGGCCTCTTCCCGGATATTTCAATAAGTATGCAGGTTCACTCTTACGGCGGCACCGATGTTGGTAGAATGCGGCGTCGCAATGAGGACGCTTTTCTCGACGATACCGAGCATCGCCTTTATGCTGTAGCGGATGGTTTGGGTGGATTGGCAGCGGGAGACCGCGCCAGCGCGTTGGCCATTTCCATTCTGAAGATTCATCGCGACGATTCCGCGTCCGAAGGCCACCCCCTCGATTTTCGACGGGTTTTCGCCGATGCGCACAAGGCCATTCAGAAACTGGGTGCGGAGGCCGACCCGGTGGGGGGAGCCGGCACGACTTTGACCGTCGCCTTGCTTCATGAGCATAAAATTGTTCTCGCCCACGCAGGCGACTCCGCCGCCTACTCGTTCAAATCCGACGGCTGGGAAAAGCTCACCCGGGACCATACCGAAGCGGAAAATTTTCGGAATACCTGGCCCGGGCAGCCTGTCCCCCCCATTTACGAACACACCCTGACCGGTTGCCTTGGACAACCGGGACGTGCGAATCCCGATTTCTTTAGCCATCCGTTCGAGTCGGGTGACCGTCTCCTCCTCTGCTCAGACGGAGCAACCCGCCATGTGCACCCCGAGGAAATCGCGGACTTGAGTCAAAAATCGGCGACGCCAAAAGATTTGGTTGACGAAATAATCGAACTCGCCAACGAACGTGGGGGCGCAGATAACATCACGGCCGTCGCGATCTTTATCGACTAGTTTATTTCTCACCCAGATACACATGCGATCGGAAACATTCAAAAAAATGGTCGAACAAGCTCCCGAGAACGAGCTCTTTCGGTTCAGTTTAGGGCAATCGCTTTTTGACGAAGGGTTTCATGACGAAGCCGTCGAACACCTCGAAGCTTGTTGTGCCAAAAAGGGAGAATGGATGATGCCGCGGATTCTGCTCGGGAAGGCCTACTTGAAAGTCGGTCGCACCGACGATGCTCGTCGCGAACTTGAGGCCGCGCTTGTTCTGGCCGTTGAACAAGAACACGAGACCCCCGAATCCGAACTTCGGGCAATCCTTGAGGACTTGGGTTGAGTGCGAAAAGTCTCCGGAGGCAGTTCGTCCCGGTGTCGCCTCGGCGAACGGGGCGGCGGCTGTCACAGGTTCACTTCTCGGCCACCATTTGTAACTCCTTCGCCACTTCCTCGAAGGATGCCGACACGGCATCGAGCAAAGCCGCCGCTTCGGAAAAATCCGCCCGGCCCCCGGCCTTTTCCAGCCTGTAAGCCAGTTTGGAGAGGCGTTGCGCCCCGAAGTTTCCGCTACTGCCTTTCATGCTGTGAGCCACACGCTCCAATTCAAAAGCATTCCTGGCATTCAAGGCATTTCGGGCTCGATCAATAAGTTCAGGTGTCTCCTCGATGAAAATCTCGATCAAATCCTGAAGAAGGTTCTCATCACCATCAGGATCGAAGGACCGGAGGCGACTGATGGCATCGGGACAGACTATCGGGGTCTCCGCAAGGTTGGCAGATAGATGGTCTTGTACGTCGCTCATGATTTTAACTTTCTCGTCGCCAAGGTTTCGTTCACCCAAATCAATGGAATTCACGGCGCCTTTTGGTTCGACCCTGATCATCTGCCGTCGCGGCCCTCTTCTGGTGTTAGTGAACATACGCTTAAGTTAAGCTAATATTACCAGATTCTTTGCTATGTTCAATAGGGCTAATCCCTCATTTGCCGCGACCACTAGCCTCACTTGCCCCTTGCCATAAAGCCGAACTGTCAACGGGACGCCACATTTCGGCCGTATTTTTTGCCGCGAATGATTGCGACACGGCTCTCAAACAGGCGGTATTATTGACGAGAGAGAGCATGGCAGCTTCGCCGAAACAGTCGCCCAAGTGAAACTCGCGTTTCTTGACGATTCGGTCGGAATCGGCGATCCGCAATTCCACTTTTCCCCGTTTGATGATGTAAATGTGCGACGCCTCCTCGCCCTGTTTCGCCACATATTCCCCTTTCTCGAAAGAGGCTGTCTCAAAGCGCCGGAAAATCAGGTCAACGCAAACCGAAGGAATCAAGGTGAGACGTTTTCCCCGCCGTCGATCATGCGCCCCCCTCACATTTGGAATCGCTTGTCTTTTGACACCATCGCCAGCGTGGTTATGGATTTTCTGAATGGCAACTTCTGTGAATGAACGGCCGAGCGCCCATGCGCGTGAAACCTTCCGGGGAATGCGGACAATCCCGGAAGAAACCTGGCTGGAAGCTCGCTGCAGGCATGTTGAACGCGTTTCACCGTGGGTCGACATGCAGTTGTCACGCTCGTCGCGCGGGATCAAACATCCGGTTTATGATTTCCTTTTCGAATACAACGGGCTGCGTCCAACCCACTTGTCACAATGGCATCCAGGCTTGGGAGTCCTGCTGGAAGGGCGTCATGCCCAGGAATTTCTCGCGTTCCGTCAGTATAGTCGCATGGAGAATGGCATCGGCGTCGATCCCGCGAAGTTCCCCGCCAACCGGTTGGCTTCAGTGAACTGGATGTTGCAATTGCTGAAAGGTTGCCGGGAGCGCCCACCTCAGTTCGGTTGCTTTGGACTCCATGAGTGGGCCATGGTTTATCGTTCGCCGGACGTGAGACATTCGAATTATCCGCTTCGATTGCCGACCGCGCGACTGGCGGAAATCGTGGAATCGGCGCAAATCTGCTGTTCGCATTACGACGCCTTCCGCTTCTTCACGCCCGCAGCCCAGCCGCTGAATAAACTGCAGCCCACCCGGAAGCTACAGCCGGAGCTCGAACAGAGGGGGTGTCTGCACGTCAACATGGATCTATTCAAATGGGCTCATAAGCTCAGTCCGTGGATCGCCTCGGAACTGGTGGCTGAAACGTTCATCCTGGCCGCCCGGATTCGAGAGGTGGATATGCGCGCCAGTCCCTACGATCTTCGCAGTCTCGGTTTCGAGCCAATCCCGATTGAAACTCCCGAGGGCCGGGCCGAATACGAGCAATACCAGCGCGAATTCACGAAAACGGGAGAGCCTCTGCGCGACGCACTTATTGACGCGTGCGAACAGATCCTTCACGCCGTTCCCGGATGCCCCGGGCCTTAAAAAGATCGAAGTCATGAAAGAAAACAGGCGAAGATCAAAGCGGAATCCGTGGCTGAAGCCGAACACGAACGAAAACCGGGCCACCTCGTTTAGCAATGATCCCCAAAACCATCTTACGCCCCTCGTTGGACTCGTCGCCGAAACGACCACGGCTTTAAAACCAACCGGCGAAATCGAGGTGGACGACCAGCCTTACAACGCGGTCGCCCTCGGCACCTATATCGGCCCGCTGGAAAAGGTGCGAATCACCGGCACACGTGATTTCCGCCTTACCGTGGAACGGTTGCCTCCCTCTGGTGAAGATTGAGCTGTCCATGGGGGTCGGAGAGCGGCCGTAGCCGCCGCCGTCAGGCGGTGGACTCGTAGCTGCGCCCGTCAGTGCGTGGACGGTAGCCGCGCCCGTCAGGGCGTGGACGGTAACTCGAACCAATGACTCCGGGGATTGGCTCAATGAAAAGGGCGCCGCCCGTCCAGCGCACTTTTCAGCGTCACGGCGTCCGCGTACAAAACCCCTCCCCCACTCGGCAACCCGAATCCGATTCGGGTGACTTGAACCGGTTTCTTTAACAAGGTTTCGGTGATGTAATGACACGTCGCCTCTCCTTCCACATCGTTAGAAAGGGCCAGAATCAACTCCGTCACCTCCCCGGAATTCAAACGCTCCTCCAATGCATCCAAATTCAGGGCGTCCGGCCCAATGCCGTTGATCGGCGAGAGCTTTCCGTAAAGCACGTGATAGACACCCCGATAAGCGCCGGCCCGCTCAAACGCGACAAGATCGGGAACATGTTCCACCACACAAAGAGTCTCCCGCTCTCTCCGCGGGTCCTGGCATATCGGACAAAGCTCCCCTTCCGCCAGATTTCCGCATCGGCTGCAACGCCCGACGGCCTCAGCCGACGCTTCCAAGGCGGCAACCAGCTCCGGCAACTTCGCGGGTTGCTCCACCAGCAAATACATCGCGATCCGTTCGGACGAACGATAACCGAGCCCCGGCAATTGCTTGAGCAATTTTTGCAGCTTCTCAAACGCGGGCGTCACAAAAAAAAGACCGATCCGGCGAGCCGGCCCCGCCGAAGGAAAATGTTGTTCCTTGGCGGCGCGATTTCCGGAATCAGAACATTCCGGGCATGTTGAAACCGGCGGTCGCTTTCTTCATTTCCGCGTCCCCAACTTCCTTGGCCTTGACGGCTGCCTCCTGCACGGCGGCCAAGACGGTTTCCTCGACAAACGATTTGTCTTCTTTCAAAAACTCGGGGTCGAACTGGAGACCGAGAAACTGGCCCTGTCCATTGATCTTGATCTCGACGGCGCCCCCGCCGCTCGAAACGACAATTTCCTTTTCCGCAAGCTCTTTTTGGATCGATTCGATCTGCTGTTGCATTTTCTGAGCTTGCTTGAGCATTTTACCTACACCGGCCATAACTTGTTCCTTAGCAAAATATTAACACGACTAAACATTCGCCCTTTCATTCCGGATACGTCAACCTTGCCGTTACATTTCCTCCCGGGCATGAAAAAAGCGCCTTGCGGCCAGAACCAGCGAGGCGCTTGTTTCCAAAAAGGAAAAATCGAATCTCACTCTTCCGGCTTCGTCTTCCGCAGGCCGACAACCCGGTCGCCCTCTTTCCACTGGCCGCGCTTCTGGAGAAGCTCGACACGCTCGTAACGTTTGAGGACCGTGCGCTTCGCGCTGGCCGCCGTTGAAAGACTTTTAAAACTGTTGTGTTGCGACATGACTAAATGAGTGAGAGAAATTTCTAAATTGTAATGAAGCGGAGTTATGTAGTCTGTTTTTGCGCCCAGATCAAGTAATTTTGTGAAATCCTTTCGGCGGCCACCGCCACCCACTGCGGATTCTCATACGGATGGCTGTCCTGAAGCCAATTTTCCAAGGCGGGGGTTTTCTGGGATAAGAACTTAAAGGTCACCCGGTACTCCTCTTCTTTCTGCACTTCTCCTTTCCAGTGATAGACCGACAAAAAGGGTCCGTCCACGTGACAACAGGCCGCCAGGCGGCGCTCCACTGCTTCTGTCGCCAATCGTTCCGCGTCTTCCTTCGATGAGGTCGTAGTCCATCCAACTAACATCCCTTCCATTATGTTCATAGGTTGCGAAATGTAAAATCAAAGCGGGGCAAATCCCGTGGAGTCTTTCTCCCGGACGCTTTCCAAAAAGGTCTTAAGCGTGGCCACGAATCGCGGGCGATCCTCCACGTGCGGATTGTGCCCGCTCTCGGGAAACGTTTCGATCCGGGCCTCCGGAAAATGGTTTCGGATTAAAGCTTCGTCCCCATCCTGGATGAAATCGGACTTTCCACCGACAATCCAGAGCGCCGGACCGGAAAACCGGTCGCCTGCATCGATAGGAGAACGGCCGGTCTCGGCCAGGTTTCTCGCGAGCCCTTCCAGATTCACTTGCCACGCAAACGAACCGTTCGTCCGGCGAATCAGGTTGGTCAACAGGAACTGACGCATCGGCCAGGAAGGAACCGACTCTTCGAGAGCATGGTCCGCATCCGCCCGCGACGAAATTTTGTCCAGGGATAACGCCCGCAACGCCCGGAACTCGTCCACATGATTCGGTTCTTTCGCCCGAGGGGAAATATCGACCACCGCCAAGGCCCGAATCCGGTCCGGATGGTGACACGCCAGGCGCATCGCCGTTTTTCCTCCCATGCTGTGGCCGACGAGGTCGATTTCATTGATGTCCCGCTCGTCCATCCAACCGAGGACATCCTTCACCATCGCCTCGTAGTTATGCTCCTCGCTGTGAGGCGAATTCCCGTGGTTTCGAAGGTCGAGCGCCATCACGTGAAAGGCATCCGCCAATCCCCGGCCGGCTCCCATCCAGTTGCGCGAGGATCCCAACAAACCGTGAAGCAGCACCAGCGGCGGCTTCCCTTCTTCTCCGAAATCGCGACAAAAGAGTTTCATCATTCCGGTAATCGCAGCTCCATTCCGATGCGCAGACTATTTTCGTTGGGCATAATATCCCGATTGGCTTCAAAAATGTCCCGCCAGCGAGAGGTGGTTCCGTAGACTTTTCCGCTAATGTGGGAAAGGGTGTCACCCGGCACCACCGTATAGGTTTCCTGGCGTGTTTCACTCGACGGGGATTCGGGCTCAGAGGGCGCTCTCGGGGCGGCGATCGGGTTGGTGGAGAGCGTCGCCAGGCGGTCTTCCAGTCGTTGCCGTTCCCGGCGGCTCGCTTCGAGCCGTTCCTTCAGCTCTTCGTTTTCGTTTCGCAGTCGTTCCACCGTTTCCAGCAGATCGACCCGTTCATACTGGCTTTCCAACGGCTGCGCCGGAAGCGTCGCCGCAAAATCCTTCGTCGAGGTCTCGATCAACTGGCGAACATGCGGCGCCTGCGCGCTATTGGGGCTCAATTCCAAAAACTTCCGGTAATGATAAATACTCGAGACGGGATCCCGCAAATGGGTGCGAAACAACTCCCCCGCCTCCAAGTGAGACTCGGGCGCGTTGCCCCGCCGCTTTTCGATCACATTCAAAAACGCGCTCAAAGCCTCCTGCCGGCGTCCTTCCCGCTGAAGCTGCTTTCCTCGCTGGAAATTCCTCTCCTCCCTTTCGGAAATTTGCTCGGGACCTTCTCCCACGGAACACCCGCTCATGAATGGAATCATAAGGAGTGCCAGAAAAAAGACTGGAGCCAGGAAGAGATTCCTGTGAAAACCGTGAATGCTATTTTGTTTCATGACGAACGCGACCTTAGAACCATTCCTTTACGACAGATGAACTGGGATTCCAAGACCGTTCTGGAGAAAGGACGAGAGTGTATTCGGGTCGAAGACGAGGCCCTTGAAGCCACCAGCCGCCAACTGGGAGAATCGTTCGTGACTTTAATACACGCAATCGAAACCACGGTTTCCTCCAAAAAGAAAGTCATTTTCACCGGTGTCGGCAAATCCGCCCATATTTGCCAAAAACTGGTCGGAACGTTCAACAGTATCGGCGCCCCGGCCGCGTTTCTCGACCCGACGCAAGCCCTCCACGGCGACCTCGGCCTGTGCGCCGAAGGAGACCTCACTCTCTTGGTCAGCAACAGTGGAGAAACGGAAGAACTGGTCCGGCTGGTCCCTCTTCTCAAACGTTTCGGACTCAAAACCGCCGTCATCAGCGGAATGGCCGATTCCGCCCTGGTGAAGATTTGTGACCAGGCACTGCTTTTCAATGTTCCGCGCGAAGCTTGTCCACTCCAACTCGCCCCCACCGCCAGCACCACGGCGGCCATGGCCCTCGGTGACGCCCTGGCCATGGTCTATCTCGAAAAACGCGGTTTCACCCGGGACGACTTCGCCCGCTTTCATCCCGCCGGCGCACTCGGCATGAGCCTGTTGCTGAAGGTCAGCGACATTATGCGCACCGGGGATCGTTTCCCTTGCCTTCCGGACAACCGTTCCGTCCAGGAGGCCATTCTCGCAATGACCCAGGCGCGTGGCGGTTGCCTGGCCCTGGTGGATGAATCCACCTCGCGTCTTACCGGGGTGTTTACCGATGGTGACTTCCGCCGCTCGGCTCTTTCCGGTTCGGACTTTCTCGGTCGTCCGGTCCACGCTTTTATGACCCGCAATCCGAAGACGATTTCCGCCGAAGCACTTACGGTCGATGCCTTGAAAATCTTCGAACAGCAGAAAATCGACGACCTGGTCGTGGTCAACGAAGAGGAAGTTCCGGTCGGCATTGTCGACAACCAGGATCTCCCGCGGTTGAAAATCGTCTGATTTTTCGCGATCCAATCTGTTCCCATGGACGTAACTCAAAGACTCGCGCGTCATTTGAATCAAAAGCCGCGCGTAACCGAGGCCGCCTTCATCGCGTCAAATGCCACCTTGTTGGGCGACATCGAACTCGGAGCCAAGAGTAGTATTTGGTACGGTGCCATCCTCCGAGCCGACATCAACTCCATTCGAATCGGACCCGGCACGAATCTACAAGACGGCGTTATCGTCCACCTCGCCGACGACGCCGGCGTTACGGTCGGAGAATTCACGACCGTCGGTCACCGCGCCACCCTTCACGCCTGCAAGATCGGGAATGAATGCCTGATCGGAATGGGGGCCACCGTGTTGGACCATGCGGAAATCGGCGATCATTGCATGATCGGCGCGAACACCCTCGTCCCTCAACGGATGAAGATTCCAGCTGGTTCCATGGTTTACGGCACTCCCGCCCGAATCATCCGCCCCCTCACCCCGGAAGAACAAGGCGCAATCCGGGGTTGGGCGGATAAGTATGTCGAAGTGGCCAAAGCCCATAAAGATCTCCCTTAGAACAGTCGGCCCCTGCCTCGGAAATGACTTGAACCTTCATTTCCGAGGCAGCGTTCGTGCCAATGGTTTCGCGAAGAGCAGGCCCGAGAAACGATCACCGAGCCGCTGCTCCTGCAACAACTGCTTCAGCGCCAAACGAAGGTTCCTTCGATCGCCAGGTCCTCTTCCCCTTCCATCCGCAGTTGGCCGGTAAAGACGCCGTCGTTGGTCGAACCGAATTCCAGAATCAGGTCGTAGGAAATCGCGTTTCCTTCCGCGTCGGTGAGCGACATTGTAAGCGTCGCACTCATGGCGCCGGTCTTGTTATAATTAACATCACCGATTTCCTCGTAATCGGAAATCGCAACCGTGCTCGCGTCCTGGAATTCCACCCATTCCGACAGTTCGGCTCCAGGGAAATGCAGTTCGAGTTCCAATCCCTCCCGCAAGTCGCTTTCCCGTAGGGCGAAGCGGTCGGTCTCCTCGCGGTGGAACCACCGAGACCATCGATTTGGCTCCACCGAGTAGTCGTAAAACCATTGGCGCTCCGGCCAAGCGGGAGATGCCTTCGAGAAATAGAACCAGCCTCGTTGATGTCCATAAACGAACGGATCAAGCTCTGCGGTCGTGTAGATCCAGAGACTCTGGCTGTGCCGCCAGAACCAGGGGCTGCCCGACCAATAGAGCCAACCGTGCTGGTCGTGGAATAACCAGCCTTTCCTCCCTTCCTGATCGAAGCTCTGATGAACGGAGAAGCGTCCAAACCAGGGTGAATCGAGTTCGGCGCCCGGCATGAATTCTTCGACGTCGAAGAATTCCGCCATCAGCTCTTCCGGCCCGGATACGGCTTGCTGAGTGACGGCAACGACCGTGTCCACTCGGCCGGCCGTGAGAATGATTTCTCCGGCGCGGGCGCGGTCCTCTTCGTTCCTCGTGACACTGTAGGAGACCGAACCATCTCCTTCCCCGCCATCGCTATGGATGGTAATCCAATCCGTATCGGAGGAGGCGCTCCAGGTCCAGTTCGAGGTTACTTCAACCGAGCCGCTCGATGCCTGCCATCCGTGCTCCCGGCTATCCGGAGTGGTGCTCAAGGTCTCGCCCACCCTCGTGGCGGCCTCGACTACCGTTTCCTTTTCTTC
>LFIK01004724.1_pt1 | contig 10995 bp, 16 predicted proteins | sample 643401 | NCBI WGS metagenome assembly LFIK01 (sample SAMN03777447, study PRJNA286221) | soda lake metagenome | biome: soda lake; feature: Kulunda steppe; material: water; isolation source: sample T5-Br brine of Lake Tanatar-5 | place: Russia: Kulunda steppe | collected 2010-07
TCCTAACCCTAACCCTAACCCTAACCCTAACCCTAACCCTAACCCCAACCCTTACCCTAACCCTAACCCTTCAGGAGGCTTCTGCACAACATTGACCTGACCATGGATGAGCGACTGTCAGGTCCTAACCCTAAGCCTAACCCTAACCCTAACCCTAACCCTAACCCCAACCCTTACCCTAACCCTAACCCTTCAGGAGGCTTCTGCACAACATAGACCTGACCATGGATGAGCGGCTGTCAGGCGTGCACGCGGCTGCAGGCAACGTGAGCGAGTGCAACTGGCAGGAGGTGCGTTGGTGCGCGCACGAGGCGGAGGGCAGACAGTTTGACAATGAGGGCCTTTGGTGGGCGTCGTGCGAAAAGGGCAGGCTAGTCATGGTGCATGGTGTAGGTGGGCTCATGGCGTCATGGTCATGGTGTAGGGGGGCTCATCTGCCCTGCATCTGGCACACAAGCCCCCTGTGCTGCTCACCGCCTGCGTAGTATTTTTTTTCGTTTCTTCTTCCTTTTTTTTCTCCCTGCATGCAGGGCTGCAAGCAACTCCTCTAATACTTCGGCCCCCTTCTGTCTGCTGCCTGACCCTTTTGCAAGTGCATCTTACTGCAACTGGCACCCCAGGCGCTTGATGTGTGGCGGGTTGGCTTCCTGCTCCTTCACCACCAGCAGCAGCAGGAGCAGCAGCAGCAGCAGCAGCAGCAGCAGCAGCAGCAGCAGCAGCAGCAGCAGCAGCAGCAGCAGCAAACCCAAGCAGGAGGGTTGCCCTTCCCAGAGGGCTGCACCATCCACCTCCGCGCGCGCGCGGATAAATTGGGCATGAAGTGAGTGGACTCCCCAATGTGTACTCGCACGGCTGGCAAGGTTTTGACATGGTCTTGCAAGGGCTGGTGTGAGAGTGGGAGAGCAGTGATATTGCTTGGAAGAGTGGGAGGGTGCTAGACCTGGAGGAGGCTTGTTGCGGAGTGGCCGTACAGGCGCACACTCTTTGGCTGGCCGGGGCGATGGGCGGGTCTGGCACAATGATCATGTTGGACATTGACCATTCACTGTGTTCAAACTCATGGCACTGCTCGTGTCGGTGCGCAGAATCCCTGGGGTGAGGACGATGGAGCTGGCCGCGGGTGTGGGCGGAGGCTGCCTGGCAGTCCTGAGGGGTGGGCAGCTGGACATTGTGGGGCTGGGGCGTGCGCACGTGCGTGGTGTGCCCTATGCATGCGCGTGTGTGGTGCTTGGTGCATGCACAGCAGCCGACAGCATTGCTGAGGCCTGGCCTGAGGGGGCGCACGTGCGTGGTGTGCCCGGTGCATGTGTGTTTTGTGTTTGGTGCATGCACAGCAGCCGACAGCAGTGCTAAGGCCTGGCCTGAGTGGGCGGCTGAGTGTTTCAGGGCTGGGGTGAGCACGCGTGCGTGGTGTGCCTGGTGCTTGCCCAGCTGCTAACAGTATCCATGCCTCCACCCAGAGCTGTGGCGAGCCTCCATACTTGCGTAACTGCACACGCCTTCAGTCATTGCAGCAAGTGCTTGCTTCAATGCACCCCACATGCCTCCTACATATGGGTGCCACAGTGGAGTTTGACCTGGTTGCAAACGCCCGCAAATGTATGTGTTTGCCTGCCAAAATCAGCCCAGCGCCCCCTCAAATGGCGCCCCACATGCAGCAGCACGTCCCAGTGGAGGTTGACCTGGTTGCACCGGACCTTGAGGTGGTTGGCATTCTGGAAAGGGTGGGCATGGGGCAGCAGCTGCAAGAGGGATGCACCACTGAGGGGGAGGGTGGAGGGGTGTGTGCTGCAGGCTGCCCTTCCTCAGATGGGCAGCACCACCACCAGCAGCAGACACAGCAGGACGGGCAGCAGCCCCCCCTCCAGCAGCAGCAGCAGCAGCAGCAGCAGCAGCAGCAGCAGCAGCAGCAGCAGCAGCAGCAGCCCCCCCTTCAGCAGCAGCAGCAGCAGCAGCAGCAGCAGCAGCAGCAGCAGCAGCAGCAGCAGCAGCACAGTGGGGCTGAGCAGCACCAATATCGCCTGATCCTGGGCCTCGTGCTCCCATGGCACATGCTGCATGCCATGTCCCTTGCCAGCAGCAAGGGGGGCCTGCAGAGCTTTGCATCCCAGCAGCAGCAGCAGCCGCAGCAGGAAGTGTGTGAGCAAAGAGAAGTGCTGGGCATGGAGAGGCAGCAGCAGCGGCAGCAGCAGCAGCAGCAGGAGCAGGAGCAGCAGCAGCAACAGCAGCAGCAGGACCAGGAGCAGCAGCAGCAGCAGCAGCAGCAGCAGCAGCAGCAGCAGCAGACGCCCCCCGCACAGGTCAAGCAGCCAGGCCAGGGGGGCGCGCAGCACAAGGCACGCTTCCTTGAGCTGGAGGAGCGCCACAGCCCACAGGCGCGCGCGCGCGTGGTGAGTGGACCGCGGTGGAACTACATCATGTGTGGAAGTGGCAAGTTTCAACGTGTGGAGCGCTCAAGGGGGTAAGCCAAACTAAGGGGTGGGCAGTATGGGGCAGTGGGCAGGATCTGCTGGGCGGGGCGTGCTGGGCGAGCCATGCACGTGCTCAAGCACAGCCCTCTGCACTCACACCCCACACTGGCGCTAGGCGAGCCATGCACGTGCTCAAGCACAGCCCCCTGCACTCTCACCCCACTACTGGCGCCCCCCCCCCCATCACATAGGTGCACGGCCGCACCAGCCTGCGCGCCGCCACCGCCTACTGCCTGGCAAGGTGTGCGCCTCTGCATCCTGGAGGGTGCTTGTAGCTGCAACAGGGGGTCTTAGAAGTGGAGCGGTCCCCAGGCTCATGCGCGCGTGGTGCCCACGAGTGCTCTCATGCACAGCTGCACCAGCCTGCGTGCTGGTGCTGCTACCAAGATAGCCTGCGCGCTGGAAGTGGAGCAGTCCCCAGGCTCAGGCGCGTGGTGCACACGAGTGCTCTCATGCACAGCCGCACCAGCCTGCGCGCTGGTGCCGCTACCAAGGTAGCCTATGTGCTGGTGCGGCTACGCTGGTGCGGCTTTCATAGCATGGTTCACACGATTGCTCTCATAGCCGCTCTCATGCACAGCCACACCAGCCTGCGCGCCGGCACCGCCTACCGCCTGGCGAGGGGGAGGCACTCAAACCAGCTGTAGGGGCGCTGGCAGCGCTCAATGCATGCATGCAACTCCCAATGGTGGGGGCCCTGGAGTGCACCAGGGTTTACATGCAGCACCCGCTCAGTCGGCAGGTGGGCTCAAACATTGTGTTCTAGCACACCCGTGTGGCTGCTGCGCTGCGCACACACGCGGCCTGGCCGCCCCATGACCGTGCAAGCTGGTGGGTGGGGGCAGCGCGGCCTCACGCATGTTCTTGGACAATGAGCCAGGCAACAACGCTTTCAAACACTCGCAGGCTGGCCGCCCTTCAGCCAGGAGAGCTGGTGGTCGACCCATGCTGCGGTGTTGGGGTGATCCCTATTGAGGCGGCTGCCGCGTTCCCCGGCGCCAAATACCTTGCAGGTGGGTGGAGGAGAGGATGTTGTGCGGGCGTTGTGGGGCCAGTCCGCACCGTGGAGTGATTAAAGCATGAGTAATTAAAGCATGAGTAATTAAAGACTCAGCACCAGAAGCACACAGCAGGGGAAGGAGAGGGAATCACAGCAAGGAAGGCAGGGGAAGGAGAGGGAATCACAGCAAGGAAGGCAGGGGAAGGAGAGAGAATCACAGCGAGGAATGGCGGCACTGGCACCAAGTGTGACGCACATATATTGGAGAAATGGAAGAAAGAGCAGCACGCAGGGTGCAAGCAGCGCCTCTGCCTTTGGTCTTGGAGGAGCCCAGGTGGGCATGGGCGGAGCTGCGCAGGCGAGGGGTGGGGTGGAGAGTGGCCTCAAAGGGGTGAGGAGGCGATCATCACTTGCTGGCGCTGCTGCCCCAGCGCAGGTGACGTGGCTGCGGAGGCGGTGGCTGCCGCTGCCAACGCCAATGCAACACACACCGCTGGCGCCCTGAGCACCCATCAACCGCTGCTGCCCTAGCGCAGGTGACGTGGATGCGGAGGCGGTGGCAGCAGCCCACGCCAACGCAGCGTATGCAGCCGAGGATCTGGGCGCAGCTGCCCCTGCAGGCGGAGGCGGAGGGGGAGGGGTTGTCAGGATGCCCACGTTCCAGGTGCGCTGCGCTGCGCTGCGGGGCACGTGGGTGTGGGTGGTCGTGTGCAGCCCTCTGCCACAGCTGCACGCAGCTCAGCCCACGACACCAACCAGGCTGTTTTTTCGAGGTGTAACCAGTGAGTGGTGGCCGGAGTTGGATAGTACCCCTCGGTCTACTTCTGGGGGGGGGGTGAGGGGGGGATGTGTAATCAGTGAGTGCTGGGCAGACTTGAAGAAAGCTGCCCAGGCTAGGGCGCACACCCCTGTGCCACAGGCCACCTGGGCCTTGACTTGCAAAGGTAACACCTTGGCCAGCCGCTTCAGCGTGGCTCAAGGGCAAGCCAGTGCACTGTGCAAGCCAGCGCACAAGCCAGTCAACTGGCTGCGATTGGAAGGGGACGAGCGAGCGGCAGGGCAGCCAGTGTGAGGTTGGCTGCAGGGAGGCCGGCAGGTGGGGGGGAAGGGAGGCGGTGAGCAGGGAGGTTGCTGCACGGAGCTCCTGGTTCCCCCGCCAGGGCCTCATGTCCGCAGGGCAGAGAGCGGGCGCAAGCCCAGGGCTGTGCCACCGCCTGCCCCGCCCCCGCAGGTGTGGGATGCCACTCGGCTGCCCCTGCCGGCCGCTTCCGTGGACGTTTTTGTGAGTGGTGAGTGCTTTTGGTCGGTGGACACCAAGCACACTGGCACCCTGTTGTCGTGCAGACCTCCCCTGGGGGGCATGCATAATTTCTTGCCCAGCATCAGGCACACCTCCTCTTCTAACCAGCTCGCCAGGCTGCATTCATGCTCCAGCCCAAGCCCTGCTTGGCCACTCACTTGCCGGCCCCTTCATGCCTCACACCCTTAATGCCCTTAATGCACACCCTTAATGCCCTAAATGCCTCACACCCTTAATGCCCTTGATGCACACCCTTAATGCCCTAAATGCCTCACACCCTTAATGCCCTTAATGCACACCCTTAATGCCCTAAAGGCCTCACACCCTTAATGCCCTTAATGCACACCCTTAATGCCCTAAATGCCTCGCAGACCTCCCCTGGGGCACGCGCGAGCTCCGGCCCAACCCCCGGCGCACCTCCCCCTCCCTGCGTGCCTTCTACCCCTCCCTCCTCAGGTGCGCCCTGCTCCACCTGCTCGTGCCGTGGCTGTGGGTGTGGCGGCTGTGGCTGCGCGTGCCTGGGTGTGGCGGCTGTGGCTGCGCGTGCCTGGGTGTGGCGGCTGTGGCCGCGCGTGTCTTGGGAGTGGCTGCTGTGGTGGCTGCGCACGTCGTGCTGGTGCTGGTACTGCAAGCACTCGTGTGGGGCAGGGACCCTCCTTGAGCCGTACGCTCACAGGGAGGGAGGGGCCTTGCACCCCGCTGCGTGTGACGCACCAGCCGCCTGCACCCCACACGCCCCCAGCCCCATGCGCGCCGCACTTTCCCGTGCACGTATTGTCCTGTGCAGAGAGGGGGAGCGTGCACCCTGCTGCGCGCGTCCCACCGGGCAAGCGTTGCGCGCAGCTGCTCCCTCTCCACACGCCCCCCCACCCTCCGCTCACACCCACAGTCGCACCCTCAGGGGTGGGGCGCGTGCTGAGGCCCGGCGGCCAGGCCATCACCCTGACTGTGACGCGGGCAATGGGCACAGGGCACGCTGCTTGTGCGCACTCACGGCATTGACACGGGGCGCGCTGCCCGTGCGTGGTGTTGACTGCAGGGAGATGGGGCGCGTGCTGAGGCCCGGCGGGCGGGCTGTCGTGGTGACGGCCGCGCGGGCACTGGCACGGGACGCGCTGCTCAGGCAGGAGAAGGAGGCGGCCAAGCACGCGCGGGGCCTGGTGGGTGGGGGGTGGCGCTGGGGCAAGGGTGGCAGCTGGTGAGGAGGAGTTGATGTGACGGCTGCGAGGGCGTTGGTACAGGACGCGCTGGCAGCTGCGCAGGCAGGAGCAGGAGGCGGCCAAGCACGCGCGGGGCCTGGTGGGTGGGGGGTGGCGCTGGGGCAAGCATGTCGACTGGTGAGGGGGCATTGTTGTATCAAACGCGCAACGTTTGCATGGGACGCAGCTGCGCAAGCAGGAGGAGGAGGCGGCCAAGCACGCGCGGGGCCTGGTGGGTGGGGGGGGGCGCTGGGGCAAGGGTGGCAGCTGGTGTGAGGAATTGGTTGTGACGGCTGCGCGGGTATTGGCTTAGGACGCGCTGGCAGCTGCGCAGGCAGGAGGAGAAGGAGGCAGAGCTTGCGCGGGGCCTGGTGGGTCGGTGGGCTCTGGGGCCTGTGCCTTATTGTTGTGTCCCAGCTGACCAGCCTGTGTCGTTTGCTGAGGGCATAGCATTTCCTGTTCTGCCCTTTTGAGTTGTTGGGCGCGGTGCAGGGTGGGGCAGGGAGTGGCAAGCTGCAGTGACTGCAGCACGCGGGAGGCGCTGGACAGCTCTGGGGTTGCAACGCAAAGAAGTAGGGTGGGAGAATGACCAGCAGCGACCACATCGCTTTGTCAGCGCAGCAGACCCACCCCCCCTGCCGCGCAGGTGCTTATGCCTGCAGTGCTGTCAGCCATGGTAGCGCACGAGTAGTTTCTTTCCATGCATGCACACAGGTGGATGCCCACGCGCGCTGGGCGGCCGCGGCACACAAGAGGATGTGCAAGGGGGGTGGGCCCGCGGCCTTGTTGGTGTCTCAGCGCGCCAACAGTGTCTCAGCACACCAACAGTGTGTGGTGTGCCCTTCCTGTCACACAGGTGGACGCCCACGCGCACCAAGTGGCTGCAGCACACAAGAGGGTGCTCAAGGAGGCTGCGCGGCAGCGCTTCCTTGGCCAGGGCGGGCAGGAGCAGCCGCAGCAGCAAGGGGGGGAGCAGCAGCAGCAGCAGCAGCAGCAGGAGCAGCAGCAGCAGCAGCAGCAGCAGCAGGCACCCGGCTTCCCGCCCCCCCTGGTGCTGCCGCCCCCCTACCCGCAGCTCGCCGTGCACGCGGAGCGGGAGATAGTGATCGGCGGGATGAGCGCCCTGCTTTTAGAGCTGCGCCACGCTTGCTGCTGCTGCAGCTGTAATTATTAATTATTGCGATTTAAGGGGACCATGCCTTGCCCCTTGCCTAGGGGGCTGCCGGGCTGGCTGATGTGGAAGCTTCGGCAGGCGTGCCAGCCACGGGCAGCCCCGGACAACAGAAAGAAGAAAGGCGAACTTGGAGGCTTGCCGCACACCCATCATTCCCAGAGCCCCTTAGGATCCCCCCCCCCACTCATCCTGCAATGGCCCTGCGCAACCTCAGCTCCCGCGTCCTGGGCTTCCGCGCGCCCCCGCCCTCCCTGCTGTGGCAGCAAGCCAGCGCCCGCGCCTTTGCCACAGGTCCGCCCCCTGCTGCCCTGACCTGCCTGCCTCACTCCTCCTGCCTGCCTGCCTTGTGGTGCGATGGCAGCGGGGGGAAGGGAGCAACGCGTCAGCAGCGGCCCAACACAAAACCCACGCGCAACACCACGACCACTCCACGCAGTCGTGGACGGCCTGAAGTACGCCAAGAGCCACGAGTGGGCGCAGGTGGAGGGCGACGTGGCCACGGTCGGGGTGTCGGACCACGCGCAGGTGCGTGCAAGGGGCGGGGCAAGTTTCGCCCTGTTCGTCTGCACGCCTTGCCTGCGACGCACGATCACCTCCCCCCCACCCCCCACCCCCCCACGCGCAGGCGGAGCTGGGCGACGTTGTGTATGTGGAGCTGCCGGAGGTGGGCAAGACGCTGGGCAAGGGCGACGCGTTCGGGGTAGTAGAGTCCGTGAAGGTGGGTGGCGCTGTGTGCGTGCGTGCGTATGTGGCATGGCGCGGGGGTGGGGGTGGTGGAGGGTGCGTGGGTGGCAAGCATGCAGCAGGGGGGATTTGTGGCGCGCAGCCATCATCACCGCGGGCATCTGCATGCATGCACGCGCACGCATCGCCCACGCGTGCCCCCCCTGCCACACACCCACAGGCTGCCAGCGATGTGTACGCTCCCGTGTCTGGCGAGGTGCTGGAGGTGAACGAGCTGCTCAGCGACAAGCCAGCCACGGTGGGGTTTTGGGGCGGTGACGTGGCATGCGGGCATGATTGAGGCAAGCCTGCATGCATGCGCAAGGTGATGCAAGTGCCAGTGCGCGATACACATGGTGCACACTGGCGCGCAAGGGTGTGTGGAGCTGCGATGAGCACGCTGGCGCGCAAGGGTGTGTGGAGATGCGATGAGCACACGCCCCTGCGCGTTCACAGCCTGTGCCAACAGTGGGTGGCTGCATGCTGCACCGGCCCAGGAGGAGCATGGCACAGCTGGCAGATGGCTGTGTGCATGCCATACACGCCTGCCCAACCCTGCCTCGGCTTGTGCGCTGCCCAGTGAGGCAAGCAGGAGGGCAGAGCTGCGCAGCCTGGAAGGCGTGGCGTGCACGCTGCTGAGCCCGCTGAGCCCTCAGGAGGTACCTTGCACGCTGGAGATGGGCCCGTATGGCAGGGTGGAACAGCCAACGTGTCCAGCAGGCGCATGGCGATGGCAGGCCGACAGGAGCGCATGCCACGCACCTGGTGTTGATGTCCTGGTTACTTGTGGCTACACACGGACAGCAACACCAGGTGCATGCAACACCAGGTGCATGGCATGCACTCTGCTCGGCTGGCGCCTGCTGCACGTTTCGGCTGTTCCACCCTGCCCTACGGGCTCATCTCCAGCATGCAAGATACCCAGGGCTCAGCAGCATGCACACTAGTGGGAGCGGTGCTGCACACCGACAACAACATTAGGCGCATGGCAGGCACTCTGCTTGGCAGGTGCCTGCTGCTACAGGCTTGCTGCTCTGAGAAAGTTGGCCATGACCTGGGGAGAGGGGAGGTGGTGCAGTGCCGCACTTGTGCCGGTTGCCGCACAGTCACTGGTGTGCTGCAGTGTGACCCAGGTCAGCCTGCTGGGGTGGTGCGTGCACAGTCACTGGTGTGCTGCAGTGTGACCCAGGTCAGCCTGCTGGGGTGGTGCGTGCACAGTCACTGGTGTGCTGCAGTGTGACCCAGGTCAGCCTGCTGGGGTGGTGCGTGCTACCCCGGCCAAGCTGTGGCGTGCAGGTGACGGAGCATGCGTGTTGAGTACCCAAGCCGCCTGCTGCCCCACGTAACAGTGGTTAACCAGAGGTTCCACCGCTTGCCTCCACCACCTCCTGTCTCCTCGCTTTCTGTGCACCAGCGAAGTGGAGAGACTGGAGGTGGTGGAGGTCCTGTTGAGTCTCTGGTTAGCAGCCGCTACGTGGGGCAGCAGGTGGCTCGTGGACCCAAGACGCAGCCCCATTATACATTCACACCCACGCAGCATGGTGAGCATGCCACATGCTGGCATTCGCCAACTTGCCTGCACCCACACCCCCGCCCACCCGCACGCGCCCGCCCTGCAGATCAACACCGACCCCTTCAAGGGCGGGTGGATCATGAAGATCAAGATGAGCAACAAGGTAGGTGGTGGGGTGGCTGCTTCGGCTGCGCAGTTGGGTCCTGGAGGCGGGCGGGCGGGTGGGCGTAGCTGGGCGGGTGGGTGCGCCCTGTGCAGTGCTCCCTTATGCGCAGGAGGGGCGCTCTCAAACGGGTGGACAGATGTTGGCTGGTGCCTCTCCATAGGGACGCTGCCTGCCATCCTTACCCCCCCTTGAACGCGCGCCCCCTGCTTTGAGGGCAGCAGGGCAGAGGACACACCTATGAGCCAGCCCAGACTCCCGGCCTGCGTTGTGCGCGCCCTGCCATGCATGGGATGTGTGGAATGCGTGGAATGCGCGCATTGCCATGTGTGGGTGCCATGTGTGGGTGCCATGTGTGGGTGAGTGTGTGCCTGGGAGTGAGAGATGCTGTCGGTGGGTGCGCCCCCAGCGGTACTGTGTTGCTCAGCGCAGGAGGGGTGCGCCCATAAGGTGGTTGACAAGCGGACGTGGTGCTGCCAGGCCTTCCCAACCCTTCGAGTGCCGCGCCTCCAGTGCACTGGGGGCAGCACTGTAGGGCAAATACCCTCTCTTTGCGTCGCCACCCTGCTTGCGCAGAGGAGAGTACCACCCACTCTCGCTGCTCGTTCACCCATGTCCAGGGGGACCTGGACTCACTCATGGATGCCAAGACATATGAGAAGGAGTGCGCCCACTGATCTCTCCTCAGCGGCACGCGGCACGCAGCACGGCCTGTGTGTGCTTGGAGCAGCAGCACTGGTGGCGGCGGCGGCATCGGCAGCGTGCTCTGAGCAGCAGCAGCAGCAGCAGCAGCAGTGCGTGGGGGCCTGCCTGCACCTTGGTATTACGTGCGCGTGGGCATTTGTACATAGGGGGGCAAGGGCGGCCGGCAGGGGGCCCAGGGGTAGTGCCGCGTCCTCCTGCGCTTCAACCCATTAGGATATGAGCAGCAGCTGCGGGATGGTGGCACTATGTGCGGGGCTGAGGTGCCTCAGGGGCTGTTGCAGTACTGTTGCAGGGACTGTCCCACTGCCCGCACCCCATTCATTGCTGACGGCAGGCAGTGTGTGCGATGCCTCGGTCTTGTGGAGCTCTCGTGTGCGATTGGTCTCATGCTGCGCTGTCCTGCTGTGAATGTAGTGGCCCTGCCCGCACCCCATTCATTGCTGACGGCAGGCAGTGTGTGCGATGCCTCGGTCTTGTGGACCTCTCGTGTGCGATTGGTCTCATGCTGCGCTGTCCTGCTGTGAATGTGGTGGCCCCATGGTTCTCACTGGCGCCAGGGTTCAAGCAGGATTTGCCAACATGTACCTCGCGTAGAGTCAATCACCCAAAACACCAAAAATGAGCTGGAGGTGGGATTCTGAGAGCGACAGTGGAGAATCCACCAGCGAGGATGAAGGTGGGCTCATGCGCGCACACACGCACACACACACATACACACACACACACACGCCCACACGCGCGCTCACA
>LFIK01004727.1_pt1 | contig 10992 bp, 8 predicted proteins | sample 643401 | NCBI WGS metagenome assembly LFIK01 (sample SAMN03777447, study PRJNA286221) | soda lake metagenome | biome: soda lake; feature: Kulunda steppe; material: water; isolation source: sample T5-Br brine of Lake Tanatar-5 | place: Russia: Kulunda steppe | collected 2010-07
GATGTTGAACGGCACGCCCAGAAAAATATCGGCGCTGCGCTGATACAATTGGCAGCTCAGCTTGCCGTCCGCCACGTAGAACTGGAACAGACAGTGGCAGGGTGGCAGTGCCATATTGGGCACGTCCGACGGGTTCCAGGCGACCACGAGCATGCGTCGGGAGTCGGGGTTGTGGCGAATCATGTCCATGACTTCGGACAACTGATCGATGGTCTGCCCCTGTGCAGTCTCCCAGGCCCGCCACTGCTTGCCGTAAACCGGGCCCAGGTCACCATTCTCGTCGGCCCACTCATTCCAGATCGACACCCCGTTTTCCTGCAGGTAGCGCACATTGGTGTCGCCCTTCAGGAACCAGAGCAGCTCGTGAATGATGGAGCGCAGGTGTATCTTCTTGGTGGTCACCAGCGGAAAGCCCTCACTGAGGTCGAAGCGCATTTGATAACCAAACACACTGCGGGTGCCGGTGCCGGTACGATCGGACTTGTCATGGCCGTTGGCCTTGATATGGCGAATCAGGTCCAGATACTGTTTCATCTTGCTTTACCTTTGCCTTTTTTGTTGCTTCGGCGTTTGTTCTGGTTTGACGGAGAATGACCTTTCTGTTGGGGCGAGTCGGTGGCTTTGGCACTGACGGTGTCATCGATGTTGAGGCGGTAGGCCATTACCAGAAAGATAATGCCCAGGATCACCATGGGCTGCGACAGCAAAATGCCCATGGTCAGCCAGTCACCCGCCAGGTAACCGATATGACTGTCCGGCTCGCGGAAAAATTCCGAGAACGAGCGAAACAGTCCATATCCGGCGAGAAAGAACCCGGTGACCGCAAAGCGTGGTTTGGGCTTGTGGCTGAACCACCAGAGCAGCACCATCATGGCCAGCCCCTCACCGGCGACCTGGTAAAGTTGCGACGGATGGCGAGTGATGCCTTCCGGGTCGCCCGAGAAAATCATGGCCCAGGGCGCATCGGAAGCCCGCCCCCACAGCTCGCCATTGATATAGTTGCCCAGCCGCACGGCAGCGATGCCCAGCGGTACCAGGGGGGCGATGAAATCCGCCACCTGCCAGTAACTCTTGCCCGTGCGTCGCGCAAACAGCACCAGGGCCAGAGCCACGCCGACAAAGCCACCGTGGAATGACATGCCGCCCTGAGCAAAATTGAACAGGTATAAAGGGTTGGCGAAAAACTCGGCAGGCTGATAGAAGAAGGTATAGCCCACGCGGCCCCCGACCAGGGTACCGATCATCACATAGGTCAGCATGTCCCACACCTGCTGTGAACTCCAGCCGCGCCAGGGTTGATGCTTGGCCCGCCAAACACCCAGCAACGTGCCACCGATAAAGGCCACCAGATAGCTCAGGCCATACCAGTGCACCTGCAGAAAACCCAGGTCCAGAGCGACAGGGTTGAGATCATGAAAGTAGGGCAAGAGCAGACTCCGCAGCTGGCTTGGAAACGAGTGCCATTAAACCATAATTGATGGTTCGGAGACATCAGTGCAAGGGCCTCTTTGCCGGTTGAAACAGGCGGCCTATGGATCAAAACTGAAAGTTTATTCCAGAATGGGTGCGAAATGACCAATAAAACGGTAAAATGCGGCGCATTCTGACCACCGACTGAAGGAAAATATCATGTCAGTAATCAAGATGTCCGAGCTCGACCTGGCTGGAAAGACGGTTCTTATCCGTCAGGATCTCAATGTGCCACTGGACGGAAACGGCAACATTACCTCCGAGCAGCGTATCACCGCGTCCGTGCCGACCATCAAGCTGGCGCTGTACAAGGGTGCCAAGGTGATGGTGACTTCCCATCTGGGCCGCCCCGAGGAAGGACAGTTTGAAGAAAAGGCATCCCTGAAACCGGTGGCCAAGCGCCTTGGCGAGCTGCTGGGTCAGGAAGTACCCCTGCTGAACGACTGGGTCGACGGCGTGGATATGGCCGGGCACAATCTGGTGTTGCTCGACAACGTGCGGTTCAACAAGGGTGAAGGCAAGAACGATGACGAACTGGCCAAAAAAATGGCCAAGCTGTGCGACGTGTTTGTCATGGATGCCTTCGGCACTGCTCACCGTGCACAGGCTTCTACCCATGGCGTGGCAAAATATGCCCCGATCGCAGCAGCCGGCCCCTTGCTCGCGGCCGAGCTGGAAGCGCTGGGCAAGGCCCTGCACAACCCCGAGCGCCCCATGGTCGCCGTGGTTGGTGGTGCCAAGGTGTCGAGCAAGCTGACTGTATTGGAAGCCCTGTCCGAGAAATGTGACACCATGATTGTGGGTGGCGGCATCTCCAATACTTTCGTCGCCTCCGCTGGCTTCAATGTCGGCAATTCACTGCACGAGAAAGACCTGATTCCCGAGGCCAAACGCCTGCGCGAAAAGACCGAGTATGTTTTTGCCGAAGATTGCCGTGTAACCACCGTGGGTTTCAGCGAGTGGAGCGATGATGCACCAGTGCAGGACAAAGAGCTGAGTGAAGTGGTAGATGGCGACGAAATCATCGACTATGGTCCGAAGACCACGGCCAAAGTCGAAGAGATTCTCAAGAGCGCCAAGACCATTATCTGGAACGGTCCCTGTGGCGTGTTCGAATTCAAGCCGTTTGCCAAGGGCACCGAAGACGTCGCGCGTGCCATTGCGGCCAGTGATGCCTTCTCCATCGCCGGTGGCGGCGACACCCTGGCTGCGATTGACAAGTTCGGCCTGGCCGACCAGATTTCCTACATCTCGACCGGCGGCGGCGCCTTCCTGGAATTCGTCGAAGGCAAGACCCTGCCGGCAGTGGCCATTCTGGAAGAACGCGCCAAGGGCTGATCGGCGTCACATTGGGGTGCAACCGTACCCTGATGTACAATGGATAACGACAACGCGGACACTAACGCAAACGCAAAACAGGTAAAACGCTATGACCAAGATTTTTGATGCCGTAAAACCGGGTATCGCCACGGGCGATGACGTTCAGAAGATTTTCGAAATCGCCAAGGAGCACAACTTCGCTCTGCCTGCAGTCAACTGCGTGGGCACAGACTCGGTCAACGCGACCCTCGAAGCGGCTGCCAAAGTGAAGTCACCCGTGGTGGTGCAGTTTTCCAATGGCGGTGCCGCTTTCTTTGCCGGTAAGGGTCTGAAAGCAGAAGGTCAGGAGGCAGCCATTCTGGGCGCCATAGCCGGCGCCAAACACGTTCATACCATGGCCGAAGCCTACGGCGTACCGGTGATTCTGCACACTGACCACGCGGCCCGGAAGCTGCTGCCCTGGATCGACGGACTGCTGGATGCGGGTGAAAAGCACTATGCCGAAACCGGCAAGCCGCTGTTCAGCTCGCACATGATCGACCTGTCCGAAGATAGCCTGGAAGAGAATATCCAGACCTGTGGCGAGTACCTCGCGCGCATGGCCAAGCTGGACATGACCCTGGAAATCGAGCTGGGTGTCACCGGTGGTGAAGAAGACGGTGTCGACAACACCGGCATTGACGCCGCTGACCTCTACACCCAGCCCGAAGATGTGGCCTATGCCTACGAGAAGCTGAATGCCATCAGCCCACGCTTCACCATTGCCGCTTCCTTCGGCAACGTGCACGGTGTCTACCAGCCGGGCAACGTCAAGCTGACGCCAGTGATTCTGAAAAACTCGCAGGAGCACGTGTCCGAGAAGTTCGGCCTGCCCCACAACAGCCTGGACTTCGTATTCCATGGCGGTTCCGGCTCTTCAGAATCCGAAATCAAGGAAGCTATCAGTTATGGTGTGGTGAAGATGAACATCGACACCGACACCCAGTGGGCCACCTGGGATGGTGTGCGCCAGTATTACGTCAAGAACGAAGCCTACCTGCAGGGTCAGATGGGTAACCCCGAAGGCGAATACAAGCCAAACAAGAAGTACTATGACCCGCGCGCCTGGTTGCGCAAAGGTCAGGAGTCCATGGTGCAGCGCCTGGAGAAAGCCTTCAAGGATCTGAACGCCTACGACGTACTGTAAGCAGTAAGTCACTGCAGCAAAAAGCCTCGGCCGCAAAGCCGGGGCTTTTTTGTGCCGAACTGGTTTCGGTGAGCTCGATCAATGAATTCTGGTCATGCATTGCTGAAACCTTTGCGCTGTACGTCAGACTGACACTTTATGGTAGAATCCGCGCTCCTGATCCGGGTAGTCACTGCCGCCGGGCAGGGCTCAATTGGTTAAGGCAGTGTCGTCACCAGACACTGGCCTGATTCACGAATACACCGACCGGGAACACATGCACCCATGGCCAAGACCTCTCTCGATAAAGCCAAGATCAAGATTCTGCTGCTGGAAGGTATTCACCAGTCGGCAGTAGATGCGTTGCAGGACGCCGGGTACAGCAACATCGAGCGAGTGGCGTCTTCGCTGCCGGAAGACGAGCTGAAAGAAAAAATTCAGGATGTTCATTTCCTGGGCATTCGTTCTCGCACCCAGCTCACCCGGGATATTCTGTCTTATGCCGACAAGCTGGTCGCCATTGGCTGCTTCTGCATTGGCACCAACCAGGTTGATCTGACTGCGGCTACCGAAAGAGGCGTTGTGGTATTCAATGCGCCCTTCTCCAACACCCGTTCGGTTGCCGAGCTGGTGCTGGCTGAGTCCATTCTTCTGCTGCGCGGGGTGCCGGAGAAGAACGCGGTCTGTCATCGTGGGGGCTGGCAGAAATCGGCCGTCAACTCCTTCGAGATTCGTGGCAAGGTGCTGGGGGTTGTGGGTTACGGCAATATCGGTACCCAACTGGGTGTGCTGGCAGAGTCCATGGGCATGGAGGTCATCTTCTATGATGTGGTCAACAAGTTGCCCATGGGCAACGCCCGGCAAGTGGGCAGTCTGCGCCAGTTGCTGGCGACGGCAGATATTGTCTCCCTGCACGTGCCAGAGACACCGTCAACGCGGTGGATGATCGGTGAAGCCGAATTCTCTGCCATGAAGGACAACGCGATCTTCATCAATGCGTCACGCGGTACCGTGGTCGACATTGACGCGCTGGCTGCTGCTCTGGAAAGCAAGAAGCTGCTCGGTGCGGCCGTGGATGTATTCCCGGTGGAGCCGCGCAGCAATGACGATGAGTTCCTGAGCCCGCTGCGCGCCTACGACAATGTCATACTCACACCGCATGTGGGCGGCAGCACCATGGAGGCGCAGCGCAATATCGGATCGGAGGTGGCAGAGAAACTCGCCATGTTCTCGGACAACGGCACCTCCATCACTGCCGTCAACTTCCCCGAAGTGGCGCTGCCCAAGCTGGATGGCAAACATCGGATTTTGCACATTCACCAGAACGTGCCGGGCGTGTTGTCCGACATCAACCGCATTCTCTCCGATAACGGCATCAACATCAGTGCCCAGTATCTGCAAACCAATGAAACCGTTGGTTATGTGGTCATGGATGTAGACCAGGAATTCGGCCCTCTGGCACTGGAAAAAATGAGTGCCGCCAAGGGCACCATCAAGGCCCGCATTCTGTTCTGATTGCCATCCCGCCGGGTCACTGTTTTCTCGGGACCGGAAAACAGTGCTCGGCAGGTGGACTGCAGCAATTGCAGCTGGTCAATTTTCAACCCTCCGCAAACTAAGCCTACAGCAACCCCTCGGCCTGCCGTTAGACTGCCCGGTTTCATACAGGTGCTCCATAGTCGAGGTAGTCATGCTGAAAAAATTACAACAACGTACGGCCCCTGCCAGTCGGGGTGGGCGGGCCTCCCGCAGCGCTGGTTTTACCCTCAAGGTTAGAATTATCGCCCTGGTCAGTATCCTGTTGGCGTTTACCTTGCTGGTAGTCGCTTTCAATTATCAATCCTCTACCCGCATCAGTTTGGCCGCAGAAGCGCAAGAAAACGTTGTGGCGTCGCAGGCCAAAGAAATCGCTCGGCAGACAGAGTTGGTCGAGGAGCAAATCGAGCTCAATGCCCGCCTGGATACCATGAGTCAGCTGATCGGACTGCTTAACCAAATTCAGTACACCGACTTCTATGCTTCGCTGACCTTGATCTTCGGCGAAGCAGATCAGGCAGAGCTTCTGAAGGATGAGTTTGAGCGAGCACTGGAGGAAGCGCTGGAGGGATTCCCGGCCCACGAAACGGCACTCGAAGAGCTGCGCGGCGCCTTTGCCGACTATCGGATTCTGACCGCCCGCATGTTCGAATTCTACGAACGCAATCAGCCCGGTACCGGCAAAAGCATGGCCGATGCCGCGTGGGATGAAGCCAACCGGATGACCACAGTCATCGAGGGTATCATGGCTGATTACACCCAGGCCATTGATCAAGGCCGCAGTGGCGTGAGCGCCGCCAGCCAGGCACTGGAAGCATCCGGTGGCACGTTGCGGGAGTCGGCCCGGGGCATTCTGTCCGAAGTGCGTATTGCACAGCAATGGTCGTTGATCAGTGCCTTGGCCATGGTGGTGATGGCAGTGCTGCTGGGGCTGATTTTCCTGCGGTCGGTTCTACGCCCGGTGCAGCAGGTGGGCGCGCATATTCAGCGCATGGAAACCAGTAATGACCTGGCAGACAGTATTCAATATCAGCGCCGCGATGAGTTGTCGGTGATCACGCAAGCGTTCAACAATCTGATCGGTAAATTCGATCACATTGTACGAAATATCGCGTCGGCGGTGACGGAGCTTTCTCAGGTGGCTGAGCAAAACCGGCAGTCTACACAGGAAGCAGATCAGCAGGTACAGGCGCAAACCGAGCAACTGGAGCAGGTGGCGACTGCGTCCAATCAAATGGCCACCACCGCGCTCACTATTCAGGAGAATTCCGAACAGGCCGCGCAGGCCGCGAACGATGTCGACGCGGCCGCCATGGCCGGAGCGCAAGAGATGGAAACCGGCCGGGGTCTGGTCGAGCACCTGGATGAGCGCATTACCTCAGCCAAAACCGTGATTCAGTCTCTCGCCCAGCAATCCGAGTCCATCGGTGGCGTGCTCGATGTGATTCGCGGCGTCTCAGAGCAAACCAACCTGCTGGCATTGAATGCAGCCATTGAGGCAGCGCGCGCCGGCGATCATGGACGAGGGTTTGCGGTGGTGGCGGATGAGGTGCGCAGTCTGGCCAGTCGCACCAGTGAGTCGGCCGGGGAGATTCAGCGCATGGTCGAGGCGCTGCAGGCCGATGCGACCCGCGCCGTGGACGAAATCATGGCAAGCAATGAGGTCACCATCAAGACGGTTGAGCAGATTCGTGTGACCGGACAGGCGCTGGCCGAGATTCAATCCCGGGTTGGCGCCATTCGGTCGATCAATGACCATATCGCACAGTCGACCGCAGAGCAGAGCGAGGTGGCGCGCTCGATTGATTCCAACCTGGAGGCGATTCGGCAGAGCTCGGATGTGGTCAACCACAGCGTTCAGTCCAGTCACCGTGCCAGTGGCGACCTGGACCGGGCTACCGCACAGCTCAGACAATTGATCTCCCAATTCAACCCTGAGTCCCGGACGAAAGTGGATCGTCCTTGACACTCAACCCGCATCCACTGGGGGCGGCAGAAATCCACCCTGTCTTGAACAAGACCCACATTGGCCCCTGGGTAGGAGTCCTGTAATGGGGTGCAGAAAGCCAGGTGGAAATGAAGGACAGGTTGGTGAAATTGATTGCTCACCACAAGGGCATCGACGTAATTTGGGCCCCGCAATCGAGTAAAGCTCGGACAACAATAAAACCGAAACAGGAAGGTACTATGAAGAAGTTACTTGCTACTGCCATCGCGGCCACCGGCGCTGCGGTTTCCATGAACGCCAGCGCGGTGACCGAAGGTGAACTGACCATCTGGATCGGCGGCGACAAGGCCTACAATGGCCTGCAAGCCGTTGGCGACTGGTTTGAAGAAGAACTGGGTATCCCGGTCACGGTAGAAACGCCCGAAGAGCTGGAAGAGCGCTTTCAGCAGGAAGCGGCACTGGGCCGTGGCCCCGACCTGGTCATTTGGGCACACGACCGCTTTGGCAGCTGGGTTGAATCCGGTTTCATCCAGTCGATTGAACCGGGTGATGCGGTTCGTGCTGAAATTGATGAAAGCTTCTGGAATTCCAACAGCTATGAAGGCGTTCAGTATGGCTGGCCCGTCATGCTGGAAGCAGTTGGTCTGATCTACAACCGGGAAATGGTTTCCGAGCCGCCCTCCACCTGGGACGAAGTGTTTGCTCTGGATGCGGAACTGCGGGCTGATGGCAAGAACGCGATCCTGTGGGATTACAACAACACCTATTTCACCTATGGTCTGTTGTCTTCCGCGGGCGGTTACTCCTTCGGCATGAATGACGATGGTTCCTACAACAAGGATGACATCGGCTTCAACAACGCAGGTTCGAAACAGGGTGCCAATGTTCTGAAACGCCTGATTGACGACGGTGTCATGCCTTCCGGCGCAGACTACGGTGACATGGACAACGCCTTTGTCGGCGGCGACGTGGCCATGGTCATCAACGGTCCCTGGGCCTGGGCGGGTTATCAGTCTGCCGGTATCGATATCGGTGTGGCTGCCATTCCGGCCGTTGACGGTGAACTTGGCAAGCCGTTCGTCGGTGTGCCTGGCGCGGCGCTGAACGCGGCGTCACCCAACGGTGATATCGCTCAGATCTTCATGGAAGAGTATCTGCTGACGGTAGACGGTCTGGAAATGATGGATACCACAGACTCCAGCCAGTCACTGGGCGTGCCTGCCCACCAGGGTTACCTGGACCGTGTGGTAGAAACTTCCGATGAGGGTGATCTGCTGCAGGCCACGTTCGACAATGCCGAAATGGGGCACCCCATGCCGAACATCCCGCAAATGGATCTGTTCTGGGCCAATGCAGAAGTGGCATTGTCCAACATCACCGAAGGCCGTCAGTCTGTTGATGAAGCCATGGATCAAGCGGCCGATCGTATGCGCGACTGATCCAGTTCGATTGACGCTCGGGCCGGATACCCGAGCGACAATGCGGAACTGATAATGGGCCCCAATTTTGGGGCCCTTTTGCGCCACTGAAAGAAAACAAGTGTCATTACAGGAGTGCTTTACCATGGCTAATCCCAACGCCATACCCCTGGCTCCGGAGTCAGCGCATGCGTCCCCGTTTCGTCGTTACCTCCACTGGTTCGGTATCGGTACGCTGGGCGTGGTTCTGCTTTGGGTAGCCACCCTGATGTTCGTCAATGGCGATATGGTATTCGCCGTCGGGGTGACCTTTCTGGCGGGTGCTCTGGTTTACATCTACCTGAGCCCGAAGATTTATGTCGGGCGTTATGTGTTTCCCGGGCTTGCAGCCATCGGGATATTTACTCTATTTCCATTGCTGTACAGCGTGTACATCAGTTTCACCAATTACGGTGACGGCCACATGCTCACCCACGAGCGGGCCACACAATATCACCTGTCACGCACCTTTGTTGACGACGGTGGTGTTTATGCTTTCGAACTCCATGCGCAAGACGGTGGTGAACACCGACTGGTATTCAGCCGGGAAGATGACAAGTTTGTCAGCGAGCCGGTCAACCTGAACGCGCTGGGGGCCGGGGATCAGGTGACGGTCGGGTCCGAGTCGGCAGAGCCGGGTAGCCTGTCGACCTTACCTGAAGGGTTGCGCGAGGTGCTGGCTGCCCGTTCCGCCCTGCAGCGGGTGACGGTCGAACTACCACATGGTACGGAAATCAGCTACCGGGGCCCCCGTGAATTTGGCGCCGTTCGTCAGCTGTACCAACCCCATGAGTCTGAACCCCATGTGTTGGTCAATCAGCAAGACGGTAGTCTGCTGACCGCAGACTTTGACCGCGGTTTCTACGCCAATGAAGCTGGCAACCGGGTATCCCCGGGTTTCACGACCCATATTGGCTTCGACAATTACGTCCAGATTTTCACTGATGACGGCATGCTAGCGCCGTTTTTCGAAATTTTTGTGTGGACGATTTTCTTCGGGGCAGCGACGGTATTCTTTGCCTATTTTCTGGGCCTGACACTGGCCAGCCTGCTCAACTGGAAGCTGATGAAAGGCTCGGTCATCTATCGCATTCTGATGATTCTGCCCTATGCCGTGCCGGCATTCATCTCCATTCAGATATTTCGTGGCCTGTTCAACCAGAACTTCGGCGAGATCAATCTCATTCTGGAGATGCTGTTTGGCATTCGGCCCGCCTGGTTCACCGATGTCACACTCGCACGCTCCATGGTGCTGATGACCAATATCTGGCTGGGTTATCCCTATATGATGATTCTGGCGCTGGGTATGTTGCAGTCGATACCGGATGACCTCTACGAAGCGGCGCACATAGAAGGCTCGGGTGTGATCAACAACTTCTTCCGCATCACGCTGCCTCTGGTCACCAAGCCGCTGATTCCGTTGCTGATTGCCGCTTTTGCATTCAATTTCAACAATCTGGTGATCATACAGTTGCTGACCAGAGGCGGGCCCAATATTTTGGGGTCCGATCCCACGGCCGGTCATACGGACCTGTTGGTGAATTATGCCTTCCGCCTGGCCTTCCAGGATGGCACGCAGGCCTTTGGTCTGGCGGCAGCCATCACCACAATGATCTTCCTGCTGGTGGCGGGTCTGTCCATGTTCTACATCCGTTACGCCAAAGTTGACGTGGCACGGTAAAGGAGACGCATCATGTTGGTAACTCGAGGTACAAAAGCACGGGTCTGGGCATCGCATGCCTTTCTGATCGCGTTCTCGGCGCTGGTACTGTTTCCGCTGGCGATGATCATTTCCATCTCGTTCCGCGAAGGCAATTTTGCACGCGGTAGTCTGATCCCGGAAAATGTCACTCTGGAACACTGGACGCTGGCGCTGGGCCAGACGTATGTCGGCACGCGTACCAATGCCACGGTGTTCAATGTCAATGCGGATTCCGTACGTGCGGGCCTGGGTCTGGGCCGCGTGACTGTGGACCGCGACGGCAACTATGAGCTGGATGTCACCACATCGATCAATGAGCGTCATTTCCCGCTGGATGCCTACATACAGCTCACCAATTTCCAGCCAGGTGCCGCCGCACCGTTTCAGACCAACC
>LFIK01004728.1_pt1 | contig 10991 bp, 8 predicted proteins | sample 643401 | NCBI WGS metagenome assembly LFIK01 (sample SAMN03777447, study PRJNA286221) | soda lake metagenome | biome: soda lake; feature: Kulunda steppe; material: water; isolation source: sample T5-Br brine of Lake Tanatar-5 | place: Russia: Kulunda steppe | collected 2010-07
AGAGTGTAAGGGCAGGGTTGGCATGTCAACACGTTGCCTGGCATGAGTGTACTGTGGGCAGGGTTGGCATGTCAACACGTTGCCTGGCATGAGTGTGCTGTGGGCAGGGTTGGCATGTCAACACGTTGCCTGGCATGAGTGTACTGTGGGCAGGGTTGGCATGTCAACACGTTGCCTGGCATGAGTGTACTGTGGGCAGGGGGCAGTGTGCTGTGGGCAGTGCACTGTGGGCAGAGGGCAGTGGGCAATGTACTGTGGCCAGAGGGTGGTGTATAGTGGGCAGAGAGGGCAGCAGGAAGTGCACAATGACCAAGAAAGCAAGGAGGGCCAGGTGCACCGAGCTGCTGCGAAAGGCTGCCTCACCAGCCATCATGCACTCCCTCATCCGGCCCTGCGCTGCGCCAATGCTTTGCAAGCACACATACGTGGACATTTATAGATACATATGCATGGCATATACTATATGCAACCCCATGTGGGCATGCTCATGTTGACAAACACGCACACACATGCCTGCACATGTATTTGCGTGCGCCCAGGGCAAGCAGCAAGTGGCCGCGCAACTGCTGCCGCCGCAGCCGCCCCAAGCGCCGGACCTGGCCCTGGAGCCTGGCGCGTTTAACGCCCGCCTGGAGGCTCTGCGCAACAAGATTGCTGCACAAGCGCGGCAGCGCGAGGAGGCTGGGGTCATAGTTCCTACCGTGGAGGAGCGGCCCCCGCCCTTGCTCCATCCTTCGGCACCCGCCCCTGGTGCAGCCGCTGGCCCGTTGGCCGCGCAGCCGGGTGTGCCGCCCCCGCCTCCTGGGCCACCGCCCGCAGCAGCTGCGGCCCCAGCCGCAGCAGAAACAGCAGCCACAGCAGCAATTGCAGCACCAGGAGCAGATGCAGCAGCAGCAGCAGCACCAGGCGCAGCGCCAGGAGAGGATGTAGCAGCAGCAGCAGCAGCAGCAGCAGCAGCAGCAGCCCCAGTGGCCAGCCCCCTGCAGGCCCCCCTCCCCAAAAGCCTGCCTGCCCCCCAGCCAGAGCACGCACCAGTGCTGCCTTTCGGCGCCCCCCCCACCCCGCCCCTCTCCCCCACCGGCGACTCGTGCATCCCACAGCCTGAGCCAGAGCAAGAGCCTGCCCCACCCGGCCTGGGCTCCGAGCCCTCCTCGGCCACCGCAGCAGGCGCGGCGGGCGCTTCCGGGGCAGCACACGCGTTTTGCCCCGAGGTGGCGGCGCCAGAGCACGCGCCTGCAGGTGCGCGTGGGGCGCACGGCGCGCCCCTGACCCATGCATCTGCGGGCTTGCCTGTGCCACGCACGCACGCCCGCAATACGTTGCACGTGCCAGGTGTGCATGGCACCTCCTGGGGCAAAGGAGGGGCGGCACAGGATGCAGCGCAGGGACGGCCCCTGAAAACATCTGGTGGAGCGCGCGGCACGCGCGCAGGGGCCGCCCCTGAGATCATCTGGTGGAGCGCGCTGCACGCGCGCAGGGGCCGCCCTGAGAGAAATGAGCCGGCGGAGGGCACCACACCCAGTGCTGCCACTCCTTTGCCCCAGGACGCATGCATGGCACATGGGCTGGCTTGACACATGAGCTGACGTCATGCATGCTTTTGGGCACATGAGCTGGGGGAGCAAGCGCACAGCATGTGCGGGCTCCTGGGTGCAAAGCCGCGCTGCCCTGTGCGTTGTTGGCGCGCCTCAGGCGTGCTCTTGGCTGTGGGGGCCAGGGAATCAGGTGCACGGCTCAGGTGCACGGCTTGGTGCACGGCATGATGCTGGCTTACTTTGCATTACCCTCCCTTTCCCTTGCTACTTTGTCTGGAGGCACTCTGGAGGCAGCCCCTGCCTGTGGGCATGCATGGTTTGCAACAGCCGCTCTGCTCAAGTCCGCCGCCAGGCCTGATGCCCTGACAAGTCTCGCTCCCTGGCCCTGTGCGCAGACCCAGGTGCTGCACCTCAACAAACACCGCCGCAGCAGCAGGAGCCACCATCGCAAGCGCGGTCCCCACAGCCGGGGGCGCAGCCACCGCCTCTTCTCGAGCACAGCCAGGCTCTGCTGGGCCACCCGCTGCTTATCCAGCAGCAGCAGCAGCAGCAGCAGCAGCAGCTGCACACTGGCTATCACCCCACGCTCACCTACCATCCAGTGCCAGGGCCCTTTGCCCTGCACGGCCCTCACCCCCTGCCGTGGCCTCACGCGCCCGTTCCAGGGATGGCCCCCACTTTCCCACAGCAACCTGCGCCCCAGCCTCCCGCCTCATCAACAGGCGGGTTTGCTGCGGAGCTGCAAGCATACCTAAACCAGCAGCAGCAGCAGCAGCAGCAGCAGCAGGTTGCCACGACTGCAGGAGGTCTGCCGGAGACGTGCAAGGCCCCCATCATTCAAGTTGTCAGCCTGACGGCTGAGGAGCGCAACATGTGAGTATGTGTTTGAGCATGTATGTTTGTGCATGCAAGCGTGCATTAATTTGAGTGTGCAAAAGTGTCTGTCCATGTGTATGGTGTGTATGTGTGCGTGTGTGCACTGGTCTGGAATGTGTGGGTGGGGTATGTGATTCTGGCTGGGTGTGGGTGGGTGGGTACATGTGAGTGTGTGTGTTGTGCATGTGTGCAAGAATGTGTTTTATGCGTGCTCATTCAGTTCTGTATCGAGCTTCTTAAAAGAGCCTGGCCACTTTTGCAGCGCCCTCAGCTTGCACCTACTCCATCCCTCAGCTTACACCTCCTCCATCCCTCAGCTTGCACCTCCTCCATCCCTCAGCTGCACCTCCTCCATCCCTCAGCTTGCACCCTCAGCTTGCACCTTCTCCATCCCAAAGCAGCACCCTCAGCTTGCACCTACTTCATCCCAACGCAGCACCCTCAGCTGCACCTACTCCATCCCTCAGCTTGCACCTACTCCATCCCTCAGCTTGCACCTACTCCATCCCTCAGCTTGCACCTACTCCATCCCTCAGCTTGCACCTACTCCATCCCAAAGCAGCACCCTCAGCTGCACCTCCTCCATCCCAGAGCAGCACCCCAAAGCCCAGGCCCCGCAGTCCATGCACCAGCTCAAGTTTGGACATGCTGCTGCAGCATCGCTTTTTGTTGTATCTTCCTGAGTATTACGTGCCTGCCTGCGGGCCCCCTGCAGGGCTCTGAAGCGCCAGGAGGAAGAGGCGGCGCGCAAACAGGAGGAGGCGGCACGTAAGCAGGAGGAGGAGGCAGCGCGTAAGCAGGAGGAGGAGGCACGCAAACAGGAGGAGGCTGCCCGCCAGAAGCAGGCCCTAGCAGACGCTGCGGCCAAGCAGGCAAAGAACCAGCAAATGGTTGACAAGGCAGCTGAGGGCTTTGAAAGGGTTAGACAAAAGAAGAAGGAGGAGAAGGAGGCTGCTGAGCGGCAGAAAGAGGAGGTAGGTTGGTAGATTGGGCCTGGGGTGGGAAAAAACAGGTGTTTCAGGCAGAGACTGTGGGATTGGGATACACACAACGTGCAGCTTGCACGTGCTTGTGTATTTGCATGCGCTCGGTTGATGTTGTGAGTGCAATTGGAAGTGCGCCAAGGCAAGTGCACGCTGTTGGCCAGGAGATGTATGGTACGCGTTAGCAACCCAAAACTTTAATCATAATAAACTTGCAGTACTTCGGCGGTCAGCCGTAAAACAGCATGCACAAGCAATGCATGTTCACAAAGTGTAAGTGCTCCTAGGGTATGCCTTTCCAAAGAGCACACATAAAAGGCTCAGGCTTGCTGGCCATGTCTGTGATGGCATGCTTGCAAGAGCTTTGATAGCAGCACTCTACGGCCCTATGCTGCCTTGCCTGTGTGAGGTCTGCTCATTGTTGCCTGCTTATTGTCGCCTGCTCACTGTCGCCTTGTTGCCTGTGTGAGGTCTGCTCATTGTGCCTGTGCTGCCTTGCCTGTACGGGGTCTGCTCAATGTCGTCAATGCTCTATTGAAGGTATGGTTCAGGGGTCAGTGAATGTGGAAGTGGGTGCGTGCTGCGCAGGAGAAAAAGCGGAAGCGGCAGGAGGATGAGAAGGAAGAGGAAGAGAGGAAGCAGAAACGATTGAAAGAGAGGGAAAGGAGGCAGCGGGAGGAGGAGAGGAAGGGGAAGGAGGAAGAGCGCAGGAGAGAGGACAAGAGACGAGCAAGGGAGGAGGAGGCGGAGAAGGAAAAGGAGAAGGAGAAGGAGAAGAGGAAGCTGCAAGAGCGTCGAAGAAGGGAGGAAGAGCAGAAGGCTCTTCAGAGGCGGGAGGAGGAGAGGAAACATCAGGAGGCAGAGCGCGCAAGGTGAGCGCATCTAAACACATGCAGCTCATGCGCATGAGGTGTGGCAAGACCTGCAACCCCATGAGGCGGGGCAAGTCCTGCAGCCTGCCCTCCGTTTCCAGGGATGCCTGGCCTCATGTTTTGAATCGGCCAATGCGTGCTTGGGATGTCCTTCGAAGCTTAGTGCAGGAACGTGGGAGCCCCTTGCCCTGCATGAGTGCCGCTGGATGGGCCCATTGTCTGCTGAGCTTGTGCACATCAATTGATCACGTGCACAGCACGTGGGCAAGGAGGATTCAACGCATCTTGGCTCGTTTACTTGCAACAGTGTGATTCACTCAGTCTGTGCCGCACACCTGCGTCTATGCAGGTTGCAGAGGGAAGAGGAGGCCAAGCTCTCCCTACATTCCAACGTCAAAGTGTGCGCCTTCTTCAACAAGCCCTCAGGCTGTAGGGAGGGCAGCCGCTGCAGGCAAGTGCGCACAAGATGCGTCTGGAAGCTGAATGCACACCAGGCAGCATATGGTGTGCTAACAGGTGCCAAGAGGGTAGCACTGTCGCTGCGTGGAGGGCGCACCGAGCCTGCAGAGGAGAGCAGTTCCGATGGCTCGCGTGCTTTCCTGGGCCACGGCTGTGTGCTCACATGCTGCTCCGAGCCCCGGCTGTGTGCATGCCTGCCCATCCGGGCCTTTTTGCTGTGTGACAGCTCCCTCCTTGCACGTAGACGCCCAGCCCCGAGCGACGGGCTGGCCGCGCACGAGCCAAGCCGGACAAGGCTTGGCAGGTGGTGTGCGTGCGAGTGTGCTGCCCAGCCTCTGCTGCACGCTGTGCAGCCATGGTACTGTGGCTGGCCGACTTGGCCGCTCAGCCTGCTGCGCCTTTTGCATGGCTTAATCAGCAGCGTAGCCTTCCTGCAGCAGAGGGCACCTCAAAGCCCCTTCTCAGTATCTGCATCCTCGCCGCTTCCGCCTTGTTGATCCGGGGCCTCCCGCCCCCCCACACTGCAAAAGAGCACGGGTAAAGCATGCACAGCGCTGCCCACACACTGCCCCTGCTGACGCAGGTTTGCTCACATCCGAGGTGTGTCAGCCCAAATCGGCGGCAAGCCCATCACCCCTCCTGCTCCTGCACGCCAGGTGGAAGGCAGGTAGGGCATCAGTGTTGTTGGGGTCCACCCACGCCAGGTGCCTGGCACCATATGCATGAAGGACAGGCCCATAGTCAGAGCTTGCAGGCTGTGTGCAGGTGCCTCCGCAGCTGCAATCTGATTTGGGGCTGTACATCAAAGATGAGTATTGGCGGGGCCGATGACCCTTTTTCTCAGCCAATGATCCTTAACCTTGTGGGGCGAAGGTGGTACTTGTAGTGCTATGGTGGTCTGTGTGGCATGCAGTTTGCCCATCTGTGTGGCATGTGTTTTGTTCTAAGATGATGCTTTGTACGGTGAGCTTGTGTTTTGAACTGTGATGAGGGTTGCCTGTTCAGGCCACGCTCCAGCAGCAAATGTGCTCTGCCCAGCACTTGCCTCATACGACTCATGGGTGCCGATGTGTGAACCAGGGTGCAGTGCTCAAGCCCAACCATGGACATGGTGCATTTCTCGTACAATCAACATTGATACACTGTATCTCATACGATCAACATTGATGCACTGTATCTCATACGATCAACATTGATGCACTAAATGCAGTGCTCAAGCCCAACCATGGACATGGTGCAAGTTTCTGTTTCAGACCCGCAAGTCCCTGTTTCATCCATGCTCGACCGCCCAACTGCCTGAGCGCATGCTCATGCCCACACCTCGTGCTGCACGCGAACGGTCTTTGGCACTTGCAGGTGCAAAATCATGCGCGCATGCACCCCTACGCCCACCCATGCTTTTACGATCCCCAAGCATGAATCACACAGGCATGTGCCTGATGCGCCCTTCCACCCACCCATGCAAGCACGATGATGCATGCAACGCAGCGCACATCCTGTGCGCGCGCACACAAAAGCATGGATAACACAACTTCATGTTGCGCCGCGTGCAGTGCGGCCTTGGATGAGGTGCTGCGCGTGCGTGACAGCATGGCTGGAAAGGACAGCACTGCTGCTGGCGCGAGCCTGCACGCAAGGTCCCTTCCTTGCCAGAAGGAGGCCCCATCACCCTCCAGCAACAAACGCGGCCGCTCAGGTGCGCAGGTGCTGTCAGCAGGGACCACTGCTTGGGCATGTGTGCATGTGCATGCGCATGCACGCAGCCCGCAACGGCCTACTCTTGAGTTGGGTAGCATGGGCATATGATGCAGGGAAGGCTGGTGTCTGGGAACTCGAGGCTGCAGCAGCTCACGCAATACGGTTTGCACGCACAAGCGTACGCAAACTCGCGTGCTCAACAGTACACATGCGCGCACTAGCTTGTGTGTGTGCATGGTGCGCTGCAGGCCACAGGCACGGCAGCTGCAGCCCCTCCCCCCCTCCGCGTGGCCAACTGAGTGGCGCCAAGGGGCCGCCTGCCCACAGGGATGTCAGCCGCAGCCGCAGCCCTGGTGGCAGCGGCGCGCATGGCCACAAGCGCAGGTGGGCGTGCGCGTGCACACAGCTCTTGCGGTAACACCACGTGACACGTGAAGCTGCTGGCCCAAAAGCTGTGCCAGCACCTCGCACTGGCCCGCACGTGCACACACACACACACACACACGCACACACACACACGCACACACACACACGAACACACAGACACACGAACACACACACACAAACACACACGCACACACGCACACACACCCCACGGCATGTGATGTTTTGTCTTGCCTGTTGGCTCGCTTTTGGTCATATGGCCCACCCCTGCGTCACACACACACACTGCACCGCGCCCTCCTGCCGCAGCCGCCACGCATCCCCACCAGCTGAGGCCCACGAGCGCCCCCCTTGTGAGGACCCTCCGTCCCTCAGGTGCGGCCCGGCCCGCAGCAGTGCCTGGCCACAGCTGCACCCCGCGTCACCTGTCTAGGGCGGCATACAGCTGTGCGGGCCGTGCCAGCTGCACCCCAAGCCACCTGCCTGGGCGGTGCCTCGTGGCGCCCGCCCTCTGTGTGGCCTTGCTGTACTGCAACACGCAGCGCGGCTCAGGGCTGTGTTGCGAGCCTCCATCCTGAGCTACCATACTGCAGCTTGCTACGCTGCTCGAGTGCCGCAGGCTCATGCGCACACATGCACAAAAGTATACATAATCTTTCTATTGGCTCACGCATGTGTGTGCACCCATAAATTGATGATGATGCACACCTGCCAGCGCAACAGTAGCTTGCATGCGCTTGATTGCGCGCATGCACGTATGCCTGGGTGTGCTCTAGACATGCAGAAGTTGCACAATGTTCACGATGGACGATTTTTTAGGAAGTGTGCCTCACGCATAATTGCTTATCCTCTTCCACACAGGCACAAGCACAAACACAAACAAACACAAACACACACAAAAGCGCATGGGCAAAAACACGAGCACAAGCACAAATGAAAACACACGTACAAGCCCTGGAACATGCCTCATGTAGGCCTCCACTCCGTGGAAAGGACGCCTCAGAAACCGAGTCAGCACTCATTATCTACCACTACGCCCATGTGGCATTCCCAGGTGAGGCCCCTGACGTATATCATAGCTTGTTGCTGGTGATCTACCACTTTACGCACATGGCATTGCATGGTGTGGCCGCCTTCACAGTCTGTTTGGCCTTGTGGGTGTGCCCTCAGTCCAAGTTAAGAGCAGCAACCCTTGGGCATGCAGCGCATGCTGGGGTGTCGCACAATTCTGTATCTGAGAGGTGTTGTTACGCACGAGAAGCGAGTGGAGAGCCAGATAGGGCACTCCCTGGGAACTGTATGCCTTTTGTGGGGTGCCCGCCCCTTTTGCTGTATGTAGAGTGCCAAAAGCACTGCGCGCCTTGTGCCAGACGCGGCGTGCCTCCTGAAGGGTGCCTGCCTCTTCTTCCCCCTTCGAGCGCTGAACGCCGCACGCCTTGTGGGGTGCCCGAACCCTCCCATGGAAAGCGCCAGAGAGGGGGCGTGCCTCCTGAGGGTTGCCCGCCCCTCCGCTGTCTCCTGAGCCGGCTCTGCCTCCTCCCCCCCTGCAGGCCCAGACTGCTTGAATGCAGTGCGTCGGGCATGCGTGGCGTTCCTGGTCGACTGCAAGGAGGGGCGAAACGAGATGCCGGCCGCTCGCTTGGGTGACATGTGCATTGGCTTGTTGCCAAAGCAGTTCAAGGTGCGCATGCTGGTGCGCGTGTGTGCATGCTTGTTTGAGGTGGACAGCACTCTGTGGGGGATGTGAACATGCCACAGTGTGTGTGTGCGCGCGCGGTGCCGTGCGTGGGTGCATAAGTTTGTGGGTGTGTGCACAAGTGCGCACAGGCTCACACACACACATTCCAGATTTACTGATTTTGTGGAATGGGTAAAAGCTAGGCATGGATGCTTTGGTTGGGCATTGCTTGTAGGCATATACCTTGCCATCCAATCACCCCAGGTCAACCTATGCATACAAGCATGATTGCTTCCCTCGAAGGGAGCCTCCCTGGCTGCCTGCTAGATGACAACCTAGTGGTCTGTTTACGTGCACCAGCAAGGTGCAAAGAAGTCAAGCTGCAAAATGCAGGCCTAGCTTGCCCTCACTTGCCCTATAGGCAGCTGGTTGTGATGAATGCAAGCATGGGCCCTTTCCGCAGGAGCTCAAGGAGACAAGCAGCTCAGGCCTCTCTCCGTTGGCCACAGCGCTGGAGGGGCTCCACGCCTTCAAGAAGCTGGTAAAGGAAGGTGCGCCGCTGCCACGGCTGTGCCACAGGAGCGGGCTTAGCACAGCCCAGAGAAGCCACACCTGAACAAGGATCCTCGCTTGCTTGGCACGCAAGGCAACATTTGTGTTTTGCACACGCGCACACACACATAAGCGGGCGAGCGCGCACACTTTGTTGCCGTGCCTTCAGGGGAGAGGCCCCTTTTTGCATGTGCATCGCCCTCCAACAATGCTGCATTCTGATCCTGGTCAGGCGTATACACTACACGCACAGGCTGCAAACAATGCTGCACCCAAAGCTCGTCAAGCATTTAGACCCCACGCATGAAGTCATAGCCTGCCCCTGGCCTCCATGCTGCTTGGGCAGCACTTCTGCTGGCAACATTGACATCTGTTAATTGCCCACCATTATTGACATCGCCCACCATCAAGTGTGCAGTGCAGGGTGTCAGGCTCCAGAGCAGCAGCACACTCGCTTGTGCTCCAGGCAGCCAGCGGCTGCGTGCGCATGGCGCAGGCTGGCGGCAGCTGTGCGGATGCCAGAGCCCGCAGCTTCAGCCCCAGGCACGCATCTGTGCGCCCCCCACGCCCCCCCCCCTCACACACTAAGCGCACATCCTGCTGTCTGCCATTCCAGGCACTGGCACAGTATGGAAGTTGAACTACATCGGGCTGCGCAGCCAGGCCCTGGCCTCACTTCGAGATGGTGTGCCAAGGAGGGAGGCGCAAGCGCACAGACCAGGGCTGAGAGGCGGGGCCCCTGGTGAGCATGAGCATGAGCATGAGCATGAGCATGAGCATGAGCATGAGCATGAGGATGAGCATGAGCATGAGCATGAGCATGAACATATGGGGCCCCTGGTGAGTTGTGCAGCATAAGGTGTTGACTTTGGCACGTGCAGCAAGGCCTTGACTTTGGCACATGCAGCAAGGCCTTGACTTTGGCATGGGCAGCAAAAGGCGTTCACTTTGGCATGGGCAGCAAAAGGCGTTGGCTTTGGCGTGGGCAGCAAAAGGCGTTGACTTTGGCATGGGCAGCAGAAGGCCTTGATTTTGGCACGGGCAGCATAAGGCCTTGACCTGGCATGGGCAATAAAAGGCGTTGACGTTGGCATGGGCAGCAAAAGGCCTTGACCGGGCATGGGCAGCAAAAGGCCTTGACCTGGCATGGGCAGCAAAAGGCCTTGACTTTGGCACGGGCAACAAGGCGTTGACTTTGACTGTTGCAGCTGGGTATGCTGAGCACAGTTGGCCCCTTGTGGGCATGTCCATCGGGAGCTTTGCAGGCAGCAGGGCTAGCACAAGCAGGAGGCCTTTGTGGTACCCCCAGGCCTCTGGCCTCTGCCAGGATGCTGGGATCATGCACAAGCGCACGATGGAAGCAACCTCCCCAGCCACCAGCTGCCTGTAGCTCCAACTCACCCCTAGCCACTAGTAGCTCCAACTCATCCCCAGCCGCCTGTAGCTCTAATTCACACGCGGCTAATTCCAACTCCAACAATACATGACACTGGTGTCGAGGGCATCCAACTTGCCTCTGTCAACAACAACAACAACAATAACAATAATAACAACAATACATGACACTGGTGTTGAGGGCATCCAACCTGCCTCTGTCAGGCTCTTGTGTACACTGCAGCCTCACAGGATCTCAGACCACCACTGCCTACCTTCTGAGCAAGCTGCAGTCTCGTGAGATCTCAGATCAACTATACTTGTCTGTGCTGCTCCCAGATCTGGGCCTGCGGGGCAGCCACCTGCAGTGGACCCCGCCCCCGCACCCTCAGCCTCATGCTGCCGAGCTGCTGGACGAATTTGAGGAGCCTGCTCATATTGACCGCTACCCACCGCAGCCTTGGGAGCAGCGGGTCTGCGCCATATCCTCCTATGGTGCGTTGTAGTGTGGGGCAGCAGGTCTGCGCCCCCTCTTCCTGTGGTGCGTTGTAGTGTGGGGTGGCGGGTCTGCGCCCCATCC
>LFIK01004730.1_pt1 | contig 10989 bp, 11 predicted proteins | sample 643401 | NCBI WGS metagenome assembly LFIK01 (sample SAMN03777447, study PRJNA286221) | soda lake metagenome | biome: soda lake; feature: Kulunda steppe; material: water; isolation source: sample T5-Br brine of Lake Tanatar-5 | place: Russia: Kulunda steppe | collected 2010-07
AGGGGACTTGAACATCGATCATCGCCGAGTCCATCAGGCGGTGATGACGGCCTGCCGACCGCAGCCGGGACACCCGGTTCGAACGATCCTGTGTTTTGAAGTGCCGTCCAGTACAGAGTGGCAGGTACCCGGTGGTGGTGAACCGTTCGTGCCGAATTGGTTTGAAGACATCACTGGGACACTCCCCCAAAAGCTCAAAGCGCTCGAGGCCTATGCCACGGAAATGCGGGATTGGCCCCATACTCGATCGATCAAAGCGGTGGAGCACCTTGCGCGTTGGCGAGGGGCCACAGTCGGAGTCGAAGCCGCCGAGGCGTTTATCGTGGCGCGCTGCATCCGATGAGGGTGGCGATCCGCGTGGATGCCTCTGTGGCGTCGGGGGTGGGCCATGTCATGCGCTGTCGAACCCTCGCCAAAGCGCTTAGTGCGCAAGGTGTGACCGTCCAGTTTGTATGCCGCGCGCACGCGGGAAACTGCATCGAAACGCTGCGCGCAGATGGCTTTATCGTCACGGCACTATCGGCGCCGACAGGCAATGCCGAAGCGGCCAATCGGGAGGATTACGCTGCTTGGTTGGGTGCCTCACAAGCGCATGATGCAGGCGAGACCATCGCAGCACTGGATGGCCGTTTTGACTGGATGGTGGTCGATCACTATGGCATTGATGCCGACTGGGAGCGAAGGCTCCGTGGTCATGTCGATCGGATCATGGTCATCGACGATCTGGCCAACCGGCAACACGACTGTGACCTCCTGCTGGATCAGAATTATGCGTACGGTATGCAAACCCGCTACACGAACAAGTTGCCCCGGGAGTCAACATGCTTGCTTGGCCCGGATTACGCACTGCTTTGCCCGGAGTATCTGGAACAACGACGTATCCGCCAGCCGAGCGATAGGGAGATTCGACGGGTGTTCGTCTTCTTCGGTGGCACCGATCCGGACAACCTGACCGGGCGGACGCTATCCGCGTCTACTGCCCCAGCGTTGGAGCACATCCAGGTAGATGTCGTCGTCGGCACGAACAATCCAAATCGAGATGCCCTGAAAGCGCAAGCCGCGGCGGCGCGGCAGATTACACTGCATGAACCCCGCCCTCATCTGGTCGACTTGATGGCCAAGGCAGATCTAGCGGTTGGTGCGGGCGGCACGACGACATGGGAGCGCTGTTGCCTCGGGTTGCCGAGCCTCGTGGTGAGCATTGCCAAAAACCAGCAACCCGCCTGTGAGGCCCTCGCCTACGATGGAGTGATTGAGTGGGTCGGACATCATGACCGGGTGACAGCAGTGGATCTGGCCGACGCTCTAATGGCGTTGATCCACGATTCAGCGCATGTTGGCGCGCTTGCCAGAGAGAGCCGTGCACTGGTCGATGGCTATGGCACCCAGCGAGTCATCGAGGCGTTGATGGCGCACCGAGAGGCCGCATAGTGAAATGTTCAGGGTCGACTAAGTAGCCAGTGTCCCGTGACCAAAGGAATACTCAGTGATAATTTCTACGAAAAAAGCTAGCAAGAGTCCGGAGATTCTTGAGTGCACTTTGAGGGATGGCTCTTACGCACTGGATTTCCAGTTTACGGCTTCCGATACTTTTAATATTGCCCGTCGGCTCGACCGGCTGGGTTTTCAATGGATCGAGGTAGGGCATGGAGTAGGGCTCGGCGCTTCGCAAAATGGCCAAGGAGTTGCAGCGGCCACTGATGTCGAATACATGGAGAGTGCTGCGGAGGCTGTTAGAAACGGCCGTTGGGGCATGTTCTGCATTCCAGGCATCGCCCGAGTTGAAGATATTGAGATAGCAGCCGACCACGGCATGGACTTCGTTCGAGTCGGGTGTGAAGTGACGGAGGTTGAAGAAACGAAAGTCTTTATCGAAAGGGCCAGGGATTACGGCTTATTCGTTTTTTCTAATCTGATGAAGTCGTATACTAGCTCGGTCGACTTTTTCGTTGAACAGGCAAAAAAAACCATTGATTATGGCGCTCAGTGCGTTTACGTCGTCGATAGCGCGGGCGGTATGCTTCCAAAAGAGATTGGTGACTACGCTAGCGCCCTCCGTGAAGCTCAGCCTGAAATAAAAATTGGATTCCATGGCCACAATAACCTAGGTTTGGCAGTAGCGAATTCACTTTTTTGTGCGGATGCAGGATTTGATGTTATCGATTCTTCTTTGCAGGGGTTTGGCCGGTCCGCCGGCAATGCGGCGACAGAGCAACTTGTTGCGGCTCTCGTCCGCAATGGGATGGATGTCCCCGCCGATCCGGTAGCGACTATGGAATCTGGGGAGGAGCTTATTCGGCCACTCATGTCAGAAGTGGGCATTAGTTCCTTGGACGTGACGTCAGGTCTCGCTTTGTTCCATAGTAGCTACATGCGCCGTGTTCTGGACAGCGCGAAACAGCATCGTGTGGATCCGAGGCGCCTGATTCTAGAGTTGTGTAAACATGATCGCATCAATGCGCCACTTCAGCTTATTGAGGCCTGTGCTGGAGCGGTTAAAAGCCAGGGCCTACCGCGCAGATCACTACTCCTCAAATCCTATTTTGGTGAGGAGCAGAAATGAGTGGGAATGCGAATGAACAGCTTCTACAACGGTTTCGGAAGTCAAATGAAGACACGTTGCTAATCGATACTGCCACTGAACGCCTATGGACCTACGGTGAGGTATGGGCCGCTGCCACTAAACTGGTGAAGGATTGGAGAAGCAAGGGCGCGACGCATGGCGAGGCTATAGCCCTTATGTTGCCCAACGGGCCTGGTTTCATATGTAGTTACTTGGCTTGCTTCATCGGGGGATTTGTTGCCGCACCAGTCAATCCGGAGCTTGCTGACTCGGACATTGAGATGATCTTGAGTCTACTCCACCCGGCACTGGTTATTCGGGAAACCTCATTAGAAGATAGTGGCTATGAGGCAACGGTGCCGGTGGAAAATATGAATACGGATCCGGACGCCGTCTGCAGCGTGTTTTTCACCTCCGGAACCACTGGTCTGCCAAAGGGCGTTCAGCACTCGCTCAACGCGCTGGTCGGCAACGTCAGCGCCTTCAATGAAATGACAGGGCTTGGGCAGCACACACGTATGTACCACGTTCTGCCGATGGCCTATATGGCCGGTTTCCTTAACACCGTCTTGTCTCCAGTGGTAGCCGGCGGCACCGTCATCATCGGGCCCCGCTTCTCCCCGCGGACATCGCTCGATTTCTGGACGGCTGCTTCCCGAACGGGAGCCGATAGTTTGTGGTTGACGCCTTCCATTGCCGCTGCACTGTCAAAGATGGCACGCGAATCCGAACAGGCGCGCGCCAATGCCGCCGGTTTCACTCAGGTGTTCTGTGGCACGGCACCGCTGCACGAAACCGTTCGTCGTGACTTCGCCGAGACCTTCGCTGTAGATTTGCAGGAAAGCTACGGTACCAGCGAGCTGCTACTGATTGCCGTTCAGACCCGCGAAGAAGCCCCAGTGTCCACCGACGTCGGTCGTCCGCTGCCGGGCCTGAAGCTGCAGACCCGTACTGACGCCGACGGCAATCCAGAGCTCATGTTGCAGTCGCCCTGGGCCTCTCTCGGCTACATGACCGTAGATAGGGACGTTGGTATTGATGCCACGCCTGAGGGGTTTTTCCGCACCGGAGATGTCGGCGAGCTGCGCGGTGGGTACCTGAAAATCATTGGACGAATCAAAGATCTGATTATCCGTGGGGGCGTTAACGTTGCCCCGTTGGCGGTGGAAAATGTGCTGAGAGAGCTGCCGGGCGCCTCGGATGTCGCCGTGGTCGGCCTGCCCCATCCCTTCTGGGGCGAAATCATCGTTGCTTGTCTGGAGGCTGGCCCTGACGCGGAGCCGGATAGCTTGGCAAAAGAGGCGCAAGAGCAGGCTAGAAGGCGGCTTACCCGCTCGCACCAGCCAGACCAGATAGAGGTGTTTAACAGTTTCCCGCGGGCTGTCACGGGAAAGGTGCAAAAGAGCCTCCTGCGGGAGAGGCTTGGATAATGATTCTGGGTTTTGCTCACCTAGCCGTGTCAGCCGCCAATATCGAGGATGAAACCTCGCGCTGGATCCAAAGCGGGTGGGTGCTAAGGGACCTCTTCCGACGCGTACCGAGTGCGCCAGAGAAATGGGCACTTTTGGCATCCCGGCCGCAGAGCCACGATCTCGCCATCCTACACGGCACCCCACCTATTGAGGTGGTGGTTCACGATAGTGGTACTGTGGAGGGTGCAGCACGCCTGACCCTTGGCAGCGAAGGGAAAGTGACTGTTTTAGCTCGCGATGCCCTAACAGAACAGGTTTTCTTTTGCCGTGGCCTTGGGTTTGAGTCGACAGGCGGCAACCTTCTGAAATTAAATAGCCGCTTTGAACAGTGGCGCATCAACTTAATGGTAAAGCCTTCCAAGAGCTCCCCGCTCGATCCACCCTTGGACCTATGTGGATTCGGTTGTCTAGCCTTCTATTCCACCGATGTCGTCGCAGATTCTAAGCGACTTTTAGAGCGCGGTGGCCATGACGCTACTGAACCATTTGATATCAAGTTGGGAGATCGTCGCATGACTGTGTTAATGCTACGAAGCCCAGAGGGTACAATTATCGAGTTGATTAAAGTAAAGGCGAAACCATGAGGCATATTGTGGATCTAAGCATGGCGTTGCACGAGGGAATGCAGACTTTTCCTACTCATTGGCACCCCCCTGTGGAAGTGACGCAACTCGGGCGGCATGGCATCGAAAATCGGGAAACGCGCAAGCTTGTTTTCGGAACCCATACAGGCACTCATATTGATGCACCCCGGCACTTTATCCCACATGGCATGACTGTCGATCAAATTCCCTTGGAACAGATTAATGGTCCAGCGCGCCTCTTGGATTTTAGCGACCTGCCGGCCCGCTCTGAGGTCGACGCAAACATGATAGAAAAAGCGGCCAAGGGAGAATCGGTGGAGCGTGTGCTTATTCGTTTCGATGGCGACAAGCGCCTGGGTACCATGGATTACTACAACGATCAGCCTTGGTTGGGTGAGGATGCGGCCAGATGGCTAGTGGATAATGGCTGTAGACTTATCGGACTTGACGTTGCCATGCCGGATAACCCGATAAATGGTCGATATAGCGAAAACGACTCGCCGAACCACAAGATACTGCTCGGTGCAGGCACAGTTATTTTAGAATATCTCACCAATTTAGCCGCGATCGGTACTGAGACCTTTTACTTGGTAGTAGCCCCTCTTAAGGTTGGTGGGGGGGACGGTGCCCCTGCGCGTTGCTTCGCTATCATTGAAGGGTGAGTAAAGGGATGCACGAGACAAGAGAGGCAGCTATTGAGCAGTGGTTGCGCGCGTGGTTTACCGAGCGCGCACCAGAAATAGAGCTCAAAAGAGAGGATAACTATTTCGAGAAAGGTGCCATCGACTCCTTCGGAGTCATCGAACTCATCGAGGAGATGGAAAGTCATTTTTCAGTACGGTTCACCGAACAGGATTTTCAAGACCGCCGCTTTGCCACGCTGATTGGTCTGGTCCAGATTCTTCGGGAAAGGGGCGAAGACTGACTATGACGGATTACACACCTGCAGAGCTGCGTGCCGTATTAGAAGACCTGCCGATTAGCCGGGGCGATACCCTGTTCATTCATAGCAATCTTGGGTTTTTCGGTCGCCCCGACGGTGTAGGCAGTGCTGACGCGGTTTGTCGGCTATTTGCAGAAAGTGTACTTGAGCGTATCGGTCCGAAGGGGACATTGGTGGTTCCGACCTTTACCTATTCCTTTCCAAAGGGGGAGGTTTTCGATCCCGATGCTACAGCCTCAGATATGGGAATGTTTTCTGAATGGGTGCGCCGGCATGCTGAGGCGCAACGTTCTCTCGATCCATGTTATTCCGTTGCGGCTATTGGCGGAGCCGCGACAGGGCTGACGGCAGACACGCCGGAAAACAGCTTCGGGCGCGGCTCCTTTTTCGATCGCTTTTATCATGCCGGCGGTAAGGTCCTTAACTTTAATTTCGACGCGGGATCCACTTTTGTGCACTACGTTGAACGTTGCCTGGATGTTCCCTACCGCTTCGATAAGACTTTTACCGGACGGATTTTGGTGCGGGGTGAGGGGCGTGCGGAACGCTGTACAATTTGGGTGCGCTACAAAAGCGACGACGCTTTGGTGGCTGCCTTTGAGCCGTTCGATCGGATAGCACGGCAAAAAGGGCTCTTTGAAACCCGACCCTTGGGGCGCGGGGAGGTCGGGGTTATTAGCGCTAAAGATACGTTCAACTTGATCGCTGATACGTTGTCGACTCGGCCGCTGTTTTTAACCCGGGCAGAGGTGCTAGCGGGCCGTTGAAAATCAGCCATCAGACATGGGCCAGTGGCTCCGTTTCGACGGTAGCCTGAGGGCTATGTACGATCGACCCGGATGATTCGCGATCCGATGTACACGACTCGTCGGGTGTTATTTCCCCGTAGACGTATGCTGGAATGTGATGTATTCAAATACCGGTTCTGGAGCACGGTGGGGCGGTGCGCCGGGCTCATCAAGAGGGTCCCGCAGCGAGTGCGAGCGTGCGAACCCGCACCAGGTGCGACGTGATCATGTCCAGGCAGAGATGTTGGTCGACACGCTTGAATCCGCGTTACATGGTCTGCAACAAGCCCCGACGGTCTTGTCCCAGGCGAATTGTTCCTCGATCTTTTTACGCTTGTCTTGGCTTATGGCGTATCCGTCGTGTCAGGTTGTTCGGCCATCGATCCGGCTGATGCGGTTGCCGCTGTCGTTGCACGTGACGTGGAGCGTGATACCAAGCTCCCGCGCGGCTTGCACGAACCCTCGAGTGTCGTAGTTGCGGTCGGGGCCCTCCGTCCTGCGGTGCGCGCACCACCAAATCGTTGCGGTTGTCGGTGACCAGATACTCTTGGTAACGCAGCATCGACGGCAAACACTTCGACTTGCGATAGATCAAAGCACCGGGATCAGTCGTCGAGTCATGGGTGTTGTTGCAGCGCTTCTGCCCGCGGAATTCTGCTGACGCGCCGCGCCCGCCGCCTGTCGGCAGCCCGGCGTAACCGCCGTCACGCGGGCGGAATCCCTTGTACGAGGCCCACGCGTGCACCAACGTGTTGTCCACCTAGAAATGTTCGCTCGAGAGCAATTCCTCACGATCGGCCTGCGCCAGAATCTCGTCAAGCAGCATCTCAGCTTCCCCGGACTCCATCAGCCGCTCGCGATCCTTGGAGAACACCGAGTGGTTAAAAACGGGATCATCGATTGCCAGCCCCACGAACCAGCGGAACAGCAGGTCGTAGTTGATCTGCTCGCGCACACCAAGCGCTTCGGCGGAATCAACACACATCCGTCCTCGGCGTGCATCGCATCGAACAAGCACGACACGCCCAGCGCCTCGCTCACCATTGCTCGAATCGGACACAATGGACGATCGACCGGCATGAACGTCTCAAGATGGACCGTGGCGAAAAGGGGCTACTTCGTGACGCCCGCTCCGCGCACCGCCTCGCCTCCCGATGATGATCATTACCGCATGCAATGTTTTGCAAAGGCCGCCATGATGGGGCCATGCTTCAACAGCCTGTTAGGCTTGTTGGAGCCACGGATAGTGCCGGGCGTTAAGTAATATTAGTTAGTGTTTTGATAGGAGTTTCAAATGAACGAAGACATTTCTTACGACTCTGAGCCTGGTAATTGGAATTTTGGAAGTGGTGTCGCAAGTGTCTTTGAGAGCCATGTTAGGAAAAGTGTGCCAGGCTATGACCTTGCTCATGACGTTGTAGTAAAAATGTCCGACCACTTCTTACGTGAAGGAGATAGATGCGTTGATATAGGTTGTTCTACCGGTAATTTGTTGGGCTTATTAGCAAGTCGACATTCCAAAAAAAACGTAGGGTTCTATGGGATTGACGTCGAGCCAGAAATGATAAAAGAAGCTTTAACTAATAGGCGTTTTGCTAATATAAGCTACGAAGAGATTTCGCTTTTTGAAACTTTTTTGTCGGGGTCAATGGTAACAGCAGTTTTTGTTATCCAGTTTTTGCATCCAAAAATAAGGCAGGAAGCAATCGATAAAATATATCAGGAGTTGGAGTGGGGTGGTGGGTTCTTTATGTTTGAGAAGGTTCGCGGGAGCGATGCCAGGTTTAATGATATTATGATGTCATGCCACTGGGAGTGGAAAAGAGAACAGGGGTTTTCTGATGAAGAGATTATTGGGAAGTGGCGTTCGCTAAAAGGTGTAATGGAACCCTTTAGTGAGGCTGGCAATGTGGACATGATGCGCCGGGCCGGATTTGAGGATATTGAAACGATCTGGAAGTGGGGACCGTTTCAAGGGTTTTTGGCTGTTAAGTAGAATATATTGGTTGCTTATTTCTGGTTTCTTCAAAAAGGCAAAGGAAGGGGTTGGGTAGTGTTTGATTCGATGATTAAAGGATATGCTCATAAGTATAATATCGATGGGCGAATGCCTGCAGAGTACTGTGTTCGAATGCTCAAAGGTAGTTACCCCAAGCTTGATATACGTGAGGAAGTGGCTGGCTCATCCAAAGTTCTCGATGCAGGTTGTGGTGATGGAAGGCATATTCCTGTGTTGGAATCGTTTGGACATGAGGTGAGTTCATTTGAATTCGATGAAGACATTGTAAATATCGCGAATCGTAAATGTGAAGATAGAGGATGCAAAGCGACTATAAAAGTTGGGAGTAATGCAGGCATTCCATATGGAGATGACGTTTTTGATGGTGCATTGTCTTGGAATCAGATTTATTATTTAGATGGGGCTAGCTCGTTTGATCGACATGTAGATGAGCTCGCTCGTGTCTTGAAGAGTGGCGCCTGGGTTGTTATGTCAATCCCGATGCATAGTGCGTTTATATACCAAGATGCTAAAGTTTTTGAAGAGGGCGTGGTTGAAATTAAAAATGATTATTTCGGTGGAGATAGAAACGGAGTGCTTATGAGGAGGTTTTCAGGGGAAGATGAAATAGAATCGGTTTTTTCGAGGTTTTTTTGTGATTTTTCCTTCGGGAGACAGGTCGATGACGCCTTCGGTTTGGCATACCACTGGCATTTGATCGTCATGAAAAAAATTTGAGGTATTCGGTTTAGCGTTGACTATGGTTTGGACTCGCTGCTTCAATGCTCGGATTATTTATGCATAATTGGATGAGGGAGCTTTTCCCTATATCCCGAAGCCTCACCGGGACAGGTGTCCGTACAACACTCGCGTTTCTATCAAGCAAAGTACAGCGAGGCCTGGAAGTTCACGAAGTCCCTTCAGGTAATCCGGCGCTCGACTGGACCGTCCCCGATGAATGGATTATCCGTGATGCTTGGGTGGAGGATGAAAACGGCAATCGCGTCATCGACTTTCAGCTCCATAATCTCCATGTCCTTGGTTACTCTGAACCGGTGGACCAGTGGATGAATCTGGCGGAGCTTCAAGAGCATCTCTACTCGCTACCGGAGCAGCCGGATGCCATCCCGTACGTCACATCGTACTACCAACGCCGCTGGGGCTTCTGTGTTACGCACAACCAGCGCGAGGCGCTCAAAACAGGCCGTTATCGTGCGGTTGTCGACTCTGATCTTAAGCCGGGTGTCCTGAACTATGGCGAATTGGTTATCCCGGGTGAATCAGAGGAAGAGGTGTTTCTTTCTACTTATATTTGCCACCCTTCAATGGCCAACAACGAGCTATCTGGTCCGGTAGTCACCACCGCTATTGCCCAGTGGCTGCAATCGTTGCCCGGCCGCCGCTATACCTACCGGATCGTCTTCATTCCGGAAACGATTGGCTCCATAGTTTATCTAAGCCGCAACCTTGACCACCTCAAGCAGCGTGTTGTGGCAGGGTTCAACGTCACTTGTATTGGTGATGAGCGAGTCTATAGCTACCTGCCCTCAAGGGCGGGGAACACCTTGAGCGACCAAGCCGCCAAGCACGTTCTGCATCACATCGATCCGGAGTTTTGTCGTTACACCTGGCTGGATCGGGGCAGTGACGAGCGCCAATATTGTGCCCCGGGCGTTGACTTGCCCATTGCGACCATCATGCGCAGCAAGTATGGCGAATATCCGGAGTACCATACGTCGCTGGACGATTTGGATCTGGTGACATCGGCCGGGCTTGAGGGGGGCTATTGGGCGCTACGGCGGGCGCTTGAGGTGATTGAAAATAACGTCGTGCCGACAGTGACCGTGCTCGGCGAGCCCCAACTCGGCAAGCGGGGGCTGTACCCAAACATCAGCACCAAAGGCTCCACCTCGGCAACGCGCGTTCTCATGAACCTCCTGAGCTATTGTGATGGTAAGCATACTTTGCTTGATATTGCCGATCTGATTGATCAGCCGATGTGGGAGTTAGTGCCCTTGCTCGAACAACTCCAGGAGCATGGGCTGGTCCGTACTCGATCGGAACTGTAAGCACCGACGATGTTGGAGCCCCTCATTACCCCTGAACAACGTGACCTCATCCTGCCCTGGCGTAATGCGCCGGCGGTGCGTCGGCAGATGTATACGCAGCATGAAATCACCATGGTCGAGCACCGGGCATGGTTTGAGCATATGCAATCTGACCCCACTAAGCAGTGGTATCTCTGTGGAGACGAATCGCGTCAGGCCGTGGGGGTTGTTTACTTTACGGACATCGATACCGAACAAGCGACGGCCTTTTGGGGGTTCTTTACGGCGCCTGAGACGCCGCGGGGTGTGGGTAAGCGCATTCTGTATGCAGCGCTTGAGATGGCCTTTGGCAATATGGCGCTTGCCAAGCTTTCCGGTGAGGCACTCGCATCAAACGTGGCGTCCATCCACTTGCACAAGCAATGCGGCTTTACCGAAGAAGGGCGCTTTCGCGGTCAGTTCTGGGATGGTGAGAAGCGGATTGATGTGGTTCGCCTCGGCATGCTCGCCGAAGAATGGCCGCAAAACCGTAACCGCCTCCGGGAGCGCATTGCGCAGCTCGATGGACTAACTGAATCCCCCCCCCCCCCCC
>LFIK01004734.1_pt1 | contig 10982 bp, 10 predicted proteins | sample 643401 | NCBI WGS metagenome assembly LFIK01 (sample SAMN03777447, study PRJNA286221) | soda lake metagenome | biome: soda lake; feature: Kulunda steppe; material: water; isolation source: sample T5-Br brine of Lake Tanatar-5 | place: Russia: Kulunda steppe | collected 2010-07
CGGACTGGATACAAACCGTCAAACGTGATCCCGGCTTTTCCGCTGTGGATTGGGATCGGTCTGTGACGGTACCCGCAACGACCCTGGATACGCTGATCAAACGGCACGGCCTGCCCGTGTTCTGCAAAATCGACGTCGAGGGCCACGAACCCTCGGTCTTAGCAGGACTTAGCACACCGATCCCCTTTGTCAGCATCGAGGCGCTGCCGGCCGCACCAGAGGCGGCCGTTGCCTGCATGCAGCGCCTGACTGCGCTTGGTGCCTATGACTTCAACTTGATGCGCGGGGAGAGCCCCCGATTGGCGTTCGACGACTGGACCGATGCCGCCACCATGGCCGAGCGGTTGACCGCTGAGACCAGGTCCGGCGACATCATCGCCAGGCTCGATTCTTCCGCCTCCCATCGATAGTTCGCATTTTTTCCGATTATCGATTCAACTTTTTTCACTTTTTTGGCGTCGGGGCTTGCAAACCCCGGGAGCGATCTGCCACGTTGACGGGAACAACCGTCTGGCAGGACAGCTAATTGGCGCAACGGCCCTTATACCCTCTCCTGCGACGACGGCCACGTATCGGCGGCACGGCGCGTGCCGGCCGCGTTGACCGGTCCGGTTCCGTGCCGGGCCCAAGATGCAATCGTTCAGGAGGCTCGATCATGTCTAAGGCCATCCAGCGGGGACTGACCGTTTCGGCGCTGGCGCTCATGAGTTTTTCCGCAAGCGCAATGGCTCAAACGCCGCCGGACGTTCTGTCCGTCGGTCAGGTTGCCGAACCCCAGTCGCTCGACCCCCACGCCGTCACCGCAACCAATGATTTCCGGATCACCGTCAATCTTTATGACGGGCTGGTGCGCTTTGGCGCCGGCTCGCTCGAGGTTGAGCCCGCCTTGGCGGAGAACTGGGATATCAGCGAGGACGGCACCGTCTATACCTTCGATCTGCGCGACGGGGTGACGTTCCATGACGGCACCGATTTCGATGCCGAGGCCGTGAAGTTCAACTTCGATCGCATGCTGGACGAGGACCACCCCTATCACGATACGGGGCCGTTCCCGCTGTCCTTCTTCTTCAGCGCCGTCCAGGAGGTCGAAGTCGTCGACGACCTGACCGTAAGGTTCCATCTGGACGAACCCTACGCACCGCTGCTGTCGAATCTCGCTTATCCGACCGGTCTTCTGGTCTCCCCGGCCGCCGTCGAAGCCCATGGCGAAGACTATGGACGCAATCCGGTTGGTACGGGGCCTTACCAGTTCACCGGCTGGGAAGCGAACCGTCAGGTCGCGCTTCAGAAAAACGCGGATTACTGGGCTGGCGAACCGGGGCTCGAAGGCGTTGTCTTCCGCCCGATCACCGACGGCAACGCCCGAGTCAACGAAATGCTGTCCGGCGGCATCGACCTTATGGTCGAGGTGCCGTCCGATTTGGTCGGGACCTTCCGGGAAGATCCAACCTTCACCGTGCACGAGCAGGCCGGCCCTCATGTCTGGTTCCTGATTCTGAACATGCGCGAAGAGCCGTTCGACGATGTGCGGGTCCGTCAGGCGGTCAACTACGCCATCGACAAGGAAACCATGGTCAATGATGTGCTGCAGGGCACGGCGACCGTGGCCGACAGCGTCGTCCCGCCGGCTTTCGCTTGGGCCTACAACGATCAACTCGAAGGATATCCGTACGACCCGGAGCGGGCACGAGAACTGCTCGATGAGGCCGGGTACGGCGACGGGGTCGACATCACATTCCTGGTCACCCAAGGCGGCTCGGGCATGCTCGATTCGGTTGCCATGGGGACGGCCATACAGGCCGACTTGGCCGATGTCGGCATCAATGCCGAGATCGAAAGCTACGAGTGGAACACCTATCTTGGGATCGTCAATCCAGGCCTCGAGGGCGAAGGCAACATGGCCCAGATGTCATGGATGACCAATGATCCGGATACCCTGCCTTTCCTGACATTGCGGTCCGATGCCATGCCTGACGACGGCGGCTTCAATTCGGGCTACTACTCGAATCCCGAGGTCGATGCGTTGCTCGATCAAGCCCGCCGGGCGACCGATCAGGACGAACGCGCCGCGCTTTACCGCGAGGTTCAAGAAATTGTGAACCAGGATGCCCCGCTCGCCATCATCGCGAACTGGATGCAGAATGCGGTGAGCACGACAGCGGTCGAGAACTTCCAGCTGGAACCCTCATTCCTGCTGAATCTCCATAACGTGTCCAAGCCATAATCGAAGCGGTGCCCTGTCCTTATCGGGGCCCCGAATCTGCGAAGCGGTATCCCATTCCGCTTCGCGTCCGGGGATAGAAAAGAAGGGCCCGGCAACGCGATGCTCTTTTATATAATACGGCGATTGCTGCAGGCCATTCCCGTCCTGTTCGGCATTTCGATCATTGTCTTCCTGACCATCTCGCTGATTCCCGGCGATCCGGCGACGGCCATCCTCGGCGCTTATGCAACACCGGAAAATGTCGCACGGCTCAATCGGGATCTAGGCCTCGATCACGCGCTGCCGGTTCAGTATATGACGTGGCTCTCCGGGGTGCTGCAGGGTGATTTCGGCCGTTCTTTCGCGCTGAACCGGCCGGTCGCGGCGGAAATCGCCGAGCGGTTGGGACCAACCCTGATCCTCGCGGGAACGGCGCTCGTGCTGTGCGCGGTTTTCGGCCTGCTGGCCGGAACCATGGCCGCTGTGAACCAATATGGCTGGACCGATCGCATTCTCAGCGTCGTTGTGCTGATCGGCATTTCAACGCCGTCCTTTTGGCTCGGCCTGATGGCGATCAGCCTGTTCGCCGTCGCCCTCAACTGGTTCCCGACGGGCGATATGTACTCGTTGTTCGGCGGTGGCGGATTGGGCGACCTCCTTTGGCATTTAACCTTGCCGGCCGTAACCCTGGCGATCGTGGCGACCGGTGTCGTCGCGCGGCTGACACGCGCCACCGTGCTCGAGGTTCTTCGCCAGGATTTCGTGCGCACGGCCCGCGCCAAGGGATTGCCGGAAAACCGGGTCATTCGCCGCCACGCCTTTCGGGCCGCACTACCGGCGCTCATTCCGATCGTCGGCATTCAGGCCGGGTTCGTGATCGGCGGAGCAGTCTATATCGAAGAGGTCTTCCAATGGCCCGGTATGGGACGAATGCTGGTCGCCGCGATCGGGTCGCGCGACATCCTTCTGGTTCAAGGAGGCGTCCTGGTGCTTGCAAGCGCCTTCGTGTTGATCAACCTCGCCACCGACGTCATTCAGTCGGCGCTTGATCCAAGGGTTCGGTATCGATGACGGCTACTCACTCATCCGGCACGTCCCCCGGCACGGCGACCGCCGCGGTATCCGCGCGTGCCCAGGCCTGGTCCCGGTTCCGAGGGCAATGGCTGCGCTTTGCGGCCAACAAAACAGCCACGCTGGGCTTGATCCTGTTCGGCAGTCTGGCCCTGATCGCCATTGCCGCCCCGATTCTGCCGCTGGCCGACCCGGCCGCGACCAACCCTTCGATCGCCCGAACCCCGCCTTTTTCCGCCGATGCCATTTTGGGGACCGACCATCTGGGCCGGGATCTGTTGTCGCGGCTGATCTGGGGGACGCAAACAAGCTTGGCCGTCGGCTTGACCGCGACCGCCGTTGCCGCCTTGATCGGATCGGCGATCGGGTTATTTGCGGCCTTCTATGGCCGCTGGGTCGACGCTGTTCTGATGCGCAGCATCGATACACTGATGGCGTTTCCTTATCTTCTTCTGGCGTTGGCGATCATCGCGGTCCTGGGCCCTGGCCTGACCAATGCCCTTCTGGCCATCGCCGTCGTCAACATACCGTTCTTCGCCCGCGCCGTCCGGGGACAGGCCTTGGCGATCAAGTCGATGGACTATATCGATGCCGCCCGTCTTTCAGGCTTCTCCGATCTCCGCATCATTGTCGGCGAACTGTTGCCGAACGTATTGCCGGTCATCATCGTCACCATGTCGACCACATTGTCATGGATGATTCTAGAAACGGCGGGCCTAAGTTTTCTCGGGCTCGGCGCGCAGCCGCCCCATGCCGATCTGGGCAGCATGCTGGGCGACGGGCGGTCGATGATTTATACGGCGCCCTGGGTCGCGGTCCTGCCGGGCTTGGTTATTCTGCTACTAGCGGTGGGCATCAATCTTGTCGGCGACGGCCTGCGGGATCTGCTTGATCCGCGGCTGAAGGCCGGTGCCCTGGCCAAGCCAGAACCGGCGACCCGGCGCGATCCGCCGCGCGGCACCAAGACCTCGGCCTCGCCCCCAGCCGCGTTCGCCACGTCGGCAAAAGGCGGCGACGGCCGCCCGCCCTCGCTGGCGGTCTCGGAGCTGACGACGACATTCGCGACCGCGCGCAATGCCCTGACGGCGGTCAATCGGGTTTCGTTCAGTCTCTATCCGGGCGAGGCATTGGGTCTTGTGGGCGAATCCGGGTCCGGCAAATCAGTGACAGCCCTGTCGCTCTGTGGTCTGGTCGCTTCACCGCCGGGCACCATCGCCGGCGGGTCGATCTGGTACCGGGATCCCGATAACGGCCCGATCGATCTGGCCGCCGCGACCGCACGAAGCCTGACCCACATTCGCGGTCGGCGTATCGCGTATATTTTCCAGGATCCGTTGACCACCCTCAACCCGGTCATGCGGATCGGCGACCAAGTGGCCGAGGGGTTGATGGTCCATCAGCATTTGCCGCCATCAGCGGCGCAGCGGGCAGCGGTCGACTTGCTCGACGCCGTCGGCCTGCCCGACCCAAAGGCAAAAGCCGAAAGCTTCCCGCACGAATTGTCGGGCGGCCAGCGGCAGCGGGTCGTCATCGCCATCGCCGTCGCCAACAAACCGGATATCATCGTCGCCGACGAACCGACAACGGCCCTGGATGTGACGACTCAGCGCCGGGTCTTGGACATTCTGGACACGCTGCGCCGTGACCAGGGTGCCGCGCTCCTGCTGATCAGCCACGATCTGGGGGTGGTTTCCGACATCTGCGAGCGGGTGGCCGTCATGTATGCCGGACGAATCGTCGAAGAAGGGACCACACGCGACGTTCTCGACCGTCCATCGCACCCGTACACCCGGCGTCTGCTCGATTGTATTCCGTCTTTGGCCGACGACAGCCCCATCAGAGGCATACCGGGCCTTCCACCCGCCATCGACGCTCTGCCGCCCGGCTGCGCTTTTGCCGATCGCTGCGATCGGGTCGAGCCGGCCTGCCGAACCGGCAACATCGAATTGCGGTCTGCAGACCGGGCCGACAGGGGACATCGCGCCCGCTGCATTTTCGCGGGAGAAACGCCGTGACAGCCAGCCCCACCGACGCCGCAACGCCCTTGCTGTCCGTCGAAGCCGTGTCCCGGCATTTCACGATGCGTGCGGCATGGCCCTGGCAGCCGAGCACCCGAATGACGGCGGTTGACGCCGTATCCTTCGATGTCCATCGCGGCGATGCGCTTGGCATCGTCGGAGAGAGTGGTTGCGGGAAATCGACCCTCGCCCGGATGGTCGTGGGATTGCTGAAACCATCCGAAGGGTCGATGACGCTGGACGGCACTCCGCTTCCCGGAGCCGAACGGGGACATCCAAGGGCGATTCAACGCCGCATCCAAATGATCTTTCAGGATCCGCTGGGGTCGCTCAATCCGCGCCGAACCGTCGGCGATCTGATTGCCGCGCCCTTGGTCGGTCTGCTCGGATGGCCGCGTGAAAAGCGCCGCCGCCGGGTCGAGGAATTGATGAGTCTCGTGGGTTTGCGGCCGGAATTCATTCATCGTTTGCCGCACGAATTCTCTGGTGGCCAGTGCCAGCGCATCGGTATCGCCCGGGCCCTTGCCGCCGAAGCCGATATTTTGATTCTCGACGAACCGGTGTCAGCCCTCGACGTTTCGATCCAGGCGCAAATTCTCGAACTTTTGGCCGATCTGCGCCAGAAATTGGGGCTGACCTACCTGTTCATTTCCCATGATTTGGCGGTCATCCGCTATCTCTGCAACCGTGTCATGGTGATGAACAAAGGCCAAGTCGTCGAACAGGGCATCACGGCCGAAGTCCTCGGATCCCCGCGCCATGACTACACACAAACCTTGATCGGCGCTGTGATGGGAGAAACGCTGGCTGCTACAAAACGATCGTCGGCCCCTGACGGCGCGACCCTATAGGGGCCGCATCCTGGCGGATAACGGATGCGGGATCGGCAACGGGCACACGGGTGTCGAACATGACCGACAGCCCCAATCTGATCTGGTCGGCCAGTTTGCGGGGCAGCGGGGGTCGCCAGAAGAATCCTGCGGTCATCAGCATAATCAGCCATGAGACGACGAACGTCCCGAAAACCAAAAGCATCAATCCGATTGTCAAGATCACTGATACTTCCGGGATACCGGCCTCGTCGCTCATGGCCACCATCTCCTAACAAAGCGGTCAAACAATGGGAGTTGCCGCGTTAGAGTCCGTCTCGTTTGCCTCGGGCTCGCTCGTCTCGGGCCCGTTCGGCGGGATCAACGCCAGGATCATGATTGGGTGGTGTGGAGAGAAGCCGCAGCACAAGGCTCCGGGCCTCCGGCACCTTGACATAGACAACCCCGCCGATCAGCGCCGTCGACAGCGCCTCCCAGGGGGAGCGCCGCACCCAGCCGCGCATCACCGACTCAATCGCGCCATCGGAATAGGGTCCATCGGCCGCGCCGCCCCCTCGACGCTCCTGCCGCCGCGCCGTCGGCTTCGAGCGCGATCGACCGACGATTGCCGCAACGCCCAGCAAGAACAGCGTAAAGCCAAAGCATATGCCGGCAACGACACCCGCCGCTCCCGCCGCCCCCCAAACCGGCTCTGAAAGCCGGTACGCAACCACCAACAGGAAACCAATGGAGGCCAGCAGAAAAATAAACGCGACGACGATCAATAGTGCTGACAGGATCGAGCGGAGGATAGCCCCTTCCAGGTCTTTCACCGGATCGACCCGATTACCGGCGATCTAGAAGTTTGCCGAGGAGCAAGCCGAGACCGAAGGCGGTCAACAGGCTGACGATCGGCCGTTCGTGAATCTCCTGCTCGATCCGATCGACCTGCCGGCGGCCGCGACCAGTCCAATCTTCGACGGCGTCATTCAGGTCGTCGCGCACGCTTTCGGCCCGCGACCAAGCAGCGTTCTTAAGGCCGTCGGCCCGATTGCGCGCAAGATCGGACAGGGACTTGGTCACCGCGGAGACATCGTTTCTCAAAGCCTCGATGTCGGCGCGCAGGGCCTCGACGTCCTGATCGGATTTGTCGGTCGCCATGGTTGTTCTCCTTTTCTAATGATCGCGTTCAACCGATCACGTGGGAATGTGGGAAGCGTCAGTCAATGGACGGTAGGCGGACGGTAGGCGGACGGCAAGGCCCGGGTCACAGGACGGAAAGGAGCGGCACCACCCCGATTGCAGCCGACGCACCACCGATGAAGAAGGACAGAATGAACAGGATGACGAAGATAACGAACAGGATCTTGGCGATACCGGCGGCCGCCCCGGCAATCCCCGAAAAGCCGAGAAGCGCCGCAATGACAGCGACGACCAGGAACACAAGAGTCCAAGAAAGCATTTTTATTCTCCAGTTTCAATACGGTGGGATAGCGCCTACGCTCCCATGAAGAACGCATTGATGCCCATTTTTGATCCCAACACCGTCAAAAAAACCGTTTTGAGGCACTTTTCCGGTCCGCATTCCGGTCTTCTGCTTAGCCTCTTGGGACAGCGTCGAACCGCGCCGCCCGTGTCAAAAGGTCAAGCCTATGGGCGGCGGCCAGTGCCCGTTCATCGGCCCACCGCGCGGCAATAACCTGGACCCCCACCGGCATGCCGCCGGGCCCGACGGTCATCGGCACGGCCACGCTTGGCGTGTGCAGAACGGTCCAGGGGCGACAGAAAAGAGAATCACCGGTCGTCGAAAGATCAGCCGGCGCCTCACCGTTGACCCCAATGGTTACGACGGCGTCGACCTCACTCAACCAGGCATCGGCGATGGGGCGCAACAGATCCAAGCGCTTGATCGCCGCCAAATATGTGGCGGCGGGCATGGCGGCGCCTCGGTCGATGAACTGCTTGACGACATCGCTGATCCGGTCGCCAAACGCCGTCCGTTCGAAAGCCAAAGCGCGCGCGCCTTCGTAGGCCGCGATGGTTTGCTGTACCTCGAAAACCTCGTCCAGCCACGAAGGCACGGTCATGCGCCGGACCGTGGCGCCATCGCCATCCAGACGCTTAGCCGCCTCTTCCACGGCCGGCACGGCACAGGCATCGGCCTGTCCGGCATTCTCGGGAATCAAGACGCCGATCGTCAGGCCGCGACCGGTTTCCGGCAAATCCGTGTGCCCGCCGCACAAGCAATCCATAAAGAACGCTGCGTCGCCGACATCACGGGCGAATAGGCCCAGGGTATCGAGACTGTCGGCCACCGGTTTGACCCCGGTCCGGTTGATCAGGCCGAAAGTGGGCTTTACACCGACGACCCCGCAAAAGAGCGCCGGTCGAATGACGGATCCCGATGTTTGGGTGCCCAATGCCAGCGGCACCATGCCCGCGGCCACCGCCGCGGCTGATCCGCTCGAAGACCCGCCCGGCGTATGGTCGGCATTCCACGGATTGGTCGTTGCCGGGGGGTGACTCCAGGCGAATTCGGCGGTCGCTGTCTTGCCCATGACGAGACCACCCAGCGTCCGGATGCGGGTGACGACAGAGGCGTCGGCTGCCGGCTGATGCCCGATATAGATCGGAGACCCGTATTCGGTCGGCAACACCGCGGTGTCGATGATATCCTTGATGCCAACCGGAACGCCGTATAGGCGATCGGCCTTGCGGGCGGTCGGCAGCCGAGCCGCCGCAGAACGCACCGCCTCGGCATCAAAACACGCCCAAGCCTTGACGGTTTGCTCAGATCGGTCGATCCGGTCGATGCAAGCTTCGATTGCCGTTTCGGGCCGTTCGCCGCTATCAGCTATCGCCGCCCGGATTGATTTGGCTGTCGGTGCCTGCAAATCCACATTGGCCATCCTTTATCTCCCTTCATGGCACCGGAATCGGACGGCGGACCAGGTGAAGCCCGGCTTTTCGGCCCGATATTTCGCGATGTGCCCTCGTACACGGGTACCCTACGCGATACGACGATCATGTCAAAAACCGGAGCACGAAACCATCGGATCCCCCATTATCGAGACCCGATATCAACCGTGAAAATCTCCACACTTTTTGGTTGTTCAGCGTTGACATCAAGTGAGCTTGGACCAAATAATGGGTGACCCCATGCAGATCTGGGGCGGCTCCGAAAAGGGGGCCCGCGGTCATTTGACGAAAGCAGCTTGCACCGCGACATCAAACGCTAAAGCGCCACGAACGGAGTTCGTGGTTCTCTTGCCAAGGGAGAACCGAGGAAATGAAACAAGTTGATCAAAACTGGATTTACTTACACTTTTATTCCCGTCAAAATTGTTCCCGTCTGCGATGTCCAATGGGTTGGTAGACGCAATTTAACAAGACGTCTCAACAAATTTGGTCAACATGCCTGGTTAGCTGGCAATGGGCGTATTCGCCATAGTCGCCGGCAATCCCAGTGCGATGACCACCCTGGTCACAATGAGGGGGAAATATGACGAGCATCGCAAATGAGCGTGTGATCATCGAAGTGGCTGACGTCGATGTCGGCATCGCGATACGGGAACGCGGGGGTTTCCGGCTGCACATTGCCGACCCGCGATTCAGGACGCTCGACGGCACCATGTTCAAGCACATCGATCACATCAAACGCGCCGTGAAACGTCTTCTGACCCCAAGGGACGAGAAATAGACCCACCCATCCACCGCTGATTTCGATTTGACACCGACGTATTGCGTCGCCATCTATCGTGGTTTCATTGCATATGATGGGCCACTTGATGGACCGATGCGTTCGTCATGTGAAATTTCAGCAAGGGTGGATGGCGATGACCGACAGGATAGAGCACGGATCTTTAAAAGTTGCGGCGGCGCTGCACGACTTCGTCGAAAAGGACGTGTTGCCCGGCACCGGTGTCGACGCTGCGACCTTCTGGTCCGGTCTCGACACCCTGATCCGTGACCTTGCGCCACGAAACCGGGCATTGCTGCACAAGAGAGCCGAACTTCAGGAAAAAATCGACGCTTGGCATCTGGAACGACGGGGCCAGGCGCTCGATCCGGCGGCCTATCGGGCATTCCTCGAGGAGATCGGCTACCTCCAACCCGAAGGGCCCGATTTCTCGGTGACGACAGCCAATGTCGATCCCGAAATCGCAGAAGTTCCCGGGCCGCAACTGGTCGTTCCCATCCTGAACGCGCGCTATGCCTTGAACGCGGCAAACGCCCGGTGGGGAAGCCTATACGACGCCCTCTACGGCACCGATGCGATTCCCATGGATCCCGGACTCGAGCCGGGCGCCGCATTCAATCCGAAGCGGGGTGAAGCCGTCGTTTCCCATGCGCGCGAGATCCTGGATGATATCGCTCCGCTCGCCGAGGGCACCCATACCCAGTCGACCGCCTATATGATCGAAGACGGGGCCCTGACGGTCACGCTTTCAGAGGGCACCAAGACAACGCTGCGCCATCCTGACCGTTTTGTCGGCTACCAGGGCGGCCCCAACGCGCCGACCGCCCTGCTCCTCCGGAACAACGGACTGCATGCGGAAATCAAGATCGATCCGGATCACCCAATCGGCAAGACGGATCCGGCCAACGTCGCCGACGTGGTGTTGGAGTCGGCCGTCAGCACGATTATGGATCTGGAGGACAGCATTGCCGCCGTCGATGCCGACGACAAGGTCGACGCCTATCGAAACTGGCTGGGCCTGATGAAGGGCGATCTGTCGACGACATTTTCAAAGGGCGGAAAGCCGGTCGAGCGGCGGCTCGAGCCGGACCGGGTCTACACGGCGCCGGAGGGCGGCTCGAAGACGGTGCATGGGCGCAGCTTGATGCTGATCCGCAATGTCGGCCATCTGATGACCACCG
>LFIK01004737.1_pt1 | contig 10977 bp, 7 predicted proteins | sample 643401 | NCBI WGS metagenome assembly LFIK01 (sample SAMN03777447, study PRJNA286221) | soda lake metagenome | biome: soda lake; feature: Kulunda steppe; material: water; isolation source: sample T5-Br brine of Lake Tanatar-5 | place: Russia: Kulunda steppe | collected 2010-07
GGGTGGGGTGAGTCTGGCTGATCATAGGGCAGGATGGGGTGAGTCTGGCCCGTGCCCAGTGAGTCTGGTGAGCCCAGTGAGGCCTCACCCCAGAGGTGGTCTGCCCAGGGAGTCTGGTTGACCATGGGGTAGGATGGGGTGTTGCATGTTGATCAAGGTGCCTAGGGAGGATCAGGAGAACACAAGGCCAGCACGCTGCGCAGACCTTGAACGGTCTGCATACAACTGTGAAGCACCAGAGATAGATGTGCTCAAGGGGGGTACGCACACGCGCACACATGCCTGTAAGAATGCATGTACAAACGAGCATGCGCGCACGCAAGCTCCTCTGCGTGCACCAGCCCGTGCCATACCTCGCGAGGTAGCTTGGGCCTGATTGAGTACCCAGGGCCCCAATTCCTTGCTAGAGGCTGTTCAGCCTGCCCTGCAGATGGCTGAGGTGGCACCTCGTCGGGCGGGTCTGGCAAGTCGCGCGCAGCTGCCTTGGACGCCCCTGGCAACGGGAACCACTCCCTGCATGATACGTCAGTAGGCCCAGACGCCAAGCAGCGGATCGCGGGCGCGCGCAAGCACAAGACACGCATGCACACACTCACACCCCCGTACCATGTGCGTGCACGCATGCACAAACACTGACACCCCAAAGCGTGCGTGCAAGCATGCGACCACATGCAGGCGCACGTACGTGCACACATGCGCAAAACATGCAAACACGCATGCGTGCATGTACACCCACCCGACTCACACACATATCAAGGAATGCATGCACCTGCGACAGCGCGCACCTGAGTTTTGGTGCGCCTGGCTCATCAGATACCATGAGTTCATCATAACGCACGAGCACCCACTTCTCCTTACGCAAGACAACAGCTCCGCCGAACCTGCAGAGGCATTATGTGTGGAGATGTGAGTCACGGAAAGCTGTGCAGACGCGATCCAGGTGCCTGCATGAGGGAGGAGACTTTCAACTTGCAACTCTGGAGTAGGTACCCTACCGGGCAGACTGATTTTTTTAAGGTTGCTTTGAAGCCCAACCTCATCAGCATCAAGAGCTATTCCGCACAAGGTATTGCATTAACACTGTGAGACACGCCGACTGAGCACTTATTCAAGTGTGATGAGTTCACACCCACCAGCAGTTCCGCAAGCCTTCATCACCCAGCATGACCTCGACCCTAGCCCCCTCAGTGAAGGGGTCTGCACCTGCAAATGTGCACCAATTACACACACACAGCAATCAGTATCCTTCACGTAACAAGGGGTTTGTACCGTGTCTAGAGTGTGCGGTGTTGGGTGTGTGCTTGCTCCTGGGAGCTTGCAGAGTCACTGAGGGACTCCCGGAACTTGAGAACTGCAGCTCATGTCCGGACAGAGCCCACACACACACTACACCTGAATGCTCCAGAGCCACAGTGGCAAGCAGGGAGAAGCAGCAAGTGATCGATCAGGAGTGCATGCATGGCCTGGGCACTTGCCGCTCAGAATGTTCTCTCCTTCCTGAAGCTGGACCGTCAGGCCTCCACCTATCACACCTTCGGCCCGCCCAGCTGGAAATGCTGAGATTCATGCGTGCTACACTCCAAAGGACGTGGGAGCCTGTAAGCACTACCAACCTTTTTTTGCGATCCAAGCAATGCTATAACAGCTTGATACACCAGCCAATCCTTGAAGTGACATTATCAACCAGCGATGTCCCACACGTCTTGACGGCAACTTCCGGGTGGCACGCAATCAACTGAGGCTAGAACACGTCTAGGCCCGGCACTGTGTGATAACAGGTGGTGCAATCATAGCATCCCCACATGACTCTAGATGATACAGAGGTATACCTTGGATGCAATCAAAAGTAGGCGTCCTTGCTGTGCATGCCCAGGTAGCAACTTGCACCTTGTCCAAGGGCGGCAACAATCCACACAACATATATGCACATCTGTCGCTCTGCTTTTGAGTGCTTGGCCCAAGGTTTGCTTGCATGCACACCCCAAACACTGCATAGATGCTTGCACACACACACACACACACACACACACACACACACGAGTGCAGGGGCACAACCTCGCGCGAGCGCCCATGCACACCCCGCACCTGCAGCACGCGCGCCACGCAGGGTTGGCGGTGCTGCCTCCTCCTCTGCCACTGACAGCTGCACCAGCCCACATGCAGCCCCACCCCTCCCTGGAACGCTTGCTGGAGCTGCTGCGCCCCCTTTCCTGCGCCCCCAAGGTGCCTGGCCCGCGCCCCCTGCTTGTTGCCCATGCCTTGCCTTCCCTGATGCCAGCCCTTGAGTGCAGGCAGCAGCGCCAGCAGCAGCGGTCTCTGCACTTGACAACCCAACTTTGTCCTCCACAGCAAGCGCTTGCGCGGCGCCCTCAGGGCGCCCGCTCGCAGCTGCTGGCATGCTCGCTGCAGCGCTGGCGGCCCGCGCCTTGGCTGCCCGCGCCACCGTGCGTGCAGAGGGCGGGCGGCCCCTAGCCGGTGAGGCTGCAGGCCCCTCTGGCGCCACTGCTGCAGCACTACCACGAGTCCCTGCTGCCTCAGCGCCGGCAACTGCTCCCGTGGCCGTGTTTGCTGCCGTTGCCGGCCCTGCTGCCGCCGCTCCTGCGCCTCCAGCATCCTCAGGATCCGCTCCTGCTCGGCCTTCCAACCCCCCGTCCGCATCCGCCGGCGGTTCAGCCCTGCGCTTCCTGCCCCCGCCTCCCCTCAGGCGCAGCACTGCACCGCCCCCGCACCCCGCTGTAGCAGGCCACGCGGTGCAGGATGCCTGGGCAGCGGGCTCAAAGGAGCGGGCACAGCGGGCCTGGCCTCCTTGCGATGGCGTCCAGAAGCTGCTGCCCCCTCGCAAGCGGAGATTGTCCTCCTGCGCTGCCGCGGAGGGCGACCTTGCAGCGGCTCTGGTGGCACATGCTTGGTTGCCAGGCTCAAAGAGGCCATCCACCTCCTGTGGGTCAGGATATACATGCATGCAAGCACGGGTGTGTGCATTCTAACATGCATGCACATATGCGTTCCCATCATGCAATGCGCGCCCAGAGTCAGGAGCGCTGCCGGTCTAGGAGTTGCATTTGCTCAGCATGCTCTTTTGAAGCCTGCATGTTGCTGCGCATGTTGGTAAGATCAAATGCGGCAACTCTTGCTCATCCTGCTGACCACCGCACTGCATGAGCGCACTGGCAACTCATGCAGGCAGACAGATGGCTACAATTGAGCTGCAGCTTTGCAACAGCATTGCTTTCCTGGAGCCCCACCTTCCATTTTGTCGTCACGAGCTCCTGCTTTAACATGCTGGTGGCATCCAGTACCAAATCCCACTCGCAGCTCAGGCTATGAGCAGGCGCTGCATACACGCGGACCTGTGCACGCATCAGGGAACGTGCTGAGCTGCGCCGTGACCATCACAGCGTCACAACACATGGAAGTAAAGCTCAACTTCCATAAAGATGTGAAACAAGGGCGCTGATGGATCCCTGGGCTGGTTGGGGTGGGAGGGATGCTGAAATGAGCAAAAGCTGCAGGAGCAGGGTGCCCTTGAACCTGGACCTTCCCCCCTGACCAGCTTACCTTGTTGTCCGTCGTGACCATGGCCAGGTAACACCCTGCCTGCGGCGTGCAGCCTGCTGCTGACCAGGCTAGCGATCGCACATGCGTGCGCGAGACGTTGCCTTCCCGGCCTTCGTCCGCGCGCACCTCCCCGGCCACCGCCCAAACGAGGCTCTCGCTCTTGTCCGGCTCACGTGGTAGTCCCTCAACGCACAGGCCTTCCAGCGCCGAAGCGCTGCTGACCCCAGCAACAGGAGGTGCGACCGATGCGCGTGGGCCGTCCAGGTGGCCGGGCGCCAGCACCACAGCCGTGTGCCCGCAGGCTACGGCCAACTGGTTGTCCTGGCTCCATTGTACCGCGTTCGGACATAGTGGCGCGTTGTACGTCCAAAAGTGATCCATTCACCACCGGGTTGCGCCGATTCGTCTCCCAAAGGATACTCGTCCTTTATCTACATAGATGTTATTTTACATGCGTGTCATAAGTAGCGTGCAAACCAAATGAGAATGACAAACCCTTGAGCCACGCTTCTTCCAAAAGTCAAAAAGAAGCTGGTCTACACGGGTGCTTTCCTATTTCTGTTCCTTTTTTGAGTGCTGCTCCCCATCCACCTCGTACTTCCGTTGCAAGTTTCTGAGCTGCTCCTCTTGCTCCTTGGTGCCGAGCTGCGTTTGACAGCGAACAAGTGATGTGGAGTTGTGGGTGGCAGGCCAAACAGCCCCGAAAATAAGACTGCCATACAATGCAGAAGCACCTGATTATCAATGTTGTGCATGCAACAGAGTGCATACGCTAGCCGGACCACCAAGCCATGCGTCCCTAGAGAAAGCATCTATACAGTCATCTTTATAGTCATCTCCAACGTGCATATGCAACTTAAGAAATGGACCACCACAGCATGCCAACAGGCAGGAGCAGCTTTGTAAACTAACCAACAGGCATGCACGAGATACCAACGAGGCCCCAATGCCATGAAGAGCCCTCCCTTTTGCTTCTAAGCAATATCGTCGTTGTCACTCGCACGCATGATACCTTTTTGTTAATTCTCTGGGGATTGTAGTACAACACAATTAGGTACCGGTTGGCCACGTTGAAGCCCGAGAGGTGGTCACATGCATTCTTGGCATCATAGATATCTTCGTACGCCACATAGGCAGTGCCTCGCGTCTCCTTGGTTGTGCCTCTGTTTTCAGCAGCAAGTCACAGCTTCGACAAAAGGCATACCAGCTAGAAGGAGGGCGTTGAACAGAAAACAAGCATGGCTGTGCATAAGCTGAGCACGGAAAGCATAAGCACACCCTTGCACTTCCAACCAATTGTATCAGACTCAATCGGGACACTGTGCTCATTCACAGCACCCACACTCCTAAAGTTGCAGCCAACAAAAAGGTTGTACAGAAGAACTTGGGCAGTCAAAATGTTTACTTACATTCTTATTTGCCGGATGGCGCCATACTTGCCAAAAATGTCATACCTGCATGCCCAGGCAATTAAAGAGAATGAACAGAGTGATGGCAGGTGGCTGGTGGTGGATTACTGCTGTGCACTTTGGTGCCCCTACTTTGTCTCGCTCTTCAAAAGAGTTGAAGAGTTGAGCCATTAACCGTGGGAACATCAACAAGCTCAATCAAACCTAACCACATGGCAGCAAAATCACAGGATACGGAAGCAAAAAATTTGGAGGCGTGCATTTGCTGGGCAGGTTTCTGCTGTGATAGGGTTACGAAAAGAGCATTTCAGCTTCTTCAGGAAAACACAGGGACACCAGGCAGGCCTACAGGAACTCACATGTCATCGGAGCTGATTTGGAACGGCAGGTTGCGCACAAACAGGATCCTGGAAGGCAAGGAAGCAGAGCAAGAGAGTTGGTCCATTTCATGTAATGTGTGTGTGTGTGTGTGTGTGTGGCGCAAAAGCACTGCATGTAGCACTCTGCATGTGGCACTAGGTTGTCTTGGAATGCAGAGCACTTGCTCAAATCGGTGTCACGTGCACAGAATGTGATGTATGCTCATGAGGTGTCAAAGCGCAGCATTCAAGGGCATTCTTCAGCTTATGACTGTGGGATGATCATGCCCACTTTTCGCGTGTTCTGCATCCAGGTTCTGGTATGCATCTCTGCATTTTGCCAAAGCTTGCATTCGTCCACGTGGTCATAGAGGTGGGAATGGGAATGGAGGTGGGGTGATGTGCATGAATGTATGGAAATGTTTGCGCGCAGGGTGTGCGATGTGCGTGTGCATGTGTGCGCGCATATCTATGGATGCGCATGTCTGAGAAATTTTGGTGCGTGTGTATATCTGCTCACACATAGCTGCATGCAAGTTTGCTAGTGTAAGTGCATGTAAGATGCATGCGCGCGTGCAGGCATTCGCAGGCATCCATGCGTGCATGTGTGCATGCACGTTTGTGCGTGCGCACCTTGCACAAGCCCATTCATCACACACAGATTTGCACGGGCAGAGATTTTCAGGACAAAGAACTTCATGAGGAGCATATTTGCATTTTTGGAAGCTGTGCGTTGCTCTTTCATGCGCTCTCTGTAACACTGGAGGGCCCGCAGAGAGAGCTCAGGTCTTGCATGCGATGGGGTCCATGCCTTTCGACGTTATATCCTCCCCCAAGCGCTCTCTAGGTACCTGTTGACTTCAGGAGGGAGTCTCTGGTTACGAGCGCGCTGTGCAGCGGCAGCCTGCATGTGGAAGGAAGCACCGCATCCCGTGAGCAGCACTTGTTCGCCATGGTGTGCATGGCTGAGCACTGACAGACTTAGAAAATAACAAGAGCGTCATCCAGGGCATGGTTCCATGGGATGCAAGAAGAGCAAGACTGCTGTCCATGCTTTTAGCCCGGGGCACAAAGCTTTTCTGGAGGGGATACCAGCGGGCACGAGCAAACCAACAAGCAACAACATACACACCATCTTAAACTGCAAGTTGTATCGGCAGCGATAGCGGAGCCACGGCACTCCTCTCCTCACAGCTAAAGCGGTCCTAGCACCATGCGTTTGGGAACGTCTGATAATTGAATAAATGTTGAGGTAACATTCACGTTGGAAGCCATTTACGAGAGAAGGCGACGGAAGTCAAGTCGACTGCACGCTGGCGTTAAAGTAGCAGAGTAGTGCTCTTGCAACTGCTTATATTCTTCAGGCTTCAGCCTGGAGGAATGCAGGCGCTTGTTGGCAAGGGCGCCTCAGCGTGCTGGGGCACCCACAACAGCTCAAGGGCATCAAGTCACACTCACTCCTCCAGCAGTGGAAGGACTGTATTCCTAACCCCACCCACAGCATTTCCATGGAGACGGGGGATATCTCTAGCTGGGCTGAAGAATAAAAGGTGGTGCAGAGTCAACGTGGGCAAGGGAGACGCTCTTAGCGGAGACCAAGTCAACCCCAATTCCAGCTGGGAGAGGCTCAGCCTGCTGCAGCGAGAGCTTGAAGTGGCCATTAGTGAGCAGGACTTCAAAGCAGCCGCAAGTCTCAGGGACGAAACAAAGGTGAGGGTTCATTAGACATCAGAGGTTGTGGTTGTGGTTGTGGAATTTGTTCATGTGATTTGTGGTAGGGTTTTTGACTGCGCGTCGTGGATAGTTGCGCAAAGATTTAAAACCAGCTTTTGACTGCCATGTTTGGGAACTAGTTTGCCGGGGGCTGGGTGATCTTACAGCAGGAGTGCTTGTGTAAATATGCAAGTGATTAAAATGAGGCAGGACCCTTTGCACGCACGCATGTAATGCCATTGACATTCTGAAAGTAGGGATTTACGGTGGCCCTCGAGTTACTGTGATCCATCTCTTTTGCGCACACCAGGCCGGATTGAGATGAGTTGGCAGGGCTTCTACGCGGCCAACATTACCCTTATGTAGGACTGAGACTGCTCCTTCATACCTCTTACCCGCTTTACAGGCACTGATTCCCACCCTCACCCCTATCCAACAATATCTGCACCAGAAAAGAATAGAGCTTAGGAGTGGCTCGCTCTTTGAGAAGCTTGCAGCTATAAAGGGCATGGGTAAGTGTGTTTTCGAAGTTTGTCTGGTTGACATTTGATAAGCCGCAGTCTGCGCCATACTGCATACAAAGATCCTGGATAGAGGGACGTGGCTAGGGGTTTCAGTCATGCCCTGTTTTAAACCACTGTATTTGCCTTTGCTGCATATCATCTTGGCCAGAGCATGTGTCTGTGAAATCAGCCTGTATGGCGAATCGCGGCCATGGCTGCACCCATGCATTGGTCAAGGGCGCAAAGCAGATACTAAGTAATAGCACCACAGAGCGCTTTGCAGGACTGTTAAAGAAAATTCACCACCCTAGACCCAAGCACTGCATGCTGCGTCTGTGTATACAGTTGAGACAGGCAACACTATCGTCATCCCGGAGTTGGCGTCCAGCCTATCAAATGCAGAGGTGGGTGGGAAAAGCCTCAAAAGTGGATGCAGAATTGATTTGTATTCTGAGGATTTCGCCAGAAGCCAGCTGCCACTGCAAAAGAGGAGATGGCAGAGACCAAACACTGAAGAAGTATGCACATGCATACAAACAGATTGTACTTGAGTAGGCAAGGTGCGCAGCAAGTCTGAGTAACATTGAGCAACGTTAGCAATAATCTGGCTACATGCTCTGTCCCAAATGTGGGCACCCATGAAAACATTGATGGCGATCCAGGAGCACTTGGTCCTTAAAACAGACATGAAATAAATTTGGCTCGCATTGGACTTGCTCAATTCGGCGGTTTCTGTGAAAGTGTGTCAGGTGCTAGCTGCTCTTGAGTCCTGAGAAACTGAGAGAGCTACTGCTTGTTTGTAGGCAGATAGGCTGTGCTCATTCTAGCTTGTTCTCTGCCTTGCCTTGAAAAAGAGGTACCTGGCTTTGTTTGCCTCCAGGTGTATGATGTTGCTCAGACAGCGATGTGGGCAATCTGGATGCAGCAGTGAGTGCATCATTTCGTTTTTCGGGGAATGCTCTGGCCTGGCACATGCATAGGTGGTGCACACGTCGATCAACAAGAGGTGTATCTTGTTCAGTTTTACAACTTGGCCCTACAGACTTTGCACCACCAGTGCTTTTTGTCATGTATCCTAGTCCTGATACCACTGAATCTGAGCACAGGACGCGTCCTTCGAATTTTTTTAGCATTTTGAGGCCATCAGTTTCTCACTTTTTTTTTTTTGCTGTGCAAATCTTCTGAGCTTTGCTTCACCTAAGTATCTTGTCTTTGTGTGGAGTGAAGTGACAGGCTTATGCAGAATATTGTGACTGGCAAGTCTGTCCCGACATTGCACACCAGAGGCTCTTCCTGTGCTTGTTGAGGATTTGAGATTATTAACAGCGCTTGATGAGAAGATAAAGGATTTCCACCCACCCTTTGTGTGTCACTTTGAGCACACCTGAAACCCCAATTGATGGGGATGGTAGTGGGAGGATACCATCATTTGATGGGTGCCTTCTGCTGATAAAATCATATTACTCCGCCCCCACTTTGCAGCCCTGACCCTGAGCTAAGTGACCTCATGCTGGAGGGCTGCAGCCTGATGTCCAACTCTGCGCAAGGGGAGAAAGCGCTTTCATGCTTCCAAACCCTCATTGACAGGGATCCCAACTTTGCTGAGGTGCGGCACAGGATATATTTGCTTTTTGCGGCTGCTTGCACATGCTGACAACTTGGCAAGTTGGAGATACGTATTATTGATTCTGGAAGGTCTGCATCCGGCACTTCCTGTGTTTAGTGCATTCCAGCTCGCCTATGTGTTTTTTTTGGCTGCTCAGATGCTCTCAGTGACGAGTGGTGATTTTCTAGATTATGGGAGAGCCAGGACAGCCATTCTACCTTCAATCTTTGCAGGCCTACAACAAGCGGGCCACCATGCTTTACATCATGCGCAAGTACGAGGCAAGCGTCGGGGATTGCAAACAGGTGGGGGACGGCAATGGAGTAGCGGGCTTGTGCCCTGCAATTGCAAACACAAGTCAGACTGGCCTATTCCCTCTTCATGCATGAACCTGGGCTTTTGGATGCTTGCAGGTCTTGCGGCTTGAGCCTTATCATTTCGGGGCAGCCAGTGGGATGGGGCTCTGCTACGTGATGCTGGACAGAAATGCTGAGGCAGTTGAAGCCTTTGAGATTGCCCTCAGTATCAATCCAGGCCTCACATCTATCAGGTAGCTGCTCTTGCAAAGTAATGAATAATTTTGTGAGGTGCTGCCTTCTTGAATGTCAATGCTTGGCAGGTGTGCATCAGGGTATGGATACTTACAAAGCGACAACCGCTGACAGGGGTTGTGACCCATGAGCAAGCCTGAAATGAAGTGCGAAGAAAAAGCTCCGCTGCTCCCTTTTGATCTTGGATGAAGCAATCAAACTTTTGTTCACTTGCGCTATGTATTTGATCTCCTCTGGTTGCAGCTCCATGCTGGGAAGGCTGAAAGCCAAGTGTGCTGCACAGGATCGCGATCGTATTAGATCCTCCAACATTTCTGCTGAGGACAACGACAAGGAGTAGCTAGCGTCAGAAATAAAGCATTACCGGCCGTCCCGAGAGCTGGCATCATATGACAGAGCATCTTATGGCTTTTGCCTGTCCTCAGATCGCAGCTCGATTGAGCTCCTTTGTTTCTCCTCTGGTTGTCAATTGCAGTTCTTATGATTCATTAGCCATGCAGTCATTAACTGCCTGTCTGACAACCGACTATTGCTGATGCAAGCATGGCTTGTGTTTTCTTGCCTTAATGCTTGATGTGCGTGTCCTTGTCGATTGCTTCTCTTTCCTAGGCTTTTAATAGACTTAGCATTCCTTTTCCATTGTTTTCCTATTTTATTGCTCCTTGTTTAGAGACATACAGGATGTACACCCTTCGCGCTGGGATGTACACCTCATTGAAGTAAAATATTGTGATGATACACGACTAGAGCAACAACTAGCAAGAGCAACTGAACAGCATAATGGATTGAAAGACGCCCTTGCACAGCAATGCCACAAAGTAAGCCTACATACCATCCTGATTGGAGTGATGGGAACCATCTACTAATGTCATACTGCCAGTTCAGTGAACTACCCCTCAGTAAGCTTGGCCTAGACCGGTGTAGAGTAAGAAAACTTGCTCTCGATCTAAAGTTTAAAGTTTAAAGGGGTTAACCGCCAGCCAGATCGTTTGGCTGATTGGTTTGTTGCTGGTCTTCACCAGCCAAAAAATAGTCCATAAGGTCCGAAATGAAATGGCAGAGTCTATTGTGCCGTTGAGAAAGAAAATCAAAAACAGTCTGACTAGGCAAGGCAAAAAAGTCTGACTAGGCAAGGCAAGGGGCCTCCATGAAAAAGGATTGGCAGAAAGGGAAGAAAAGGAAAGAGTACTTTCTTCTGAGAGAGCACACAAACAAGTCTTGACAGTGGAAAAGAACATGCACCTCATTTTGAACAGCAGCACAGGAACACTTGTCACA
>LFIK01004738.1_pt1 | contig 10977 bp, 11 predicted proteins | sample 643401 | NCBI WGS metagenome assembly LFIK01 (sample SAMN03777447, study PRJNA286221) | soda lake metagenome | biome: soda lake; feature: Kulunda steppe; material: water; isolation source: sample T5-Br brine of Lake Tanatar-5 | place: Russia: Kulunda steppe | collected 2010-07
CACGCACAGCAGCCCTGTCAGGCTCGCACACACAGCAGCCCGGTCAGGCTTGCACGCACAGCAGCCCTGTCAGGCTCGCACACGCAGCAGCCCTGTCAGGCTTGCATGCACAGCAGCACCGTCAGGCTCGCACACGCAGCAGCCCTGTCAGGCTTGTACGCACAGCAGCCCTGTCAGGCTCGCACACGCAGCAGCCCTGTCAGGCTCGCACACGCAGCAGCCTTGTCAGGCTTGCACGCACAGCAGCCCTATCAGGCTCGCACACGCAGCAGCCCTGTCAGGCTTGCACACACAGCAGCCCTGTCAGGCTCGCACACAAAGCAGCCCTGTCAGTGTTGCACGCACAGCAGCCCTGTCAGGCTCGCACACACAGCAGCCCGGTCAGGCTTGTACGCACAGCAGCCCTGTCAGGCTCGCACACGCAGCAGCCCTGTCAGGCTCGCATGCACAGCAGCCCTGTCAGGCTCGCACACAAAGCAGCCCTGTCAGGCTCGCATGCACAGCAGCCCTGTTGCACAAAGTGAGCATGGGCATAGCCCAGGTAATGCTGCACTGGAAGGGGAACAAATGGCTCCACAAGGCCTGACCCCACAGCACCCCCAGGCAGGCCTGCTCACCCACCCTGCTCAGTGGAAAGGTCGGATGTGCAAGGATCATGCATAAGCCAAAGTACGTGATGTCCAGATGCAATGTCCAGCTGCACATTTCCTTTGTTCCAGGCTCTTAGGCCACTCCATCTTCCACAGCATGGCATTGCACGCGCACATGCCTGCCCCGTACCCCACAGGCCCGCTTCACACTCTATGCCTGTGTACGGGCCACCTGCTGCGCGCTCCACACGCTTCAAGCGCCTTCCACACCCACCCACCAATCTGCTTGGCGCCGCCCTCCAGCAGCATGTCTGCGTCGGGCAGCATCGCCCGGCCGTGGTATGCGTGCCATGCCGCCTCAGAGTCCCCAAGCAGCGCCTTGTCTGGTTCCATGTACCGCGCAATCTCGACAGCGACCTGGCCCTGCCTGTCCAAGTGCTCCTGCAGCGTGGCAGGAACACACGCACACAGCAGCGGGCATACGCGTATGACGCAGTCAGGGCTTCCAGGGGCGATGCGTATGACACAGTCAGGGCTTCCAGGGGCGATGCGTATGACACAGTCAGGGCATCCAGGGGCGATGCGTATGACACAGTCAGGGCTTCTAGGGGCAATGCGTATGACATAGTCAGGGCTCCCAGGGGCAAAATGTGCACGATGCCATGAAAAGAGGGTCTGGCCCTGGGGCCTTTCATATGTGCTCCAGCAGCCCGGCATGCACGCGCACACGCACACACACACACAAACACACAGCAGCGGCTGCCTATGCACTGCAAGTGGGGAGGTGCAGGGGGATGCAGGGCCAGAGCCCACGCCTTCAGGGCCTCTGCGCTCTGCCAAGAGCCTGCAGCTCGGGCTGGGGCGCAGGCCATGGCACGGGCTTCTTTCCGAGGAGTGCTTGGGGTTCTAAAAAGCTCAAGCATTTAAGCAAGCCCACACCTCGCGCAGCTGGCTTGCCCTGCACAAGCACCTGCCACACAGCCGCCTGTTTGCGCCCTCCCATGGACACACAGCCACATGTGTGCCACATGTGTGCCACATGTGTGCCACATGTGTGCCACATGTGCGCCCTCCCCTGGACACACACAGCCACAGCCACACCCACACCCATACCTCCCCCACCACAGTTCCAACACACCGCCCGCACACAAGCCTGGGCGCACCTGACCGCAGCCGGGCACCCACCACCCGTTCATCACACACTACTCACGCATGACTGAAGCCGCCATTGCACAATTGACCACATCCATCCCTCATCTACCGGGCAACCCACTTTCAACATCCACTCTCCCCCACACCTGCGCACCCAGCCAACACCATGCGTAGCCTTGCGCACCACCCACACCACTTGTGCTGTTGCCACGCACCACCCACACTCTCTCCCTCTTGTGCGCCCAGCCAACACCACACGCTTGCACACCCCACATTCCAGCCAAACAGTCCCCATGTGACCCCGCTTTCGTACCCCACTTGCAGCCTCGCACTCACCAGCAGTCCTTGCACCGCGCCCGGCCCAAACACCTGGCGCAGCCGGCCGCCCTGCGGCCACGTCACGCAGGGGGGGGGGGCCTCCTCCCCGCCCTCCCTGTGCACTACCCCACCCTGGATGACCAAGGAGGGGCAGGCGGGCGGCAGCACGAGGCCCACCATGAAGGACAACCGGCCCCCCGCAGCCTCGTGCGCACCCTGCGGCAGAGCGCAGGCAGCCACCGGCCTGAGCAACAACAACATATGGTGCCTGAGGAGCAGCGCCCAGCCTGAGGAGCAACAACATGTGGTGCCTGAGGAGCAGCGTGAGGAGCAACAACATATGGTGCCTGAGGAGCAGCCTGAGGAGCAACAACATATGGTGCCTGAGGAGCAGCCTGAGCAACAACAACATATGGTGCCTGAGGAGCAGCGCCCAGCCTGGGCCATGCAGCTGCTGGGCCGGAGCGCCTTGTATGCGCTACGGCAGCGCAGGCATGCACGTGGCCGACGCGCCTGGGGCACACCTGGCTGCAGGGAGCTGAGGGGCCAGGATGCAAGTGCAACAGGCATGACTAGATGTGGACGCCAACATGCCATGGCCAGGTTTGCCATGCCAGGTTGCCGCGCGCCTTTGCAGCAGCATGCGCGCAACTACCACTTGTGCGGGGTAACCTCCTGGTCTTGCCTGCGAGCAATGCCGTGGGCAGGTGCCAGATGCAGAGGCCAAGGAGCCTTGCGTCTGTGCTGTGCAAGCAAAGGCCCGGGCTGTGCAAGCGCGCCCCCATACGTGCGCGTGTGTGCACGCAAGCGCATGCTGCAGGGCGTTCGATCGGCGCCCCTGGCCTGGGTACGCGCTTGGCCAGCCAACCAACTTACCAACCAACTTACCAACCAACTCGGCGTCAGTGAGCCAACAGGATCATCAGTACCCCCAACGAGGCATCAGCACTGTCCAACAAGGCATCAGTACAGTGTCTGGATCCACAAAAGGGGGGAGGCCTGGCCTCACCAGCAGGCCTGGCGGCAAGTTGTCGGCAGGCCCCGCGACAGTCAGCTCCAGCACATTCAGTGCAGCCGGGTCTGCCACGCCCTCCGGCAGGTACCTACGCGTGTGCAGGCAAGTGTGCAGGCGCGTGTGCACGCTTCAAGGAACAATGGTTCGCCGATCCTGGCACGCCCCTGTGTGCACGACTGCTTGTCCCGCGCTGCACAGGTGCATACTTCGAGGAGCAATGGTTTGCCGATCCTGGCATGCCACTGTGTGCTGGACTGCTTGGCCCCTGCTGCACGTGTGCACGCTTTGAGGAGCACCTGCGCAGCTGCGGCGGCGCCCTCACCTGCAAGGCTGCAACGGGCGGCTAAGTCACCTGAACCAACCCCACCTGCACAACTGCAGCAGCGCCCTTGGCCGTGCGGTTGCGGTGGGGCAGCAGGTGCCAAAGCCTCACCAGAAACGCCCCCACCAGCGCAGATGCAGCAACACCCCCACCTGAATGGCTGCAGCGGGGGCAGTAGGCTCTCGTCGATTATGGCCTCGTGCTGCAGCTCCGCTGCCCCCTTTAGCCCTGCCTTGCCAGCCTTGGGTGCACCGCCCCCGGCCTTCCCGGCCAGAGGCCCCTCTGCAGAGGACGCCAGCGACGGAGGGGCGGCTGCATGGAGGTGCACAGGCACAGCGGCAGGCGAAGCAGTGGGAACACTGACAGCAAAAATGTGCTGCCTTGGCAGGCCCGCCTGTGGGTGCCTGCATGTGTGTGTGCCTGTGAGCGCCTGCCTGTCTGCTTTTGTATGCGCCCGCCTCAGTGCGCCTGCCTGCGTGCGCCTGTGTGCACCTGCCTGTATGCACCTCCTGCGTTCCTTGCTGACTGCGCAAAACAGGCAGGAAGGCGCGGGCCCCACGCAGCTCTGAAGAGGCTCTGCTGCGCCGTGGCCTTGGCGCGCAATGAGCATCACAGCTTCACAACCCTACCCAGGGTGCACACAGGGAAGAGGGTGTGCAGCCCTGTGCCACCATGCCCGATTGTGTCTGCCATCAAGTGCGCCACATTGTTCCCAGCGCAAGGTTCTCCAAAGGATTTGGTGCATGTGTGTGGACGCGCATGCAGACATGGTCAGGATGTATACAATGGAATGGCGGGGGTGCGATTGGCACCTGGCGCGCTCCAAGGCGTAATACGTGTGCCACAAGATGGCTGGTGACATGCGCCTGTGCCCTCATGTGGTCGAATTGGGAGCGCTGAACGCATTGCGCAAAGGACTGCTCCCCTTCTCGAGGCACGGCGGGGGCGACTGAGACATGTGGTTTGTACTGACACCTTGTTGGGGGTACCTTGCATACGGCGGGTGCGCCCCCAAGCCCACCCACCCCCTTGCACGCACCTGCAGCTGCCAGCAGAGCCTCCTGGGTGGTGTCCTCCGGCACGCAGCGGCACGTTAATGTGAGCGACAGCCCGGCCAGCACCGGCGGGGCAGCCAGGCGAGGCAGTGCAGGTGGCCCAGAATTACGAGGCCCCCGGCCCGAGCCTGCACGCTTGCCCTGGGATGCCGGCCGTGCCGCAGCCGCCACTGCAGCTGCCTCGGCGGCCTCCGCTGTGGCGGCGTCGATGCCCATGGGCAGCTCGTGCAGGGAGATGGCCTGCTCGCCTGCGGGTTGGGGTAAGGGTAGGGGGGGGGACGTGGTAGGCAGCAGGATGGGATGGAGCGGGTGGGTTGGGGGGAGGGGCAAGCGGGTGCTTGGAGGGGGTGCATGGTAGGCAGCTGCAGAGGATGGAACGGGTGGTTTGGGGGAGAATATGACAGGCTGCTGGAGGGACTGCAGCAGGTGTGTATGGGGGTGATGCATGGTAGGCAGCTGGAAGGGCTGGAACGTGTGGATTGGGAGGGAGAGCTGGCGGGTCCTTCTGGCGTGAGGGCAACTCCACAACAGGGGTGGCTGGGAATGCGCAGGTTGCGGGTCCAAAGCCCCCTTATTGTCAGCCAAGCATGCTCAAGCCATGGCAAGCCCTGGTGCACCAGGGCATGCGTTGAGTGCTTTTACGTGCAAGGGCTGGCCTGGAATCACATCGCTCTCGCCTAAATCGAGCCCGGGGAGGGTGATGCGCCACACGCAGGCGTCTGCTGGATACCTCTGGCCCACCTCGCAGGCACTGCCCCGTGGACAAGTAAGCAGTGCTTACTGTGTTAGTAACCGCAGTGACATGTGCGGCAACCCAGCGCAGCGCCAAGGGGGATGTGGAGACACACCCAGTGCAAAAGGGAGCAGGTCCACAGCGGCAGAGGCCAGGAGGGTGGAGCTGCTGGACTCGCGCAGCTCTAGGGTGATTGGGTGGTTGAGCAGCTCGTGCAGGGCCTCCATGGTGGGTTCAGTCCTGCACGACCAGAAAATTTGTAAGCGTCACTCACATCAGAGCAGGGATGCCATGTACATGATGACGCACAAACAGACAGCATACACGTGCACGCATAGATACATGTACATGTGTGTGTGTTTGTGTGTGTGTGTGCTTGCTAGAGCTGCCACATTCAGGCATGGGGTTGCTGCTGCGTGCTTGCGTTCAGCTTCACGTGCGACAAGAGGTAACAGGCCAACATACACGCAAGGCACACCCAAGGCACACCAAGCTCTTGAGGAGCCCCTGCACCGCACCTGAACTTCTGGCAGAAGTTTATCGCATAACGGCCTTCCTGGTCCTGGGACACTCTGGAGGGTGCGCCCAGCAGATTGGCATGGCTGCTTGGATGAGCAATCTCCAAAAGGAGCTCTGGCCAAAGCTGCTCAGGAGCATCTGGGATATTTGCATTTCCTGGAACTGATGCCTGCGGGCAGATGGGCTCCCGCTGCGATCACATTTGCATGTCAGCCAGTAAAGCTTAATGAAATCCTTGAAGAACTCAAACAGGGCCCTGCTGGTCGCAGTGCACATGCCCGTGGAAGGGCATGCATATGCTCAACATTGAAGTCTCTCACTTATTTGCACATTCATGGCAGGGAGCTGTGTCAGTAAAATGTTTGCAAGCGCTCTGCATTAAGTGCAAGGCATGCCTCTTTCAAAAACCATTTGACTTTTTGGGCAGATGAATCTGCGGGTTATGCTCTCCACATGCACTCTTATATCTTAGATAAAAAAGTTCAGCACACAAAAGGGTCGTCACCACTTGTCTTGAATAGGCATGACATGACATCAACCACACTCACTAGCTGTATCTTCAGCTCGGGAGCATTGATGTTTACAAAAACACCAAAGTATCCAATGTCCTCCTTGTGTGGCTGCGGAGGTGCACCTCTATTTGGGGGTGCCATGGCCAGAGTTTGCCCTAGCTCTAAGGCCCACTTCGTAGAACCATTCACATGCGTGATAAAAAAAACTATTGATACTTCGTATATCTTTAGTATTTTAGTCGTTTGCAGTGTAGCTCGGCGTGTACACGTTCATTACACACTGTGCCCGAATATTTTAAAATATGGAATTTGTAGTGAATTTTATCTGTAGGGAAGATCTCCCTGAGCCAGGAGGGGTAGCACGCTTGAGTGCCGCACAGATATAGTGTATATAACAGACTAAATAGAATATAATATATAGACTGAAATAAATAGCTGTCTTCTTGTCATCAATACCTTACCGACACCGGTTTCTTTGCGAGGTATTAATTAACCCCCAGAGCGGGTTCGCAATAAACCTCCACCTTTAAAAAATTACTTTTATCCAGGCCTCGCAAAGTTTACAGTTATTTATTTAAGCCTTTCTAGCGCCAAGAGATGGACTCACTGACCTGCTGTGTTAGGGTTGCTTGAGCGAATGGGCAGCTGGGGTTGAACTGAACTTGGACTGTGTTGTGCATGCTTGGACTGTGTTGTGCATGCTTGGACTTTTTTGTGCATGCTTGGACTGTGTTGTGCATGCCTCAGAACTGGCGTTCGCAAACTGGAGTTCACAAAGTTTAATTGCTTTTGGCCACCCCTCGCAATGATCGCAAAAAAATTATTGAACTAATTTAGACCCCTCGCAATAAACCTCCCTCGCAATAAAAAGCCGTCGGTAAGGTATGTCAGAAGGAGCAGTGCAGGAAGACTCTGGTCAAGACTGTGGGCGCACGCATGGGCATTCGCCCCTTCACAAGAACGGTTTAAAGTACTGATAACATTGCTTGAAAAAGGTCAAGGGTCAGCTTTGGGGATGGTGGTCCGGCTTCATGAAAGGCTTCATGAAAGCCCGGCTTGATCAAGCCTGAGGGCTTTGGGATGGAATAAGTCAAACTGCTAACTTGTATCTTCCTGCCTTCACACCTGCCAAGAAAAGCAGTAAAAACATGAATCTCTTTCTGCACAGGTGCAAGAGCAGCTTCTTTTTTTCTTGCCCTTTGCTTCGAAGACATTGAGAGATTACAATTTATTCATATTTTGTGACATGTGCTAGATATGATTTGAATCAGCTGGATTTCATTGCAGACCTAATGGGCTAAATGTCACCTGCCCTTGTTCATCAGGTACAGATCATCTGTACCTATAGCTATGATAGGTAAAATCTTACTTGACATTCCCTATAGCTGCACTTGTACTCTTGGCTTGCTTGCCTAAGGTTTAAGAAGACGACCTTTTGTTCTTGAACCACGCCCACACTCAACCTACACAGGCCGTGCTACACCTTTTCTCTCAGGCTCCTAGGCTAGGTTGGCTCTTAATTGATATTTCTGACTAAAATGCTTTGTATGTGGCTTTCAGTCCTGTAGTTGTGTGCAACATCACTTACGGATATGGTGAGCATAACGTCAAACATCTATGCGATCTATGTCTTATCTGATTATTCTTCACCTCAACAACTATTCAAAACTGAGGTCTGTCATCCACCAAACCTGTCTTGCCTCAAGAGTTCTATGGTGCATTCTTCCTGTTTTTCCCGTTCTTCAAACGCTATCTAGCCCTCTGACATAGGTGCAATTTCAGATAGTTTGAATTGCCTGATAGGCTACAGCTTTCCTGCCCTCGTTCATCAGCTACAGGTAACGTAAAATCTGATTTGACCCTCTATCTGCACTTGTATTCTTGGCTTACTTGCCTTAAGTTTTAGAACACCTTTTACTCTTGAACCATACGCACACTCGCCCCCCCCCCCTCCGCATACACGCACCCTCCCCTCGGCGCCTGGGTATTGGCTGTTTCCCCTTGCGGGCTAGGAGGCATCTTGACCGTTTTAAAAGCTTACGTTGCTGTCTCTCCTACCAAGATAGGCATTGGAAGGCGACTGGTCATAAAGGACATGTTTTAGAATTTCGGGACTTGGCACTGTTCGCCAGACAAAGACAAAGATCCCAGGTAGCTGTGATAACATATCAACTGCTCTCTTGGGCCCTCCTTCTCACCAGGAAGCATTGCTTAACTCACACGCGGCATGTTGAGGTTATGAGTTCGGGTCGCCAGCCTTGTTGTCCGGTTGATGGTTCGCCAGCCAAAAATAATCTTTAGCAAGGCAGGTTGACACGATGGTGGACTTTGCTGACATGATAGCCAACTTTATTAACAAGCAAGAATATAAAAAATGACAAGCAAAAATAGAAAAACTGCGCTGGACTTCAACACAAATTCACTTAATTACACATAGAAGGCTGAAGCAAATTACAGGAAAAGCACATGGCTCATTCCAGAAACCAGCATGTGTCGGCGCTTGACCAGCCCACTAACTCACCAACCAACAGAGGCATGAGTGCGACAACAAGGCACCAGTGATGTTCAGAACTCTCCTTACTCTCACTGGTGTAGCTCTTCCCATTTTGATGGTGTGGGTTAGCGCGGTGCTCGAACAACTGTGAACTCCTCCCTGAATAATAACTCTAACAGGTGTGTTTCTGCAAATGTGAGATTCTCCTTTCTCATGCTGCTCATTCAGGCATGGTCTAACAGAGTGATGTCTGGCTGAGAGGCAGCAGTGGGAACATGATCTTGACCATGAAGTATGTTCGTCGGATAGGGAAATGATGGAAATGAGTGCTCTTGACAAAGCAGGTGGTGCAATGCTGGTGCAATGCCCAAGGCAAAACAAAAGAAAGTAACCACTGCAATTTGCCATTAGGTCAGCGATGGCACAGCATAAGGGATTGTGAGCGGGAGGGAGGACAGCAGGTGGAGGAGGGTGCATTTCCTTCACCAAATGGAGGGATGAAGGTCTGAGCCACGGCCAGTTGCAAAAGATTGAATTCAAAAAAATTAGAGGTCAACGTAAAAGGGGGAAAAACAAGACATCGGGATAAGTGTCTGTGTGTAGCAATGAGCAAGCGCTCATGCATATACAAAAGGGTGGGGTGGCCCCGCTTCACTAGCTGCAAGAGAGCAAGGCCAGAGGAATAGGAAGGTGTCCGTCTTCAAAAAACTGCTGTAGACGCAGCATTGAGCAAGCGCTCATGCATGTATAAATTTATACCTTTAAAGGGGTGGGGTGGCCCTGCTTCACCAGCTGCAAAAGAGCAACGCCAGAGGAATAGGAAGGTATCCTCCTCCAAAGTAGTTCAAGAGGCTGTAGGTGCAGCATTGAGCGGGCCAGAGAAAAAGGTTACTGGGGAGAAAAGGAAAAGTGTAAAAAGGGTTGACGAGGGTGGGATTTGAACCCACGCTCCGAAGAACTAGTACCTGAAACTAGCGCCTTAGACCGCTCGGCCACCTCGTCCTTTCCGAGGTAGTTCTTTAAGAAAGAACCCGTCAGATGATGCCCAAGGTCAAATTTAAACATATAATAATACTGTTATTTGTACCATGGCGCGGAGGGCAACCTTCCTCCGTTTCGCTCCTCCACAAAGTCCTGCCCGGGTCCAGCTCGTCCATCCTGGACACCAGGTGCACCTGCGTCACCCTTAGCTTACCCTGGTCTGGAAACGTGCGCCCACACTGCCCAACTTTGCACGGGCAGACCAACCACCAGGCAGATGCAAGCACCAGGCCACCTCCTCCACAAGTGCTTGCATCTAGCCAGGCTTAATTCAGGGCGACCAGATCCGTCCTGTGATGGCTCTCCTGTCCACTTTTGACCATGCATGAGTGGGTGCATGACTCCACAGCTCCCTCCACATCAGCGCAGGGTGCACGCACAAAACCGAAACAGCCAACAAGGTCCTAGCTTGTCTTACCTCCATTCTGTGGCTTGCGATGCTGACACTGCTTGGAGAATGGTGTCTAATCAGATAACAAAGGAAATCCATTCAGTTTAGGGTCTTTTTTCACAATGGAATTCCCAACAGCATGCCCTCTTAAGATGTGCATAGTTATGTTTCATAGGTAGGACTTTATATATCTTTATAGGAGGCTGCCTCGGCAGCATCTTCTGTTGGATCTACATACTCCATGTCCACCAGCCGCACCAGCATCTCCCCATTTCGTGGGTCCTCTGAGGCCACCATATGGTGCAGCTCTGCTAGGAGCACCTGTGGTTGGTTGCATGCAGCAGCTGCATGTGGCAACCAGCTACTCCTCCAAATCATGTGTTTGGTGCATTCAGCAGCTGCTTGCGGCGCCAACAGCTCCTGTAGAGCATATGCAACTGGCTGCATGCAGCAGCATTGCACACTATCTGAGCAGCCCATTGCCATCACCAGGCCCCAACAGTGTGACTCCAGCCACCAAGGCCTGTTCATATGCACACATGCACACACACATGCATACACATGCATACGCACACACATACACACAAACGCACACTCACAAACACACATACAAAGCTAATCCCACCCTAAGGCCCCTTGCCCTCACTCCCTCTGCACCCAATTCCCCACACACGAATGCCTCCCAAACTGACACAACCCTGCGTGTGTCCCCATACCACACCCCCTGCCAAAGCAGAAGTCACGACCCCACAAATTCACCCCCATGACCTCATGCAGCCCCCATGACATCTCGCAATCCCTCCCCGAGTCAAGGCCTCCCGCCCCTGATTCCACA
>LFIK01004739.1_pt1 | contig 10976 bp, 17 predicted proteins | sample 643401 | NCBI WGS metagenome assembly LFIK01 (sample SAMN03777447, study PRJNA286221) | soda lake metagenome | biome: soda lake; feature: Kulunda steppe; material: water; isolation source: sample T5-Br brine of Lake Tanatar-5 | place: Russia: Kulunda steppe | collected 2010-07
AGCCGCCAGCCGCGCCCCTTCCCCTGCCTCCACCGCCACCACCGTCACGCACACACGCACGCACGCGCGCGGCGGCGAGGACACCGCGGGCAGCACCCCGCACGCGCACCCGCACCATCCTCTTTCCACGCCCCAGCAGCACTCCTACTTCATGGACACCCCTGAAATGGGCTTGGGCATCACTGGGAGGGCCAGGGGCGATGGGGGGGACCAGGGGCCCTACTTCTATGACGCGTCCGGTACAAAGTGCTACCTGCCGCACCACAGGGGTCAGCACCAGCAGCAGCAGCAGCAGCAGCAGCAGCAGCAGCAGGGTGGGGGCGAGCCCAGGGGCAGGGCATTCGAGGCTTGGGGGGTGCAAGGGGAGGGGCGGGGCTCTCTGGAGGGCGCGTATGGAGAGGAGGATGCGCGGGGGTGGGGCGGAGGGGGCCGAGAGATGTGGGAGCAGGCGGCGGCGCTGGTGCAGCGGCGCAGCAGCCGCAGCAGGAGCCCCTCCCCACCTGCGCTGCCCAGGGTGCGTGTATGACTAGCGCTGCGAAGAGCTGTGGGGTGCACTGCTGTGGCTGCGTGTGCATAGAGTTGAGCAGTGCTGGCGCTGGGGTTGCGTGGAGCTGTGGGGTGCACTGCTGGCCGCGGATGTATGGAGTGTGTGGGGTGCACTGCTGTGGCTGCGTGTGCGTGCCCTGCAGGGGAGTGAAGGGGGGGGCGGGGGCCGACATGTCGAGTGTCACTTCATTGCTGTGCTGTGGTTTGGGTGGGGGCATTCGTGGAACGCACGGGGGATGCCAGCACATGTGATGGGGCTGCTGCTGAGGCCTGGCCTAGAGAGCCTCATGTGCACATGCTCGCTCACGCACACGTGCACACACATACACATGCACACACATGCACATGCACATGAGCACACACGAGCACGCACGCTCGCACGCGCGCGCAGCCGCCCTGGCGCCCCCCCGGGCCGGCCCACCAGGAGCAGCCGCCGCCCACGTCCCGCTCACCCAGCCCCGACCGCGCCACGCCCCCGCGCCGCGCCAGTTTCAGCCTGGGCTACTACTCGCCGTCTTGCGGCAGCGGCCCCGATGGCAGCGGTGGTGGTGGCGGCGGCGACGACGACGGCCGTGTATTCCTAACCGGGGGGCCTGCCAGCGGCACCAAGAAGCGGCGCGTGCTGGGCGGCGGCGTGTCGCAGCCGGTGGGTGCGGGCAAAAGCAGCAGGGGGGTAGAAAAAGGGGAGAGAGGGGCGTGCGTTGCCCCCTGCCCCCTGACCTCCCTATACCCTGTGCTGTGTCACCTCTAATAACAGAGCTGCGGCTGGGCCCTGCTGCACCCCTGTGGGTGGTGCTTGCGTCCTTGCATGGTTTCGCCTCCCTGCTCCTGCTGCCCTCCCTCCCAACCCCTTATTTCCTGCAGAGCCGTGCAGCCTGGCCTTGCTGCGCCGCCAGCGGTGGTTTCGTCCCATGCCTCTTGCCTTCAGCTGTCTCCCAGCTGCCCCTCCCTCCCATCCCCTTTTCCCCTGCAGAGCCGAAGCTTGGCCCTGCTGGCAGCGGTATCGCCGGACTCAGGCGGAAAGGCCGCAGGGGCACAGCGCCTGCAGCTGCCGCCCAGTGTCATCCACGAGGCGCTTGCCTACCCATCCGCCAAAACGGTGAGCGCACGCGAGCATAACACCGCTCCATGCCTGTGCATATATTTGTTTACACATACATCCGTATTCATATGTGTGTTTGTGTGCGCGCGTGTGTACGCGTGTGTATGCGTGTGGTGTGTATGTGAAGCAGGTATGGACCAGTGTGTGTGTGTGTGTCTTTGCATGTGTGAATGGGACATATAGCAAGATGGCCTAGGCTCATTTCCTGGCTCCAAGGGTTCATGCGGTGGTTTTGTTTGTCTGTGGGCTTGGTTTGTACGTGTTTCAACCAAATCAGTGGTATGATATCATTACACATGAAGGCCATTCCACTTTGCACACGCCTAAGCAAGCCCTTCTCTTGCCGGCATTGGCCACCTCTCTCTATAAATATGCATGTATACATATATCGCATCACCCAGCATGCACGTGCGCCCTCACACACGCCCACACACATGCATCTCCTCTCACGGGCACGCGCGCGCGCAGGTGGGCGTCAAGGGTGGCCACAAGCCACGCACGGCCCCGGCGCACATGAGCCCCTACACGCCCAGCCCCGCACGGCGCCCAGGCGCGTGGCCGGGCCTCGGACGCCAGGACACGGACACCTTCTACCCTGGTTTGGCCAGCGGCGACGCCTACGGCTCCTGGAGCTGCAGCGGCTGGGACCTCGGCACACCAGGCGGCGGCGCAGCGGCAACGGCAGCGGCGACAGCAGACCTGCGGGGCTGCGGGGGACAGAATGGGGTCAGCAGTATGGGCGGCGGCGGCAGCCTGCACAGCAGCCCGGGGTGGCGCGGCTTTGGCAGCGACGGGCGTGCGGCCCCAGCAGGGCTGTTCTCGCCTGCGCGCGTGGGCGTGCCCTCCCCCCAGGACAGCGGCAACTGAGGGCGGGGCATATGCCTTTTCCCCCGCAGGACAGCGGCAGCTGAGTGAGGGGTGTGCCTGCTCCCAGGATGGCAGCCAATAAGATGGGAATCGCCACTGTCAGCCAGCGGGGCGCTGCCGTGTTGAAGGGCTGGCAGGGGAGGAGGGGCACGGGTGCAGGCGCCATGGTTGTTTGTGATGGTATGGGAAGTGATGGGCAGGCTCTGGGGGTGCAGGCCCTTTGCCGAGGGCGGTCTCTGTAGGTGCACGCACTGAGAGACACAGGAAACAAAGGGCGCGCGCTGGTGGTGGTGGCAGCAGTGCAGGCAGAGGTGCTTTGGGGTGCTTTGGGGTGTGCTGCGCGAGATGTGGTGGCCAAATTCGTGGCAGGCTTGCGTGGTGCACAGGCGCTGGGACACGGGCCCTGCTGGTGTGCTTCAGGTTTTTTTTGTGTTTGATTCCTTTGATGCGGCTAGAGCCCAATGGACCATAAGTCAGGGCCCACTGGTTAGCAGGCAAGCTGCAGCTCAGGCCTGCTGTTAGGCCTGCTGGTGTGCTGCAGCTAGCAAGCCAGCAGGCACTGGGTTTTGGGCCGTCGCTATTGACTTGACCATGGGGCCGAGCCGCGGCTGGTGGTGCTCCAGGTGTGCGTCCTGTTGACACAGGGGGCCGCCCCTTTTCTTTCTTCTTAAACAGGAACAGGACAATGACAGAAGGCGCTGCACGGACCACAGAGGCCACAGAGGCACTGTGTGTCAAAAGTGAAGGACACCGGTGCTCGCTGGACCAATTTGGGCCCCTCGACTCCGAATTGTGAGCAGCGCGCGTGCATGCGCGCGCTTGCCCGCAGAAGCACACTACGCACTGCCTGGGCACGGACAAACACGCAAGACTGCAAGGGGTGTGACCTGCAGGACGACTGTGGATACCTGTTCTGATCGGTTAGATAGCAGGACGCCTGACTTCTCAGACATTTGCAGCTGGCTGATCAATTTAATAGCAGGACGCCTGACTTCTCAGACATTTGCAGCTGGCTGATCAATTAAATAGCAGGATGCCTGACTTCTCAGACATTTGCAGCTGGCTGATCAATTTAATAGCAGGATGCCTGACTTCTCAGACATTTGCAGCTGGCATGTACATAGTTAAATGTTTGTGCAGCTTTGCAAGGGTGTGCTGGAGTGCATCTGCTTCTTTGTTGGCAAGTAGAAGTGTCTAGTCTATGAGCTAGGTGAGTTGTAGGCTGTTGACTCGTGGCTAAGCCAAGGGGGCTTGTTTGCTTGTCCAGGCTCGCTTGCTAACTTTGATTACCAACCACCCCCTTCCTTTCCAGTTATGTCGGTAGATTAACGTTATTTCCATTCTTGGACCAAAAGCCAATACATTAAAGGTTCAACATGCTAGCCAAGCATCCCACTGTGTAGTCCTGTCCTTCATACACACTTCCTGCTCTCTGGTGTGTGCAAACTCCACATTGACATTTGCTCATTCCCTTTCAAACACCACATAAGGGCACATGCATGGCTGATCAAATTGTGATCTATTGAGAAAGCCTTCAAAAACAATGTTAGGCGGCAGGGTTCAATTGCATGCACTGCAACTCAATGATGGTATGCATGTTTACTCGACCACAGGCAGTTCCTTCTAATGACTGTCCAACACCTTCAAGCTGTTTTGATTTTAAACAGCCTGGGAAATTTCTTGCCAACTCTGTCATACTCTGAGAGATTGCTGCAAACTGAACAAATTCGTGTTCAAGTTAGGCATGGGCAGCAACTTACTCATTGATTGAATGAGACTCAGCACTGTGACAGCACGAGCGCAAAAGAATAAAGAAAAAACCACGTAGGCAGTAAACCTCTCCTTTCATCAATCAAGGAAAAGGGTCGCCTAGGGCCTAGGCACTGTGTGCCTCTTCAACCAGTGCAAGTTTGCATAAAGCAGCTGGGCAACATAGGAGGCTCAAGAGCCTCTTGCTGAGCATGCTGAAGCCTCCAGCATGCTGTCGAGGCCCAGGGTTGTGATTTGGTGCGTTCATGGATACCTCCTGCAAAGGCCATGCCATGGAATACAAGTTGGCGTTAAGTTGGTTGGTTAGCTTAGGTTATACAGCTGTACCTGCCCGGTTGGGTTACATAGCTGTACCTGCAGTGCCAAACGAGGGCAGCTTAGCTGAAGCCAAACATGCCTGCAACCGAAACCAACATGTCATGCTGAATGACCGTCATGAACAGTTCAGCGTCTCAGGAACATGATATGTACATCACCCCATTCAGCAGTGAAATGCAAGCACGAGGTGCTGAATGTCAGATATATCATGTTCCAAGGAAAAAGCCGCACGCCGATTTTGTGCGCAACTCCCTGCAAATGAACGCTTGCGCACTGGGTCTAAGCGAGAATCATGCCTGTCACACACGCTTCTCGGATGGTGCACCAAAGGAATGTGGGGTCGGCGAGGAGAGGCGGTCTCGCTCGTCCAGAGTAGCCTTAAACCATGCTACAAAGGACCTAAACTCAACTATGTACGCACTAGCTGGATCTGCGCCGGGGCATATGATGCTGCTGCCACCCATCCATATCCCACAGGCGCCTCTGCCTCTCTGCACTCATCCTTACTCAGACCCAACCAGGCTCGTGTTGCGTGGGCCAGGCCCCTGGCCGGGCGGCCAGCGCCTCTGAGGAGTACTCCAGGCTCCAGGGAGGAAGGTTACAATTAATCGAAGAGAGAGATCCAGTCACCGTGACTGTGACAACAACAAATATCAACCAACCAACTACCCGCAAATGGATAGTGATACTGAATTGGCAATGACACTAATCTGGCATGACAAACAAAAAGCAAGCACTGCTCCAAGTTGGTAATGTTGTGTTCTGAAATCAAGTTTACAAGTTTAAGTTTGAACTTCAGCCAGATAGTTTGACTGTGCAGGTTGCTGGAGAACACCAGCCATACGGAAGACATCCATAAGCTCTGAGATAAAACGATAGGAATCATTAGTTTATTTCTGGAAAAAAGTGAAGACATCCCAGAACGAGCTTGGGAGAAATAAAAAGCTTCAGTCTGATTGACAGTAATCTTATGTGCCTGTGGTAAATCTTGAAACAAGTCTGCAAATTGAAGCCTCGACATACACATTTGCATGCAAGGACACAGGAAAAGAGCGTGTTTTTCGTCTTGAATTGCCTGCAAGCCACACTTATCAGAGGTACCATCATGATGTTCCCAGCTTCTTGCCTCGACACGCAGTGTAAGGTTGTGTTCTGAAATCAAGGCACAACATTCTAGGCACCCGTGCACAAAAAAGGCCAGGCCTTTGGTGTCTGCTTGGCTACTAGCCAGCTAGCCAATAGTACAATAGTACTAACTTGTCAGTAACAAAGTCTCTTAGCCTGTTTGAGCTTCTTAAGTTGGTTGAATCTGGACTGAGATCGATTTTGAGTGATAGATCTTACACTATGACTGAAAGACATAGTATTGCTTCCAGGCTCATCATCAAAGCCTTGAACAAAGGCAATTTCGGAGGAAACATCATTTCCAAAGAAATCAAATCTTCCATTGATCTTCCTATGTATGGAAGTGAAACACGGATGGCTCGACAAAGTCTGGTCATGCTGGCATATGTAGCCAGCAGGACCTTACCCTAATGGCTTCTACCAAACCTTCCATCAGATGGATTTCGTTCCTGCTCTAGACCAGATGCCGCATACTAATCTTTAGTAAGTGTCACACTTACTTAGCTTACTTACGTAAGGTTAGCTACCTTAATTGAGGCGGTCTCTAAGCCTCCGTGCAGCACATATTTAACACTGCACAAAAGTAGTCCGACGAGTCACATAAGATTGTCAATACAGCCTTGTAACCTCACAAAGAGTAAGAACTTATGGATTCTGAATGACACCATAAGTACCAAGAATGGTCCAAACTTTTTCAACCCTGCACTCCACCTACAACCTGGGTCTTGATGATGCGGTCTCCTTGCACTCTTCTCAAATTCATTTTCCTTGATCAGCCCCACAATGTCATTTGTAGCTGCAGGCTCGATTCAGACCGTCTGAAAGAAAGAAAGTAAAAGAAAGAAAAACTACGTAAGCAGCAAAAAGCTCCTCACATCAATTAAGGAAAAGGGGCCATTTGGGAAGAAAAGCCCGTTCACCAGAAAAGAAAAGGGGGAGTCAGTGAGGATCAGGAGGGTTGCGGGCAGACAAGTCAGTAAACCTCTCCTGATTGGTTTGAAGGTGGGGAGAATGCTCAAGAGAACGTCTGGTCTGAACAAGCTTATGAACATAGTGCACAGAATGAGCATGGAGTTTGAGAGCAAGTTTCTTTACTCTTTGTGAATCAAGGCCGAGACACTTCTAAGGAACCAAAGTGTGAACTGAAGTGACCGTGTTCATACTCTTCGTTATAAAACAGCCAATTGGAATAACATGACTTGTGACATTGTGAGGCAAGTGATGCTATCCAGGATGAGCAACATTCAAGGAGGCCTAAAAAAAAACAACCAGGAGGCCTCTCTACGCAAGAAGTATGCCCACCACAGGCTGTTCTTTCAGACAGTATCTCATGTTGTGTGCTTTCTTATATCAAAACAGCAATCAACTTTCATTTTTTCCTTCATGAATTATTTGCATTCTACGAGCAGGCTGACGGTCACACTTCTTGACAGGCCCTCAAGAATAACTTATTTTTATGATCCTTGTGAGAATGTCTCAACTTATTGAACAGTCAGCTTTTTTTCCAGGCTGGTATTTTTAAACTGCAAGTGATTGCACTTTTGCCTGTGTCAAATAAAGCATCACAGACACTGGTCCATCAGGTACTCAAGCATATATTCATGGTATCATGAGGGTAAGATCATCAGGGGTTTAATGGCCTACCAAACGAACCAAGCTAAATGTCGCAGTCTGAAAAGGAAGAAAGCACCCAATAAGAACAGCACCCAATCAGATGGTGTCTGATCAAGCCAGGAGGGCATTCCGCAGTCAGCGAAGGTAAAGGCCCACAGCAAGGTTGTCAAAGACTGGGCTGATGCCACTTCAAAGTATCTGCAATTTCTCTTGACAGATGAACATGATGAGGTGCAATCCCGCATGTCAGAGGTGCACGCACACATCATATGCCCTTTTCGGAGCACTTGGCCAGAAGTCAGTGCCTGCGTGCCAAGTGCACATGTTTTGTCAGGCCTCTGGGTCTGGAGTGCGCGCCTGCGTCACGCCTTGAACTTGGGCCTGGAAATGAGGCCTGCTCGGTACGGCTTGCCCGGCCCCGCATGGCTGTGCGCGTGCGCGTGCTGCTGCTGCTGCTGCTGCTGCTGCTGCTGGTGATGGTGGCTGGGACTGCCCCCTGGAGGGCTGGCGCTTGCGCTGTGTGGCGAGCCCCGCGGCAGGTGCTGGGACCCGCCGCCGCCACCACTGCCGCCTGCCGCGGCTGCTGCTGCTGCCCGCGCCTGCGCCTTCTCCAGCTGCGCCGCCAGCTCACGCCGCTCCTCAAAGCTGGAGGTGAGTGCATGCCTCAGGGCCACCAGCTCCGCGTCCCTCGCGCTTGCCTGCGCAAAGCACACATGCACACACCAGCATTTCTTCCTGGGGTACACACCAGCTCGCAGTGCACCAGCTGCAATGCTGGGCTGCACCGCCTCACAGCCTGTGGTTTGTGCACCGCCTCCAAAGGCCACCAACTCTGAGTCCATCGCGCTTGCTTGCGCCAGCAAATGAAACATTGGGTTTGTGGTCGTGTGTCATGCATGCCGGTCAGCGGGGGTTCCGGGGACTGCCGGTGGGGCGATGAGACATTGAGGTTTTGAAGGGGTGTGCTATGCATGATGGTGGCAGGTTTGCAACCCACGCTTCTTGGCCTGATGTCACGCCTGCCACGCAAGGGGTATGATGTTAGTGCATGACAGTGCATGGCGCGCGACAACTCACCTGGCTGCAGCCTTGGCATGCGTGTGCAGTGTGAGTGTGTAGTGCGAGTGTGCAGTGCGAGTGTGCAGTGTGAGTGTGCAGTGCGAGTGTAGTGCGAGTGTGCAGTGTGAGTGTGCAGTGCGAGTGTGCAGTGTGAGTGTGCAGTGCGAGTGCATTGTGAGTGTGCAGTGCGAGTGCATTGTGAGTGTGCAGTGTGCGTGTGCAGTGCGAATGTGCAGTGTGAGTGTGCAGTGCGAGTGCAGTGCGAGTGCAGTGTGAGTGTGCAGTGCGAGTGTGCAGTGCGAGTGTGCAGTGTAAGTGTGCAGTGAGTGCAGTGTGAGTGTGCAGTGCGAGTGTGCAGTGTGAGTGTGCAGTGCGAGTGCAGTGTGAGTTTGCAGTTTGCGTGTGCAGTGTGCGTATGCAGTGTGCGTGTGCAGTGTGAGTGTGCAGTGTGCGTGTGCAGTGTGCGTGTGCAGTGTGCGTGTGCAGTGTGCGTGTGCAGTGTGCGTGTGCAGTGCGAGTGTGCAGTGCGAGTGTGCAGTGCGAGTGTGTAGTGCGAGTGTGCAATGTGAGTGTGCAGTGCGAGTGTGCAGTGTGCGTGTGCAGTGTGCGTGTGCAGTGTGCGTGAGCCACAAGGACTGGCAAAAGGGCACACTCTGTTGCCTCAACAGAGGTGGGTCCCACAGGCACGCATGCTGCACTGATGCTGCTGCACTGATGCTGCTGCACGCATGCTGCACTCTCCAAAGGTGGATGGAGCACACGGGCACAGCATGAACGTATGGATGTGTGGATCTTCACCAACTCACGCACGCGCACGCGCACCTCTGCGTCACGCACGCGCACCTCTGCACCTCACACACGCGCACGCGCACCAACTCACGCACGCGCACGCGCACCTCTGCGTCCTTGGCACGAATGGTTTCGCTCAGCCGCCCCAGCTGCCCCTCCATCATGCTCAGCATCGCCGCCATGCCTTCATCGGCCAGCCCGCCTGCAGCCCACAACCACACCCGCAGGCAGCAGGCCAGCCCCGAATGAATAGACCATCCCGCGTGCCAGGACTGCAATGCGGCATTTGCCATGGTGCTGGCCGAACAAGTCCACCTGGGCTTTGATGGCCGAACAAAGGGGGAGATGCGGCAGCCAGGGAGCATGCCATGCTCGGGGTGCTCGCGGCAGCGATGCTACCTGTGGTGGGCACAGGCAGGTGGCGGTCTCAGCCCCACAGACACAGGCATGACCGAAGCACATGCACTGGCCGCCTGGATCCATTTAGGTTGGTTGTACCCATCTAGGGACCATCATTCAATCATAGAACCCACTTTGGGACTCATACCACCAAGGGAACCACACAACCATACAGACCATCAAGGCACATCCCAGAGCACACGCGCTAGGGCCTGCGCGCACCTCTACTTTGCCGCTGCTGCTGCTGTTGCTGCTGCTGCTCCAGGCCCAAAGCATGCGCCTCCGCCGCGGCTTTGGCCGCGGCTAGCGCCTGCAGCTCCTGTTCATGCTGCTGCTGCGCACTGCTGCTGCTGCTGCGTGCCTCGTCCAGCTCCAGAGTCAGCCGGGCGACGGCCTGCGTGCATGTGTGTCAAAAGGGGTGGGCTCATTGTGAGAGTGGGCTCAGTATGAGAGAGTGCAACACCTCATGCATTTGTCCACATGTGTGTGTAAACTGTGGGAACCTGTTGCTTTGTGCTGCTGCGCACACCTGCTGCTCCGAGGCCAGCCTGGCCCCCATGGCTGCCACCTCACTGCCGTGGCTCACCGCCCGCTGCTTCAGTGCCGCCACCTCTGCCTGCGCAAGCGCACACGCGTGTGCAACATCGTGTGATTGCAGGTGCCATGGCAGCCTTGCATGCCTGCCACTTCAGCGCCGCCGTCTCCACCTGCAGTTGCGCGCGTGATGTGCTACAGCGTTTGGCGGTGGTGATGCAACAGGGCTCACGCTTGCAGCACAGAGGCACTCACATGCCGGTGAGTGGAGGCAGCACACAGACAAAAGGGCAGGGCACACGCCCGCGTGCGTGTACCCAACCGCCGAACCTGACTGCGTGCACCCAACCGTCGAGCCTAACTACGTGTGGGCACAGACAAAAGGGCAGGGCACACGCGCACGTGCGTGCACACCAGAGAAGTTGTCATCAAAGCCTTTGGGCTAAGGACTGAAAAGGTCCTGCAGCGTGCCTAAGTGCACCCAACCGCCGAGCCTGACTACGTGCACCCAACCGCCGAGCCTGACTACGTGTGGGCACAGCCAGACGCCCCGCAAGACACGTGCACGTGCGTGCACACCAGAGAAGTTGTCATCAAAGCCTTTGGGCTAAGGACTGAAAAGGTCCTGCAGCGTGCCCAAGTGCACCTGGAGCATGCCCAAGTGCACCTGGAGCATGCGGAGCTGGCTGCTCTCGCCATCTTGCTGCTGCTGCCGCGCCGACAGCTCTACGGCTGACAGCTGCTCCCGGTGCAAGCGGCGCATGTCCGCAATCTGCGTGCGCATGCATGCACGTGCGCCTGTGTGTGTGTGTGTGTGTGTGCACGCGTGAAGGGGCACAACACAGCGCGCGCG
>LFIK01004740.1_pt1 | contig 10976 bp, 9 predicted proteins | sample 643401 | NCBI WGS metagenome assembly LFIK01 (sample SAMN03777447, study PRJNA286221) | soda lake metagenome | biome: soda lake; feature: Kulunda steppe; material: water; isolation source: sample T5-Br brine of Lake Tanatar-5 | place: Russia: Kulunda steppe | collected 2010-07
ACGCTCATGGTCAGTCAACTGGGGGACAATGCGATTGCGGCGGTGGGCATCAGCTCGAACATCACGTTTTTGATGTTTATGGTGAACTGGGGCCTCATGAGCGGTTTTGGCATTTTTATTGCTCAGTATTATGGGAGTAAAGATCTTTTAAACATTCATAAAGTTTTTATTGTGGTCTTGATCCTGGCGAGTCTTATCGCGACGATGTTCTTTTTGGCGGCTTTCTTTGCGCCCGCTTTCTTAATCGGGCTTTACAATAATTCCGATGACCTTGTGAACACGGTTGAGGTTGCCCGTTTTGGTGAAGCCTATTTACGCATCGCGAGCATTTCTTTTGTGACGATCACGTTTACACAAAGTTTATCGATGTTTATGCGCAGTGTGGGCGATGTCGTGTTCCCACAAGTGATGCAAATCATGGTGGTCTTTTTAAATACCGGCTTAAACTTTTTACTGATCAACGGAAACCTTGGCGCGCCGGCGCTTGGGGTCCAGGGTGCGGCGCTGGCGACGGTGAGTTCGTCGAGTGTGGGCTTAGTGCTTTTTATTGGCTACATGATCGTCAATAAAAATCCGGTCTACCGGATTCGCTTTGCGGCGTATAAACTCATTGACCGCCCCTTCATCAAACGAGTCTTTAAAAAAACGATGCCCGTCTTACTCAATGAAACGATTTGGGGGCTAGGCATGTCGATGTATTTAATCGCCTTTGGCTTCATCTCACCGATGGCGGTCACCTCACTGACGATCGCCAATCAAGTGATTGGTCTGATTTGGTTTGCGAATGGGGGCCTTGCGGCCGCCACGGCGATCATGCTTGGGCATAAGCTCGGTGAAAATGCGCTCAGCGAAGCCAAACTGTATGCGTCTCGGTTTGTGCGCATGAATCTAGCCATCGGCGTCACGATTGGGGTGATCTTGTTTATGATGGCCCCTTGGATTGCAAGTCTTTATGAAGCGACCTCCCTGGAGGTGCAAACCAATGTGATCTGGTTTTTAAGAATCTTTGCGCTTTATTTACCAATTAAATTTATGAACGCGCTGCATATTGTGGGCACCCTGCGTAGCGGGGGCGACACGCTGTTTGCGCTCTTTAGTGAGGTTGGTCCGCTGTGGGGCTACGGGGTTCCGATGGTGTTTATCTTGAGTCTATTGACCGCGGCGCCGCTTTATCTCATCTTAATTTTAATCAACGTCGAAGAAATCATCAAAATCACCATATTAACCTTCCGTTATCGATCTTATAAATGGATTCGGAATCTTACAATCGATCCCGATTTAGCCACTGTGACGCTTTAGACACGTTTTAAAAAACGTGTCTTTTTTGTTGTCCCTTGTTACAATAAAGTATAAGACTGTATTTTTGAGGTGAGCCTATGATTCAATTAAACCAAGTCACGCGTCGCTACCGTCAAGGCACGCATGACATCAACGCGTTAAACGACGTCTCCTTAACGATTGATGAAGGCCATTTTGTGACCATTTTAGGGCCTTCTGGCAGTGGGAAAACCACCATGCTCAATCTCTTAGGAGGACTGGATTACCCCAGTGAAGGGACTTTGACCGTGGGTGAGGTTGATTTAGCAGCGTTAGACGATCAAGCACGGACACAGTTTCGCAAAGAAAACATTGGTTTTATTTTCCAACAATATCACTTGTTGTCGACGTTGACGGTGTATGAAAATGTGGCTTTAGGCTACCGTTTAAACCCGGGCGAAACGTCGATTGAAGCGATGCTTGACGCGGTGGGCTTAAAACACCATCAAGATAAGTTTCCCCATCAACTCTCAGGCGGCGAACAACAGCGCGTCGCGATTGCCAGGGCGCTCATTAAAGAGCCCAGGCTTTTGTTATGTGATGAGCCGACCGGGGCGTTAGATGAAACCACAGGCAAAGCCATCTTAGAACTTTTAAGTAAACTCAATCAAACCTTTAAAACCACCCTTATTCTCATTACACACCACCGCGGGATTGCCCAAATCAGTGATCGCATCATCACGTTAAATTCAGGCAGTGTGCAAAGTGATGTGCTTAATGACACGAAATTAGACGCACAAGACATTGTGTGGAGTTAAGATGTTATTTAAAAATGTTTGGCGGTACGTTAAACGTCAGTGGGTGCTCGCGTTTTTATTGTCGATTGTGATTTTTCTAAGTGCCTTTATTTATGGGGTGATGGCACATTCGGTTGGTTCCATTCAAACGCCTACCGAGGCGTATTTTAACGCGACCCAACAAGAAGATTTTCATTTGATTCCAATGCCTCAAATCACGCCGTTTGACCGTGAACAACAAACCATTCCAAGAACGATCCGAACCACCGCGGGTCTATATGAAGTGGACCGTGAGGCCTATTTTTTCTTACATCAAGCTCGTCTTGAAAGCCTAACTCAAGAAGGCCTCACGTTAGAAGCGCGCTTTAATAAAGACCTCACCACCGATCAACCTGGGGGCTCGCACGTCTTTCGTGTCTTAAGTCCTAACACACAGGTCAATCAAACCCGTGTCGTTGAAGGGCGCATGGCCACGAGCGTAGGCGAAGTGATGATGTTACCTGTTTATGCGGAGGCGTGGAATTTAAGCGTGGGTGATACGCTCACATTAGAGGGCCAAACGTTAGAGATTGTCGGGTTTTTTATGGTCCCTGATTATAGTTTGGTGATGTTTGGCGAAGGGTTCATTTTAAACACTCAGACACGTTCAATCTTGATGGTCAGTGACGAACAGTTTGTGACCTTTGACGCTTCTGTAGACGCCTCTTATGGGGTCCTAGGACCCATCGATGCGATGGATGCGTTGGTGGATAGCAACGTCATTCTCGCAGGCTTTTCCACGCGAAACACGATACGCAGTGGCGCCATTTACGATGAGCTGGCCGGAGGCGAAGCGTTTGGCTTAGTCCTCAGTTTATTGATCGCTTTCATTGGCGTCTTTGTGGTGTATGTGATGGTGCATAAGATGTTAAGTGACCAACGTGGTCCGATTGGCCTTTTAAAGGCGCTTGGGTATCATGCGTATGAAATTGTGGTTCCTTATGTTTTACTGGTCTTCTTTTTAGCGTTGCCTGGATTATTAGTGGGGTATGTCGTAGGCTTTTTGGTGGCGCCGAGTTTAACGGGACTTTATCAAATTCTTTATGTGTTACCCACCACACCGGTGTTGTTTTCATGGCGGATCTTCCTCCTGTCAACCGCCCTGCCGTTAGTGGTTTTAGTGGGGCTAGGCAGTGTGGTGACCGTCCGACTGGTGCGTGTGGATGCGCTCAAACTTTTAAGTCCTAAAGCGTTAAAACCGCCAAAAGTCAAGGCGCATAAAACGCGTCTTAATCCTACGTCTAAACGCTTTGTTTGGCGGTTAGGCCTTGATTATTTGTGGCGTCAAAAGGCCGCCCTAAGTGTCTTTGTGTTAGGCATCACCAGTGCGTTTTATCTGATCTTTTTAGGGTTGTCGATGACCGATTCGTTTGAAAAAATGAATGAACTGACGTTTGGTGAAGCCAATTATGCCTATATTGGCATTTGTCCCTTAATGGAAGGATGCAGTGAGTCTTTAGTGGCTCAAGGGGAAGGGGCGATTGAACTGCCCGATGTGCTTTTAGAAACCACCCCTGTGATCTTAGTGGGCTTAAGCCCACAGAGTCAAAAGCATCCTTTAAACATGCAAGGGGACCTCATCACCCATCGCCTGGAAGAAGAGGGTGTCATTATCACTAGAGCGTTGGCGCTTAAAAAGCAACATCGTGTGGGTGATACGATCTTACTCAGCTATGGGGATGAGACCTTTGAACGTGAGATTTTAGGCATTCATGAGGACTATTTAAACGACCGGGTCTTTATCGATAAGACCACACTGAGTTTACGTATAAGTGAGGGGTTTAGTGAGGCGTATGTGAATGTGGTCTACAGCGAAGAGCCTTTAGGGGAAGGGTTTCAAACGGTGATCAGTTTAGCCGATTTAAGAAGCCAAACCGAGTGGCTTACGCAGTTGAGTGATGTGATGTTTTTTTGGATGACCCTGGCGTCCTTTGGGATGGGCCTTGTGGTGATGTTGTTGGTGATGATGATGGTGTTTGAACACAAGCGTTTTGACATGCAGGTGTTTCGTTTGCTAGGGTATGAAAAAAAGACCCTCAATCAGGTCTTTATCTGGCCTTATGCGGTGTTGTTGTTGGTGTTGTTGATGGTGAGTGTACCCCTTGCGTTGGTGACGTTTGAAGTGGTGACGTTTTACTTTGCGACACGTTTTAATATGATTTTTATCATGACGTTTAATCCTTGGCACATTGGCTTAGTCTTAGCCCTAGCGGTCGTGCTTTACGTGTTAACGCAGTGGCTCATGCGTCATCAGTGGGCGAAAACCACCTTAGCGGAAGCACTGAGCCAAGAAGTCACTTAAAGACCGGAAAACCGGTCTTTTTTTATGGCCTTTGTTTGAAGCCATAAAAGAAGGAGGGTTAAAAACGCAAATACCGGCGTCAAGAGTCCTAAACTAAAACGCAATACGGCCCCTAACCCTAAGACACTCACATCCATGAACGGATAGGGATACCAGTTTAAAGAGGCGCCAAAAAGGATGAAATAACTGAGATAAAAAAGCGGGTAAAGTAACATCACAAAACCCCACCGAAAAGGCAGTGGCTTTTCGAGTAAAAACAAAAAAACGCCAAGCATCAGAATGGGCAAGATGGTGTGGGAAAGATGCGCTTGAAAATGGAGGGGTGGGGTCTCTAAGACAACGTGATAGACGAGCCCTGTGATGGTCATGTTGAGGGTGGTGATGCCTGTGGCAAACACCGCAACAAGGTGTTTAGAGCCGAGCGTTAAAAGGAGGGTCATCGTGAAGACGATCAACCAAACACTTTGGGTCGTAAAAAACCGCTGTGAGATCCATTGATCTTGGCCCCAAGCCCACCAAGACGACCAAAGGGCTAAGATTAAAATAAAGCCATACACCCATCGTTTAGACATTAAAGACCTCCTGTCACATAAGATTAAATTAAGCATATCACAAAACTAAAAAGACGTGTAAAAAGATTAAATAATTCGTATAAAAAGTAATAAAGATGCACAAATTTAGATGTGCATATTGTTTGTGACACTGACTACCTATGAGTATAATGAGCCTAACAAAAGTTACTTTGATTTCAAATGAATGTAACTTTTAATCTTAGCTTAAAGGAGAATACTATGAAAAAATTCTTTATCTTATCGATCTTTGTTTTTAGTGCCTTTGTCTTAGTGGCTTGTGGTGGTGGCCGTGACGAAGAGGTGTTACGTGTGGGCATGGATTTACGCTTCCCACCTTTTGAAACAGAAGCTGCGGATGGCACACCTTTAGGGATCAGTGTCGATGTGGCGATGGCCTTTGGTGAATTTCTAGGTCGTGAAGTCGAAATCGTCAATACAAACTTTGCGTCACTCATTCCTTCACTCAACGCAGGTGAAATTGACATCATTATCGCCTCGATGAGTAACACACCGGCTCGTGCGGAAACCATTGATTTTAGTGAAACCTATTTTTACTTCAAAATACCTTCGCTTGTCAACCGTACTTTTGCGGAAGCTAACGGGCTAACGGAAGATTCTTCAACCGAAGACATCTTAGCGATTGAAGGAGCACGCTTTACCGGTGTGACCGGACAAATCTCAGCGTCTTACCCAGAATCACTCGGTTTAACCGTAGAAATTGCGACCAACCTTGAAGCCGCCGTATTAAACGTCGTTCAAGGCCAAGCCGATGTGCTTATGATGAGTACCTTCCCAGTCGTCCGTGGTCACTTAGCCAATGAGGAAGACACCATTGTCATTTGGGAACCATGGCAATCTTCCCCCATCGCGATGGGTGTGGTTCAAGGCAATGATGAGCTCTTAGCGCAAGCCAATGACTTTATTGCATCCCTCGATCAACCTGGAGGTCTTTACGACGAATTACGTGAAAAATGGGACGTCAGCAATTTAAATACCGCCGATTGGGATCCAGCCATCATCTTAGTGCTTGATCGTTTCGGTTTAGACTTCTTCATTAATGAAGACTAAAGAACCGTTAACCCCGACCCCGAGTAACGTAAGGGATAAACCCCCAATGACCGCGAAATCGTTTTTCGATTCTAAAACGGTCTCTTATGTGCTCGCTTTGGGCGTGTTTGTGCTATTTGGAACGTTTGTCGTTCTCAATCAAACACGCCCTTTTCAACTGTCTGCGGTTCTCCCATTTGCTGCAAACATACGATCAGGGTTTATTAACACCATTGAAATATCCATCATCGGTCTTATCGGCAGTGTGGTCTTAGGGTTTTTATTCTATCTTTTAACCACCGCCAAGCTCAATTTTTTTAGAGCCTTTACCGATGTTTTCACCGAAATCATCTACGGGACACCATTGCTTGTAATGATTATGATCATGGCGTTTGTAATTGGACCAGCCTTTGGGTCGTTTAACCGGCAACTTTTCGGTCTATTAGGCATCATCATCTACATCACCCCTTACATGACCAACATCTTTAAATCGGCCTTTGCGTCGATTGGGGCGGAACAATATATGGCGATGGATCTTTTTGGCTTTAACGGCTTTCAGCGTTACCGCTACATCATCATTCCTCAAGTCGTTAGGATTTTGATGCCGCCAATGATGAACAATTTTTCCCTCATCATCAAAGGAAGTGCCCTGTTAAACGTCATCAGTTATCGTGAACTTTTCTTTGAAGTCGCACAGATGACCAACACGAACTTCCGTTTTGTTGAAGGCTTTATTGTCATGTGGGGCCTTTATTTACTACTTACCATTCCACTCTCACAAGTGACTAAATACATTGATCGGAGATGGGGCTTATGATGAACATAGAAATTAAAAATTTGACCCACATCTACGATGTTGAAGTGTTGCGTCAACTCAATGTCACTTTAGAGAATTATCGTTCTGTTGCGCTCATTGGCATTTCAGGGAGTGGGAAATCGACGCTTTTAAGAATTCTCTCAGGCTTAGAAAAACCCACCCGTGGCGAAGTGTTTTTAAACGGGCAAGATGTGACCGAAGACGAACACCGTAAGAGTGTTGGGTTTGTTTTTCAAAGTCATAACTTATTTCCTCACTTAAGCTTATTAAAAAACATTACCCTCATCTTAGAAAAGACGCGTGGGTATACCCCAGAAGCAGCGAAAAGCCAAGCCCTCAAGTATTTGGATATGTTACAGCTATCCGATCAAGCACATAAACTTCCACGCAACGTCTCAGGTGGCCAAGCTCAACGGGCTTCGATTGCTCGGGCACTCTCATTAAACCCAGACACCATCTTTTTAGACGAACCCACCAGTGCGTTAGACCCCATTTTAACGCATGAAGTGTTAACCGCCATTAAAGAGCTCCGTGGTTTAGGCAAAAACTTTGTGTTTGTGACGCACGTGATGAGCTTCGTCAAAGATTTTGCGGACTATGTCATCTTTATGCAAGATGGCCGCATTGTCGAACAAGGCGAGCCGAAACAAATGCTTGAACAACCCGCGACAAAAGCGCTCCAAGAGTTTATGGAAAAAGTACACTAATTGCCTAGATAGGTCAAAAAAACGGCGCGTTTGCCGTTTTTTTTGTTTTCTGTTTGATAATCAAAACAGCTCTTTATATAATCGATGTGTTGAAAGGATGATTTGATGCAAAAACAACCAAAGTTAGATAAAAGTATTGGCGTCTTCGGAGGCGTCTCGATTCTCACGGGGATTATGGTGGCTTCAGGGATTTTCTTTGTCGGTTCCTTTGTCTTAAGAGCCACGAACTACTCATTACCTTTAGCCTTACTTGCGTGGCTTCTCGGTGGCCTCCTTACCCTTACGTATGGGTTAATGTATGCCGAACTTGGCACAAGAATGCCTAAGTCGGGTGGTTATTATGTCTATTTAAAAGAAGGCTACGGAAGACCGGTGGCCTTTAGTGCAGGTTTCTTTAATTTTGTGCTCGCTTCAAGCGGTTCGATTGCGGTCTTAGCGTTAGCGTTCTCTGAGGTACTCTTTAACATTGTTGGCGAACTGACTGAGTGGTCGGTGATGTTATCGCAAGGACAACAGATTGGCATTGCTTTTGGCATGATCGTGTTATTAACAGGACTCAACTTATTAGGTGTTCGTTTAAACACTAAGATTTTAAAAACACTCTTAATCATTAAAGCCATTCCCATTGGTCTTATGATCATTTTAGGTATTTTCTTAGGGGAACAATCGTTTGATTGGTCAATAAACTTAAACGGTGGGAACCTCTTTGGCGCTTTAACGGCGTTAGGGTTTGCGGTGATTTTTAGCTTTTGGGCGTATGAAGGTTGGACCAATTTAAACAGCGTCGCAGAAGAGATGGAAAATCCTTCCAAAGATTTACCTAAATCGTTAATCATTACAATTGTGGCGGTCACGGCGATTTATGTGCTTTATCAGTTTTCTGTTTTCCGTGTGTTAAGTGTCCCGGCGCTTCAAGCGATCATTGATGGCGATGCGATTTTACCGGGTGGGTTTACCTTTATCGGGATTCCTGCGGCGGTCACGATTTTAAATCGTGCAGGACAATTTTTAGTCATGTCAACGATTGCGTTAGGGATCTTTGGGGCACTCAATGCGACCATATTAGCGTTCCCACGTGTCTATTATGCGATGAGCCAACAAGAGCCCGCCTTAGCAAAACTCGCTCGTGTCAGTGAAAAAACAAAAACCCCTGTGGTAGCGGTCGTGGTGTCTTCCGTGATGGCGTCGATTTTAGTTTTCTTTGCGATCAGTGATTTGATTTCACTCGTTGCGTTTGGTGGGTTAGTCTTTAACACTCTGATCTTTATTTCACTCTTTAAGTTCCGTAAAGAGAGTACCTCTGAAGCAGGCATTTATCAAGTACCGTTTTATCCCTATCTCCCCCTCATCAGCATCGGTCTAACACTGTTCTTATTGTTAGCTATTTTCATTCAAAATCCAGTGCCTTCTCTGATTGGGACAGGGGTGGTCATTATAAGCTTCCCAGTTTTCTATGTTTTAAATAAAGTGTTAAAGAGTGATGCGTAAGCGTCACTCTTTTGTTTCAACCAATCATTTCTTAAACTTATCATAAGTAGATTAACTTGTATGGATGTTATGGTGCGTGTATAATACGATTAAGGGGAATACTTACTAAGTTCGCGTGTCGAATAAAGACACGATTTTCATTGTAAGAATTGATAAAGAGGTAAGACGATGCACAATATCTATAACAGATTCAATAGAGAAATGAATAAGCATTTCAACCATCGAGGCATTACGCTCATTGAAACCGTGGCAGCCGTCACGATTATTTCATTAGTGCTTGTGAGTGCATTTACGATTGCACTTAACTCTAGGGCACAGTTGTTAGCACAAGAGCGTCGTTTACTCGCTCAACAGGAAATCACCCTAGTCAGAAATCGGATTTTAGCACATACCAATCCTCAACATCTTGAAAATTGGATGAATTCTGAATCTTTAGAAACCATTGATATATTATCAGACAATTGTCTTGAATTTAATGATTTCATCTTACGTAACACGTTAACTACAGAAGCATCTTGCGCCATACTATTCGAAGACAGTTTAGGGAATGTTCATCGATTTAGTGAAGTGATGACGATTCAGTTCATTGTTGAGGATGATGAAGATCCTACTTCTCTAACCTTTATTCGAGTTATTATTACTGCTGAGTTTCAAGCGGGGCGCTTTGTTGAAGTTGAAGGATTATTCCTTGTTAATTAGTCTTGTAATACGAAGGTTGTGATACTGTGAAACATTTGAAATCAAAAAAAGGAATCACACTCATTGAACTGATTGGTGCACTTGCTGTTTTAAGCTTAGTTTTTGGCTTGGTCGCAATCACCATCGGGATATTTATTCAGAATGCTAATACAAGTGTAGCCTCTGGTAATACCCAAACAGAAGGCTTATTGTTAGTTAGGAACGTTGAAAACAATATTATTGATCTACGTCCAAATGGCTATTCATCTTGTGACTCTGTTACACTATCCGGTATCACTGAAACATCCTGTATCGTTCTTGAAAGAAGAAACTTGGATGGTGATGTTTTAAGATCAATCAAGTTTGAGTTAGAAGGAACCATTGTTCAACTATCCTTTAATTCGGAAGAAAGTCCGAGTAGAACATTAGATAATCTAACTTTATCTGAAAACAGTACGATTATCTTTGAACGAACAGCTCTAAATCGACTCGTTCTTACGTTTCGCTTTCACTTAGAAGATGTTGATACCATATTTCAAGCCTCTAGCACCATTAATTTATTGTCCTCGCAAGAGTAATTATTTTGCATATTAGTTAAAAAGAGCAAACCATGAATGATTGGTTTGCTCTTTTATTGAAAACAGTATTACAAGTTAATCCTCGATTAACTCTATGATTTCGAAACCACCATCGGTAGAATCATCCGCATTATCACTGGCGATACTGACAGGAAGTCCCCATTGTGAAAGCTGGTCATTTGTAAAGCCGAAAAATTCGTTTATGACTAAATCAGGACTCACTAATGAAGGTGTTGAGGTATTCCAGAACAGAAAATCTGCGGTAAGACCACTTACAGTAGTCTCTTGAATCAAAACATTAGCAGCTCGAATGGTACCTTCTATAAATGTTCTAGAAGCATAATTAGTGTTTGGTGAATAATTGAAAGTTGAAGAGTAAATATAGGTGTACTGTGTTTCTTCTAGAAATCCACGGCCTTCGATGTTTACGATTCCGTCAACAAAAAGGAATGTAGGTCTTAACTCACCATCTCCTGAGTCAAAATTAAACTCATCATCAAGAAATCCACCTAAAGTCAGAGTTCCACGTTGATTGCTTGAGCAGCCATTATCGATAAAATTCATATCACCTTTAATGTAGAAAGTCCCGATTAGAGTAAAGTTCGATGTCGAGACTCTATTACAGTTTCCACCAACCAAGTTGAAGTTCAGGTCACCCGTAATGTAAAAGTTTCCGATTAAAACACGCTGGTTA
>LFIK01004741.1_pt1 | contig 10974 bp, 9 predicted proteins | sample 643401 | NCBI WGS metagenome assembly LFIK01 (sample SAMN03777447, study PRJNA286221) | soda lake metagenome | biome: soda lake; feature: Kulunda steppe; material: water; isolation source: sample T5-Br brine of Lake Tanatar-5 | place: Russia: Kulunda steppe | collected 2010-07
CCGTGATGCCGACCGCGACCGAAACCTGCCCGCCGGCCATCAACCGTGCGAGCATGTCTCGCCCCAACTGATCGGTGCCCAGCGGATGCGCGGCGCTGAACCCCTGATTGCGCGAGCGGATGTCGATATACCCCGGGTCGATCGTCCAGATCCAGGGGCCGACCGTCACGAACAGGATCAGGAACAGGAAAACGAAGCTGCCCATCAGGGCGCCCTTGTGGGTCTTGAACTGGTCCCACACATCCCACCACTGGTTTCGCGGCGGACGGAAGGCCTGCTCCACTTGCATGGGCGTGATCCGGTCCTGCGCTTTGGGGGCTTCGGCCGTGTCAGTCATAGCGGATTCTCGGGTCAAGGATGCCGTAAAGGACATCGGCGATCAGGTTGAACAGGACGATCAGCACCGCGAAGATGAAGGTCAGGGTCTGCACCATCGGGATGTCGTTGGCATAGATCGCGGTGATGAGAAGCTGGCCCAGCCCGTTCACGCGAAAGATCTGTTCGGTGATGATGGCGCCAGCGAAGATTGTCGGAACGCCCAGCGCGATGACCGTCACCACCGGGATCATCGAATTGCGCAGAACATGCAGCAACACCACGACGCGTTCATTCATGCCCTTGGCGCGGGCGGTGCGCACATAATCCTGATTGAGGTTGTCGAGCATGGATGCGCGCATGAAACGGCTGATCTGCGCGGCGTTGTACAGCGCGAGCACGGCAACCGGCATGATCATCATCTTGACCTGTCGAACGAAGCTCGACCAATCCGTGACGCTGTGGGTCGTGTCATACATCGATGGCAGCCATCCCAGATTGACCGAAAAGATCACGATCAGCAGCACCCCGGTAAAGAAGGTCGGGATCGAAAAGCCGATCATGGCGATGAAGGTGCCGACCTGATCGAACCAGGAATACTGCCGATACGCCGAGATGATGCCGATCGGAAGCGCGATCATGATGCCGAAGAGGTAGGACAGCCCCACCACCCACAGCGTCTGCGGCATACGCTGCGCGATGATGTCTGCAACCGGCGAGCGGCTCTGCCAGGACAGCAGGCGATTGCCCTCGACCGCGACATCGAGGCCGGTCATATTGGCAAGGATATGCGACGGCTCGACAACGAAGACGAGGTAGAGCCATCTGATATAGCGGATATGCACCGGTTCGCCGAGGCCGAGCGCGCGACGCATGTCCTCGCGCACTTCGGGCGGGATGGTCAGCGGCATGTTGGCCGTGGGGTCACCGGGCGCGAAATCCAGCAGCAGGAAGATCAGCAAGCTGATGATCAGAAGCGTCGGTACCGCCAGGATGAGTCTGCGCAGCGTGAAGTTCAGCATGTCTGGGGCGCCTCTGTCCGGGCAGGCATGTCAGGATGGCCGCCCCGCGCGGAGCGGGGCGGCCGGGTGTCGTGCGAGGATCACTCCTCGATGCGGTACCAGTCGGCGACGTCCCACATCTCGCTGTCCCACACGTTGAGCTTGTTTCCGCCCAGCGTGTGCGACTTGGCCGAGACACGGCCCCGATGCACAAGCGGCAGGATCGCGTAGTCCTGAATGATGATGTCATTCAGTTGCCGGGCGATCTCGGCGCGCTCCTCGATATCGGCGGTCTGCGTCAGTTCGCGGTGCAGCGCGTCGTATTCCTCGTTGCAGTAGCGGTTCATGTTGGAGCCCTGCCACTGCGTCTCGGGACGCGGTTCCTCGCCGCAGCGACGCTCGCCCAGATAGGTCTGCGGATCGGTCCCTTCGAACAATCCGGCCCACATGGACACGTCCGCGTACATGCGCCCATAGGTGTCGGTGCTGCCCGGGTCCGAGCCGAAGAAGACCGAGGCGTCGATGTTGCGCAGGCGCGCCTCGACGCCGATCTCGCTCCACCACTGCTGGATCAGCGCCTGGAAGTCCTGGCGCACCGCATTGGTCGAGGTCATGTAGGACAGCGACAACCGCTCGCCGTCCTTGACGCGGATCCCGTCGGGGCCCGGTTCCCAGCCGGCTTCGTCCAGCAATTCGTTGGCCCGGTCGATATCCTGCACGATGCAGTCGTCGTTCGCATCGGAGGCGAACATCGGCGGGTTGGTGACGAAGTTGCAGGTCGTGCGGCCGGTGTCGCCATAGCCGATCTCGACCAGCAGTTCGCGGTCGATGGCCCGCGACAGCGCCTCGCGCACGCGGATATCCGTGAGGATCGGATGCGGCGCATCGCGGGTGGCGCGCACGCCCTCGGGCAGATCGGGGCTGGGGTCGGTGAAGTTCAGCTCGATGCGCTCGAGCAGCGAACCGAATGCGACGATGACTTCGCCCTGGCCGCCGGCTTCCATGTCTTCGAGCACCTCTGGGGCGAGCTGCAGGTTCCACGCATAGTCCATCTCGCCGGTCTGCATCACGGCGCGCGCGGCCCCGTTGGCGTCGCCGCCGCCCGCGAAGGTCATGGTGGCGAAATAGGGCTTGTCCGGGTCGCGGTAGTTCTCGTTCGCGGAAAGCTGAATTACGTCGTTGGGGCGGAAGTCGTCCACCACGAAGGGGCCGGTGCCGATGGGGTTGAAATTGGCCTCGGAGCATTCGGGCGCGCGGGCGCCGAGACAGTCGGCGAATTGTTCGGCCTGGATGATCGGCGAGCCCGAGGTCACGAACGGGCCGTAGGGGACCGGCTTGGGGGTCGAGAATTCGACCAGCACGGTGTGATCGTCGAGCGCCTCGACATTGATGACGTCGTCGAAGTTGTTGCGATATGCGCAGCCGCCCTCGGGGTGCATGCAGTACTCGGCCGAGAATACGACATCGGCGGCCGTCAGCGGCGTGCCGTCCGACCACAGGATGTCATCGCGGATCTTCCAGGTAATGGACTTCAGATCCTCGGCGACGCCGCCATTGTCGACGGTCGGAACCTCTTCGGCGAGCCAGGGCACGATCTGCCCTTCATGGTCATAGCGCGCGAGCGGCTCCAGTACCAGCGACGAGGCGTCCATCTCCTTCGTTCCCCCGGACAGGTAGGGGTTCATGATGGTCGGGGCCTGCCAGTAAATGATGTTGACATGGCCGCTCGATCCGCGCTCGGCATGCGCGGCAAGCGGAGCCAACGCGACGCACGCGGCGGCACCCATCAGGGCAGTTTTCAGTTTCATGCGCTCTCTCCATGTTGGTTTTTCGCATTCCGTGTGCCGCCGGTGGACCCGGCGGTCGTTATCGTTGAATCGTGAAGATGGCAGGCGACAAAGCGCCCCGGCGCCACCTCGCGAAACTCGGGGTCGATCTTGCGGCATATATCCATGACCTGCGGGCACCGGGTGCAGAAATTGCATCCCTCGGGCGGGTTGGCCGGCGACGGCACGTCACCGCGCAGCACGATGCGCTCCTGCTGGTTGCCCGCGGCGGCCGGGTCCGGATCCGGCACAGCCGACAGCAAGGATTGCGTGTAGGGATGCAGCGGTTCGCTGTAGAGCGCCTCGCGCGAGGCCAGCTCGACCATCTTGCCCAGATACATCACCCCGACGCGCGTCGCGATGTGGCGGACCATGCTCAGATCGTGGCTGATGAACATGTAGGTCAGGCCGAAGCGCTCCTGCAGCTCCTCCAGCAGGTTGACCACCTGCGCCTGAATCGACACGTCGAGCGCGGCGATCGGCTCATCGCAGACGATGAATTTCGGGTTGAGCGCCAGGGCGCGGGCGATGCCGATGCGCTGGCGCTGCCCGCCCGAGAATTCATGCGGATAGCGGTTGGCGAAATTGCGGTTCAACCCGACGGCATCCATCAGTTCGTAGATCCGTTCGAGCTTGCGTTGCTTCGACCAGGCGGTGTGCTCGTCGAGCGGCTCGCCGATGATGGCGGCGACCGTCATGCGCGGGTTCAGACAGGCCTGCGGGTCCTGAAACACCATCTGCATCTTCGGCCGCGTGCGGCGCAGTTCACTGGCCCCGAGCTTGCCGACATCCACGCCGTCCACATGCACCGATCCGGCCGTGATATCGTAAAGGCGCAGCACCGCGCGACCGCAGGTGGACTTGCCGCACCCCGACTCCCCGACGATCCCGAGGGTCTCGCCCTCATGGATGTCGAAGCTCACATCGTCGACCGCCTTCACATCGCCGACATGGCGCCGCAGGAAGCCGGCGTAGACGGGGAAATACATCTTCAGCCCGCGCACCTGCACCAGGGGCCGCTTGCCGCCCGCGCGCGCCGCCTGCTCCGTCTGCGGGAATATTCCGGTTTCATGCATTGCGCGGGCCTCCCGTCTCCGGGTCCCAGAAACATGCGACGTCATGCCTGTTTCCAAGCGGGTAGCGCCTCGGATTCTCCTTCGCGCAGCGGTCGAATGCGTGCCCGCAGCGTGCCCGGAACGGGCAGTCCGCAGGTGGCGCTCTCAGGATCGGCGGCTGCCCCTCGATCACCCGCAGCTTGGGCGCGCGGTCGCCGCGCACGCTGGGCACGGTTTCCAGAAGCGCGCGCGTATAGGGATGCTGCGGGTTCGAGAACAGCTCGCGCACGGGGGCATGCTCCACGACCTGACCACCATACATCACCATCACCCGGTCGGCGATGCCGGCGATGACGCCAAGGTCATGCGTGATCCAGATGATCGCCATGCCCAGCTTCTGACGCAGGTCGCGCACCAGCTCGATGATCTGTGCCTGGATGGTCACGTCGAGCGCGGTCGTCGGCTCATCCGCGATCAGCACCTTCGGATCGCAGGCAAGCGCCATGGCGATCATCACGCGCTGGCGCATGCCGCCCGAAAACTGATGCGGAAAATCCTTGAGCCGGCGCGTCGCGTCCGGAATCCCGACAAGTTCCAGGAGTTCTGCAGCGCGTACCCGCGCGCGGGCCCGATCCATCTTCATATGCTTGCGCAGGGGTTCCATGATCTGGAAGCCGACGGTGAACACCGGGTTCAGCGAGGTCATCGGGTCCTGGAAGATGAAGCCGATCTCGCGCCCGCGGGTGGAGCGCAGCTGCCGCGGCCCGACCTTGAGCAGGTCGCGCCCGCCGAACATGACCTCGCCACCGCGCATCTCGGCCGGGGGGGTGGGCAACAGGCCCAGAAGCGACATCATCGTCACGGACTTGCCCGAGCCGCTCTCGCCCACAACGCCGAGAAGCTCACCCGGGCGCAGCTCGAAGCTCACATCGTTGACCGCGTGGACTTCGCCCCCGCGCGTGTGAAAAACGGTCTTCAGGTCGCGTACGTCCAGAACCGGTTGACCCCCGTCGGGCATGCGTGTCCCATCCTGTTGATCTATATTTGTTTTTTTTACCGAGACGCAGCGACCGGCGACTTTACGCGCGATCCCCAAGGCACGCCCGCATCGGCAATTCGCCGCCTAGTGATAACAAGTTTCGGCGTTCGGGCAACAGGGATTCTCATCTTTGCGGAAGGTGTGACCGCCCGGCGCGGGCTATTGACCTGATGTCCGTTGCGCCGCACTGTCGGCCCCGTACTTGTCCCGGAGCGACATGCGGGCACAGCGCCTGTCGGATCGTGTCCGGCTCATCCCGCCTGATTATCTAGGAGTGGACACAGCCATGCCTGTCAAGAACCGCCTCGCGCAGCTTGCCCCAGAGATCACCGAGTGGCGACGCGACTTTCACGCGCATCCGGAACTGCTTTACGAAACGCATCGGACCGCAGGTGTCGTGGCCGACAAGCTGCGGGCCTTCGGCTGCGACGATGTCGTAACCGGGATCGGTCGCGTCGGTGTCGTCGGGGTGATCCGTGGGCGTACGGACAGCGCGGGGCGCGTCGTCGGGTTGCGCGCCGACATGGATGCGTTGCCGATCCATGAAGCGACGGGGCTGGACTACGCCTCCAGGCATGACGGGGTGATGCACGCCTGCGGGCATGACGGCCACACCGCGATGTTGCTGGGCGCGGCCAAGTACCTGGCCGAAACACGCAATTTCGACGGGACTGCCGTGGTGATCTTCCAGCCCGCCGAGGAGGGCGGCGCCGGGGGCAAGGAGATGTGCGACGACGGGCTGATGGAGCGCTTCGCCATTCAGGAAGTGTACGGCCTGCACAACTGGCCCGGCGTGCCGGTCGGCCAGTTCGCGATTCGACCGGGCGCCTTTTTTGCCGCGGCCGATCAGTTCACCGTCGATGTCGAGGGGCTGGGCGGCCACGCCGCCAAACCGCACGAGACCGTCGACACCACCCTGGTGGCCAGCCACATCATCGTGGCGCTGCAGTCGATCGCCAGCCGGAATGTGGACCCGACCAAGCAGGCGGTCGTGTCCGTGACCTCGTTTCGCACCGAGTCCGAAGCCCATAACGTGATCCCGCAGCATGTCCGCCTGCGCGGTACGGTGCGCACGCTTGAGGAGGAGGTGCGCGACCTGGCGGAAGACCGGTTCCGCCAGATCGTCGAGACGACTGCCCGCGCCTTCGGCGCAGAGGCGCGAATCGACTATCACCGCGGCTATCCCGTGATGGTGAACACGGATGCCGAGACGGATTTCGCCGCCGACGTGGCGCGCAAGGTGTCCGGCGGATGCGCTGACGCGCCGCTGGTGATGGGGGGCGAGGATTTCGCCTACATGCTGCAGGAGCGTCCCGGCGCCTATATCCTGCTGGGCAATGGCAACACCGCGTCGGTGCATCATCCGAAATACAATTTCGACGACGACGCCATCCCGGCTGGCTGTTCCTGGCTGGCAGAGATGGTCGAAACGCGCATGCCCGCCGGCTGAGGCGGCGGGTCAGGCCCGCCGCGCTAGGGTGCGGCGAGTTTTGCCGTGCGCCAGCCCGCAACCGCGATCGCGCCCGCACCCGCCAGGGCAAGCAGCAGCACCGCGGTCTCCTCGCGCAGGTTCGCCACCGCCACCGCGATCAGCGCCCATATCAGGGTGAGCGCATATTCCGGCGCCCGGCCGAGGCGCCACTGCAGCGCTATCGCCATGACCGTCGCCCCGATCAGCGACATCACGGCGGCGGCCGTCTCGCCGGTCACGCCGTATCCCGCCAGCATCAGCCCGATGGAAACCCAGCTGGCCGCCGTCAACCACCCCGCATAGATGGCGAGCGGCGCCTGTGCCAGGGCGCGGTCGCGTTGCGGGCTGGCCAGAAGCGCGGTGAGCGCGCCCGCGAGCATCAGCCAGATCATCACCGTCGCCAGCGGTGCGCTGACATTCGCCGCCGGTATCCAGCCGGCACCCAGCCCCAAGCTGATGAAGAGCGGCCAGCGCCCGACATCCCAATCGGCGGCGTCCGCCCGCCGCGCCAGCCCGTAGGCTGCATGCACGACAAGCCAGAGATAGATCAGCCCCCAGATCGCGAAGGCGTATCCGGCCGGTTGCACCGGCGGCGCGTCCTGCGGCACCGGAAACAGCGCCGGATCGAAGCCGCGAAAACCGTCTGTCACAAGCGGTGACGCCGCGAAGACCAGCGCCGCGACGAGCACGAGGATCGCCTTGGCGCGCTTGCCGCCCCAGCGCCGTGAAAGTGCCTGTGTGTCCGAGTCAGTCAAGCGTGCCCTCCGGCGTGATCCGCGCTGCGCCGTTCAGATAGGGGCTCAGCGCCGGCGGCAGGGTCACTCCGCCATCGGCGGTCTGCCCGTTCTCGACCACCGCGATCAGGGCGCGCCCCACCGCGAGCCCGGATCCGTTGAGCGTGTGCACGAAGGCGGGCTTGCCGCCCTCGGGGCGATAGCGGGCATTCATGCGTCTTGCCTGGAAGTCGCCACAGGTCGAGACCGAGCTGATCTCGCGGTAGCGACCCTGGCCGGGCAGCCAGACCTCGATGTCATGCGTGCGGCGCGCGCCGAAGCCCATGTCGCCCGTGCACAGGACAACCGTGCGGTAGGGCAGGCCGAGCCGCTCGAGGATGTCTTCGGCACAGCGGGTCATGCGGGCGTGCTCGGCTTCGCTGTCCTCGGGCCGGGTAATCGACACCATCTCGACCTTCTCGAACTGATGCTGGCGCAGCATGCCCGCGGTGTCCTTGCCCGCCGCGCCGGCTTCGGAGCGAAAGCAAAGCGTATGCGCCGCCATGCGCAGAGGCAGGGACGCATCGTCCAGGACCTGGTCGGCGACAAGATTGGTCAGCGTGACCTCGGAAGTCGGGATCAGCCACCATCCATCGGTGGTGCGGTAGCTGTCATCGCCGAACTTGGGCAGCTGACCGGTTCCGTACATGGCCGTGTCGCGCACCATTACCGGTGTGGCGGTTTCGATCAGCCCGTTGTCGTTGATGTGCACATCCAGCATGAACTGGGCAAGAGCGCGGTGAAGGCGTGCCACCACGCCGCGCATCACCGTAAAGCGCGCGCCCGACAGCCGCGCGGCGGCAGCGAAGTCGAATCCGGCCTCCACGGCCGGGAGTTCGAAATGCTCGCGCGCGGCGAAGTCGAACACCGGCGGCGTGCCGTGGCGCCGGATCTCGACATTGTCGTGCTCGTCCGCGCCGTCGGGCACATCCGCCATGGGCAGGTTGGGGATGCCCATCAGCTGTTCCTCGAGCCGGGCATCCTCGGCGCGGGCTTCGTCTTCCAGCCGCGCGACCTCGGCCTTCTTGTCGGCCACCAGGGCGCGCAGGCGCTCGAACTCGCCGTCATCGCCGGATGCCTTGGCCGCACCCACCTGCCTTGAGGCCGCGTTCTGCGCCGCCCGGGCTTCCTCGGCGGCGTGGATCTTCGCTCGCCGCGCCACATCGATCGCCAGGATGTCGTTGGCGAGGGCCGGCAGGCCGCGTCGGGCCAACGCCGCGTCGAATGCCTCGGGAGCGTCGCGGATGGCGCGAATGTCGTGCATGAGGGACTCCTTGCTGGGTCGTCGCCAGCGGTTATGCCCCAACGACGCGCGCGATGTAAGGGGTGCACGGGCGGCATGCGGCAGCCCGCGCGGCGCGTCATCCGTGGCAGTGCCGCTCTGGCAATCGGGGCGCATCTGGCCTATGTGCCGGGACCGACGGAGCACGCACAACAAGAGGACACAATGGCGAAGATCACCTATGTGGAATGGGGCGGCAAGGAACATGTCGTCGATGTGCCCAACGGGCTGACCGTGATGGAGGGCGCGCGCGACAACGGGATTCCGGGTATCGAGGCCGATTGCGGCGGTGCGTGCGCGTGCTCCACCTGTCATGTCTATGTCGATCCGTCCTGGGTGGAAAAGCTCCCCCCGCGGGACGCGATGGAGGAAGACATGCTCGATTTCGCCTACGAGCCTGACCCTTTGCGTTCGAGGCTGACCTGCCAGCTCAAGGTCTCGGACGATCTCGACGGGCTGCGTGTGCAGATGCCGGAAAAGCAGATCTGAGGCGCCCCGCGCTTGCATTGCAGAGCATCATCCCCATGTCGCATCGGGGCGGCCGGATCGACGGGCCGCCCCTTGCAGGGGTTGGTCCGCGGCACTAAGACTCTGTCAGCCACCGGCGAATACATATCCCTAGCGCAAGAGCAGGCCAAGGTCACATGACAGATCCCATCGACACCTACATGAACACCCTCGTCCCGATGGTGGTCGAACAGACCAGCCGTGGCGAGCGCGCCTATGACATCTTCTCGCGCCTTCTCAAGGAGCGCATCATCTTCGTCACAGGGCCGGTGCATGATGGCATGTCAAGCCTGATCGTGGCGCAGCTTCTGCACCTGGAGGCCGAGAATCCCACCAAGGAAATCTCGATGTACATCAACTCGCCGGGCGGGGTGGTGACGTCGGGGCTGTCGATCTACGACACGATGCAGTACATACGCCCGGCGGTGTCGACGCTGGTCGTCGGTCAGGCGGCGTCGATGGGGTCGCTGCTGCTGACGGCGGGCGCCAAGGACATGCGGTTCGCGTTGCCGAATGCGCGGATCATGGTTCATCAGCCGCTTGGCGGGTTTCAGGGCCAGGCGACGGATATCGCGATCCATGCCAAGGAAATCATGGAGTTGAAGGATCGGTTGAACCGGATCTACATGCATCACACCGGCCAGAACCTGGAAACCGTGGAAGCCGCGTTGGAGCGCGACAATTTCATGACACCCGAAAATGCCAAGGAGTGGGGTCTGATCGACGATATCGTGAAGAGCCGCGCCGCCCTTGAGGGCGACAGTGGCAAGACGGAGTGAGCGCCGCCCCGGCACGGCTGCAGCCGATCACGGTGAGGCGTGCAATTTGACATTGTCCGGGGTGCCGCGCTGTCCTAGGCTCGGACATTATGGACGTACCGGATCGGGGATCGTCCCGGCCGGGCACTCGGAAAAGCCGCAGAGGTAAGACATGGCGAACAACTCCGGCAGTGACAGCAAGAATACGCTCTACTGCTCATTCTGTGGCAAGAGCCAGCACGAGGTGCGCAAGCTGATCGCGGGGCCGACTGTGTTCATCTGCGATGAATGCGTCGAATTGTGCATGGACATCATCCGCGAGGAGACGAAGAGCGCCGGCCTCAAGACCAAGGACGGGGTCCCGGCCCCGCGCGAAATCGCCGATGTGCTCGATGATTACGTCATCGGACAGGCACGCGCGAAGCGCATTCTCTCGGTCGCGGTGCACAATCATTACAAGCGGCTCAACCATGCCGCCGGGTCTTCGGATGTGGAGCTGTCGAAGTCCAACATCCTGCTTATCGGCCCCACGGGCTGCGGCAAGACCCTGCTGGCGCAGACGCTGGCGCGCATCCTCGATGTGCCCTTCACCATGGCCGATGCCACCACGCTGACCGAAGCGGGCTATGTGGGCGAGGATGTCGAGAATATCATCCTCAAGCTGCTGCAGGCCTCCGAATACAATGTCGAACGCGCGCAGCGTGGCATTGTATACATCGACGAAGTCGACAAGATCACGCGCAAATCCGACAACCCGTCGATCACCCGCGATGTCTCGGGCGAGGGGGTGCAGCAGGCGCTCCTGAAACTGATGGAGGGCACCGTGGCCTCCGTGCCGCCTCAGGGCGGCCGCAAGCACCCGCAGCAGGAGTTCCTGCAGGTCGACACCACCAACATCCTGTTCATTGTCGGCGGCGCTTTCGCCGGACTCGACAAGATCATCTCGC
>LFIK01004742.1_pt1 | contig 10971 bp, 4 predicted proteins | sample 643401 | NCBI WGS metagenome assembly LFIK01 (sample SAMN03777447, study PRJNA286221) | soda lake metagenome | biome: soda lake; feature: Kulunda steppe; material: water; isolation source: sample T5-Br brine of Lake Tanatar-5 | place: Russia: Kulunda steppe | collected 2010-07
CGTATCGGTCAGTTTTTCCGTGCTTTGGGAAATCAGCCCCCTCAGCAACCCCGTATTATTCGCACGGCTTGCTCACCGATTAACCCTCGGCCTTTTGGACCACAGCCTGCATCAGGTGGTACCCAAACCACATCTGGCGGTACAATGCACGTTGAGAGCCCAATGACGAACGAGGAGATGGAGAGGCAAGAGCGACGCGGTCTTTTTGGCAAGATGTCCAAGTTTTTCTCGGGCATTGTGCACAGGTTGCACCAGCTCATGCACATCCGCTGCCGTAAGGAGACCGAGGTCCGAGCGGGCTTTAACCGCATTGTGGCAGAAACAATCCCTGAAGTGACCCGCTTTTTGAAGCGCATGGATGTGTTCGGCCCTATTCGTATGTTTTCTCCGCTACCCACTGGATTTTACGACACCTGTTATCATCACAACGGGGCGATTGTCTACGTCGGTGTGGACAGGCGATTTGTGGTCTGCCACAAGCCTGCTCAGGTGCAAGACAGCGAATACGACGAGAACATGGGCGGCATCACGTCTTCGGATAGCCCCATGATTAAGCGTCGTGAGCTGCACATCGGCCATGGTAACACTATTTTTGGTGTGCTTTTCGGGTTCTTCACCCACTTCCACAGCCCGAGCAAGCTGTTTGGTCTTGCTCTGCGTGGTCTAATCAATGGGACCGCGTGCTAAGTGGGTTAAGCGTGATTGTTTGTTTGTGATATTGTTTTACACAACAACACAGACATTGTTAAAAGTGATAAGCGAACCTTTGTATTTAACAAAGTTTGAGCACCATCCTCTGATCATTCTGTCCGTCTGATCATTCTATCCGTCTGAATATTATCCTGTTTGTGAGTGTGTGCGAGCATTAAAGTTTGCGGCTGAGAGCGAACCTTCGTCACCTTTTGAGTGACCGAAGTTTGAGCGCTAATGCCAAAAACACAAAAATGAAAAAAAAACTTTTTTAAACCCTCATAAAATCCAGATAGTTAAGCACTTTCTGTGAAAACACCGTAAGCATTTTTCCTTGGGCTAGAGCTGGTTGGTCGTCTTTCCCTTTGCTTTTTATACTTGCACTTTCGTAAACACCCATATTTTCTTTAAAGTTGCCACGTTTATTAAGATATTGAATCTTGACAGGTTTGAGGGTGACTTTATTAAATAATTCGTGATTATTTTTCGCAGGGATCCAACGCACATGGGAGACATGCATTAAACGTGCGTATAATACGCATTTCTCGATCGGTCCGAGCATACTACTGGGGATACGTTCGTGAATCTGTGTCAGAATATTATCTTTATGCGAAAACAACTTTTCTTGGGATCTTAGCATGCTGTTTCCGCGCATCAGGTAAGATGTGGCGAATTGTTCGTAAAGCTCATTTTTAGCTTCGACGACTTCGTCCAAAAAGCGCACATTGATAAACGGTGTTCGTTCGATTTTACGCAGATGCATTAAATAATGAAACAATTCCAAAATCGATTCGTGTTCTTTATAAGGTTTATAATGCACGCGTTTTAGAATCCGGTCCCTAAAATCAAAAAACTTTTCGTTTTTTTCGTCTTTTATAGTTTTACCCTTATTCTTTGGTGCGAAAGATGAAGGGCGCGGTTCATCAAAAAATAGCACGAAAGGTTCCATTTGCACTTTTGACAAACGATCGAGTAAACACACTAATAAAAAGACATCGTTTACTATTTTGGCATCAGGATAAAACATCATGACGCCTGCCACTATGATTAATGCACTCGTCATTTCTATACGAAGAATAGATATCACTTTAAGCGTAAAAGTACCTAAATACGAAATTGTAGCATCCATAGTTTTGTATGGATCGTCAGCATGGTTTATCATTATATCCCGCAGCGTATTATACGTCAAAGGTATTCTTTTCGGACTCTTTTTCTTGGACTTGTTTCGTTTATGTCTTTTTGTGGGATGTAAAAGAGTTTCATGTAAAAAATCGGTCGAAAGATCATCGCTTTGATCAGAATGAACATAGCTATATTTTGAATAAATAAGTCCTTGCACGAACAAAGCATAGAAAGCTGAAATAATCTGATCCCGCGAAGGCGGTGTGAGATAATCTTGAAACATTTTCCGTATTTCTCGGACATTTTGGCCTTCTTGCATGGATTGGAGCACATCTTCTGTTATATCTGCTTTGCATATAGCAGGAGCAGGATATTCCGGGCGTGTTTTTCGGTCATGTGCGCTATAAAGATAATAAACGGTACCCGGAGCTGTTCGTCCTACACGTCCACGACGCTGCTCGATTTGTGCCCGCGTGGCTTTTACTTCTTCCATAATAGCCGCATTGTGTAACGGACTCCATCGATTTTCGAATTCATTCCCGAAATCGATGACAACATTAAGATTTTTTACCGTAAGTGAAGATTCTGCGATATTGGTCGAAAACACGATTTTACGTTCATAAGGACCTGCTAAAAGCACATCAGTACCGTCATCCCCCACTGTTACACCGGTCGCTAAATCTTGATCTTCTTTTGTTAATTTACTAAATAATGGGACACATGACATAGCTGTGCATTGCGGATCCAAACGGCCTTCTTTACATGCTTTGTCGATTGTTTCGCACCCCTTTTTAGCTTCGTTAGATGTAGAAACAAATACGAGAGCCACCTTCCCACGGGGTAATTCCCCGCTTTGTAAAGCCATGTTGAGTGCCTTGATCAAAAGTTCTTCTTTTTCTTTATCACTTTTCTTCTTTTCATTCACCGGAGTAGCTCCATTTAATAAAGAATCACTCGAGGTATTGGACAAACTGACGTATACCTCTTTTATTGAATATGATGTTTCAGGTGAAAATACCACGGTCCGTGTTCGATTTTCGGCACACCATTTCATGACTTTCGATGATTGAGGCGTGCCGCTATTTAGGGATTTCCCGCTTTTTTCGAGATTTAATCTAGAGTTTAAAGCCAAAGATCGAATACCGGGAGAATCACAAAAATAGTTAATAAACAATCGAGGATCGATCGTAGCACTTATAATGATGACTTTAAAATCACCCCGCCTTATTTCGAGAGCTCGTTTAAGTTTATAAAAGAGCATGTCAATGTTTTTACTCCGTTCGTGAGCTTCATCGATAATAACGGCAGTGTATTTTTTAAAATGCGTGTCACTGAGTGCAGATTTTAAAAGATAACCGTCTGTCATATAAACCAACCGGGAACGATTTCGATCGAAACTTTTTTCATCAGACCCTTTATATACATATCCAACTTCTTCGCCAAGTTTAACATCTAGCGTCTCTGCTCCAAATGCGCCTGCTCTTTCCGTAGGCGTCGTTTTCGGGAGCGTCATACCAATGCGCCATATATCGTTCAAACCACGCTGTTCCACTTCATTTTTCAGAACAATTTTGGGCACAAGTACCGTTTTTCCTGTTCCCGTACCTGCTTTGACGATGATGACATCTACGTTTTTATCGCGCAGTGCCCCCACCAAACGCCGCATTTCTTCTTCATTTTTATACATGGGTTGCACCATCCAATTTGTTCTCGCTAATTCGAAATAACGGTCCGAAAAAGGACGCTGATTAAGCCAATTCAGCTGAACTTTATTCGGTTTTTCTTGTCCCTCCAAGTAATCGAACATTCCTTTATTTTTGCGAAGACAAAACTTCTAAGAGCATCGTATCGGTTTGCGGTAATATGTCATCTTTTTGCATCTTTTGCGTATTATTCGCCTTTCTCGCTATTGTGGCATGTTTATCAGATTGTTTATCAGATTGTTTATGAAATTGTTCACGCGATGAGTTCATGGCATTTTTAATAGCCATAAAACGTTTTTTGATGACATCCATAAAAAATCGATCGAAGGGTGATAGAGCATTTTCGGGCATTTGACATTGGGTATTTCTAAACATTTTTTGAAAAGGTCCTCTAAAATAAGGATAAATTGAGTAACCGTCGTCGCATTCTTCTTTGTAATGACTTCCAGAATGTAAATGACGACGCACTGAAAGAATTGTTAGACCAAACGGGATATCCATAATCAATTTGTGAATTTCGCGTTGCGTTTTTTTCGTAAGTTGGAGTTTCACATAATATAGATCTCCTGAATGCTGATTGCGTCTAATTTCGTTATCAGGTGTTCTTTTTACTTCTTCCACAGTAAAACGTGAACCCTCGTGATTAAAATAGTTCTTTAGGTCTTCGTCCGTCTCGTTTTTAAAAGTCAAGTAGTAAACAGAAGAATCCGTCGGACTCATAGGCGAAGGCCTGAATGCGTCAGAAACAAAATCGAACAAATACTTCCGAAGAAATGTTTCCCGATTGATATACCGATAAATATCGTAATGCTTTTTAGCATATTGTATCATGCGATTTTCATATTTTGTTAATCTTTTGGCATCATGCGTTGTTGCACCATCACGCTGATACATAATTATAGGTACATCACTTTCGTAACCGAAGTATTCGATTTTATGAACATAAACATTTTGAGGCAGAATACTCAAGATATTTTTCAAAACGATATGTGTTTCGCTCCCTACATTGTTGTTATTACTATAATCATAATGGGGGATATTTAAGACCACATGTCCCAATATGCGTTCTTTAGTTTTGGGATCCAATTCTTCGAAATGATGTACCTTTTTAATACGTTTGTTAATTGATCTCGCCAGTCTTTCGAGGAAAGTCGAAAATTTATCATTGCTCAGCTCTAGAGTAATGACACTATCTTTTAGTCTTGTGCAAATGGCATTAAACATGTAGATAGCATTAAAACCATGTGATCCGAACAACATTATCTTATTAGCGAGTTTGTTTTCGAAAAAAAGGCTGAGCTGAGATCCATAAAGAACGATTTTATTTCCAATCATTCGAAGAAAATTAGTCACGCCGGTAACTTCTAATAGTTTAGATCCCATAATATGTTTTCCTACCGATGCCATAAAAAAATCACGGCACTTGCTCCAAAAGAATCGACGACTTTGCTTAAAAGGTAATTTTTGATGTACCATTTCCATAGTCAGGGTATTTACAAACATTGTGATAGAAGGTGGGATGTTAACCACACTACATGCAGATCCTAAAACATCACGGACGCCACCAGACACACTTATGGCAGCATATATAATAAAATTAATAATCCACGTTTTTATCGCGACACGTGGTATAAAATCGAAAATAAACTGCAGAATGAAATTTCCCAACATTCCCGAATTCCTGAACCAATCTCTGTTGAGGTGAGGATCATTATCCCCGGTTGGAACTAGTCGTCCTTTTTTATGAAGTTCGTTTCTAGAAAACTTCTTGACATAGTTTGAAAATATATAGACTGATGTAAAAGAAACGAGTATTTTAATAAAGTTTTTTTCGGGCGTCACTTCTTTTTTATGTGTTTCCAATTTTCGTGTTATTCCTATATAATGGTGAAAGTGATTAAAATGACTGAGTATGTTTTTTTCGGTAAATTTATTGTATGCTAAATCCACCAAATAAGTTCCTTCTTTCGTTTTATTCGAACTATTCGCGTCAGAACCCACCATTTATTTTTATAAGATATATTCTTTACGAATTCTTAATAAATATGGATAAAGCGAGAAAAATTAAAAGAAAAAATATCATCCCGTCAAATTGGAGAAGAGACCTCAATATTCATTATAGCAGGAGATGTTTTACTATTTACATTTTGGGGTTGATAAGAAGGCAAATGGTCTTTCTTTTTCATTCTTTTATTCATAATCTGGATAATTTTTTTGTCTGTCAGCGTCATGCGATGACGTGGGACTTGACATCGTTGTTTCCCTGCAAAAACTCGCTGCACGATACCTCCAAAATACGGATAAATATAAAAGAAATGGCATCCTGTTTGATCTTGATCTTCGACTTCGCGAATCACTTCGAGAATTTCCAATTCTTTAGGAATCTCCATAAGAATATCTTCCAAATTTTCTTCCACATGTTTCTTTACTTTAATCACAACATCATACATATCACCCGCATGTTTAGACGGATGTATCTTATTATAGGCCGCACGATAGATTTTACCCACCGTAAAAATCGTGTCACGTCTTTTAAAGTAATTGATTAGATTAATATCAGTATTATTTTTAACCCGCATTTTGTAAAATAACGGAATAGACGCACTAAGCTGTCGAGGACGCATACGGTTTGAAATAAAATCGAATAGGTGTTTACGCGCTCGTGTTTTTCGGTTAACAAACTTGTAAATGTTATAATGCTGATTCACATAACGTACAATAGCCTGATCCGTTTGATTAAATTCCCGATCTCTTGTACGCGTGCCACTGATATGGTAAATTAAATGCCTACCTTCTTCTCTCGTATTATTCAAAAATGTGTTATTATTCTCCGACATAAAACTAGGGTTATCTCGTAAAGGTCTATATTGGGTATGAGGTTCTAAATACTCCACTTTGTTCACGTAGACATTATCAGGTAAACTTTTGAGCAGATCTTTCACTACAAAATGCATCTGACTGGATACATTGTTATTGTTCTTGTACGTTTTATTCGGGATTAAATACGTGACGAATCCAGTAGGGATCACGTAACCATGTTTTTTATTTCTGTCATATGCATCTATAACTTTGATATCCCGGTCTAAGTAATCACTAATATTTGTTAAAAGTTGCTTAAAATCATCAAAAAGAATTTCATGCGTTATCACGCCACCGACCAATTCGCGACATACAGTTTTATAAAAGGATACGCCGATTGACGAAGTATAGTAAATAGGGACAGAATTCGTGAAAAACCCGTTTTGAAAGACATTTGACAAACGTGATGAATAATCCGTTAGCATACGACTTATATGATCGACTCCTTCGCGAGCTTTTAAAACACGTGGGAGAGCTTTGACAAGCATATTTTGAAAATTCCCCCAAAAATGAATGCCAGCTTTGGCGCCCTTAAGATTTAAGGACACTAATTCGGAGACACTACGGTTAAGAAAAAACATTATAGAAGGAGGAATATGAACATTCTTACATAAACCTCCAAATGCACTTCTTGTAAAATTATTACTTAAAGCCACCATCACTGCTGCATGCACGACAATATCAAAAACCCAATGTGTCCCGAATTGTTTTATACGGTTCATGATGAAATGAATTATATTATTTCCGAAACTACCGATCGTCATGAAGGTCGCCTTAGGAATATTTACGACAAGGCCGAGAACACCTTTACGTGTAGGATTATGAGTTTGAACAGCTCTTGTTTGCGTATTTTGCGTGGAAGATGTTTGTTGTTCTACGACCTCTACGACTGTTTTTGTTTCGTTACCTCTAAAAAAGGTGAGGACTTGCATAGGTAATGTTGTTTTGTTTAAGAATCGTATGAGTTTATCACCGGGTACAAAGGACGGATCATCTTCACGAAAACGTTTGGTAGAAATGTCGTGAAAATGATTCACAGTTTCCAAAATATTTTGTTTAACATAACGTTCAAAACCGACTTCTATAATATAAACCCCTTCTTCATTTTGAATTTTCGGATAATTAGAAATTCTTGCTAAACTCTTGAAAGTGGCATTGTTGTTACTAATATTAATATTCTGACTGATATGTTTAGTATTATTGTTTTTAGCTTTATAAAAAACATCTTCTCTTGGGCTTTCAGAATTTATTGAAAAACTATCTAAAGTTGGTTGACGAGGACTTGAAAAAGCATTCGAAGGACTGTTATTCCTTAATGCATTCGTGTTTCCATTATTTCGAGAAGCGGAGCGTTTTGGTGAGTTCATTTTCTTATAATCTTGTGCGATTTTTTGTCTCGTCGTATCAATGATTCATCCTCATTAAAAATTAAAATAAATCTTACCAACGATCATCGTTATCAATTGTATTTGCTAGTTTAACTGTTTTTGGTGATTTGTACTTTTTCGGCGTTTGATCATGTCCTTTATATTTTTTACTTTGTTTTCGCATCGGCGATATTTTCATATTTGACAAGCGAAGTCGTTCCATTCTTTGCAATTCAGCATTAGAATATTCTTGATCGATCACATCTTTAAAATCGAGCATAAGTTTTTGTTTGACCTTCTTTATTCTTTGACGCTCTTTCACTTGTCTTTTTTTGAAAGATTCGATCACACGATCGTCGATGGGATGTTTCAAATAATCGGGTATCTCGCATTTATTTGACCAAAAAAGACGTTTGAGAAAATTGGATCGCGTGCTGGGATAAATATGAAATTCTTTGCATTTCGTATGTTTGAAGCTTTTATCCAAAGGACGTGTCACGTTTATGGCCTGCAAACCCTCAGGGATATCGTCTATAATTTGTTCTATATTTCTTTCGGAGAATTTAGTGACTTTAAGATGGACTTCGTACACATCATTCACAAAACGTGTTTCTTTTAAATCTTTGTTCTCTGGGGGTCGGTCGATCCTCTTTAAGTGAAATATATCAGTCTTTTCTTTGAAATGCTGTTTGAGATTCTCATTCGTTTTATTCGTAAAGCGACAGACGTAGTAACTGGGTACGGATGGACTGAGCATTTTGGGTCTTACAGGATCGGTCATAATATCGAAAACGTAGTTACGTGATATCCATTTTCGGTTGAGAAATCTGTATAGCTGCTCATGTTCTTTCGCATATCGTATCATCTCACGATCCACATGATTTAGCTCTTGAGGATAATAATACGTGCCATCTGCGAAATGAGGTTTGCTTGTAGCTTTTCTTGGGTCACGTCTCGATCCGTAGGTATAAAGAACCTGAAAGAGATTTATAGTTGCGTTTGCATTATTTCTTGCGACTTCGAGACGATTTATAGGTGGTCCTTTGACATTATTTTCGGTGTTTTGTGGCACTCTTGTGTTATCGTTATTACGATCATAACTGACGTATTCGATTTTACTCACAAAAACGTTTTGTGGCATATTTTTTAGAATTTCTTTAAAAATGTGTTGTCGTTGACTAGCCACGGTGTTTGATTCATCGAAAATTTTATCGAGTAGACGAAATTTGAGTTTGATAATAGGAAAGTCGGGATTGCTGTCATCAACTGTTTCACCGGCGAAGAGAATGTTGTGTGTGGGTTTGACGGTCTCAAATACGATTTTTTCGATAAGTTTACTAAACTTGTCTTTCGGAATTTCGAGTTGCATAATACCGTTTAAAATCTGACGGCATGTCACTTTAAAAAGGATTGTCACACCTAAACTAGCGATAGTACCAATTACAATTTTGTTCATCAACCCTCCGTTATAATAATCCACAATTTTCTGAATGAATTTGTGAAGGGGAGAGAGAAGACCGTTTATAATCTTATTTACTTTATCAGATTCTTTTGTTTCTCTTGGAAGAGGAACTTTATTATCTAAAAGTTCTTTGGATAAAGCAAAATCCTTATTTGCTTTATAACGTTTGAATATAAAACTTGCAGCTGTTAATAGTAAATCTCCAGTCATATTAGAAAAATCAAAATTTTCATCTTTTGATATTTTTACAAACGCTTTTGCTGTTAAACCCATTATGGCTGATAAAAAAGAACTTTGAATTTCTGATTGGCGTTTTTGTTGCAATTGTTCCAATCTTAAATGTGTTTCTATATACTGATTTATTGTTGTTTTCGAAAGGTCTAATGGATTTATCATATTTACTATGGTATATGCCATTCCATCAAAAACGGTAATTTTAAGATTACAAAATTCTTTCCTTATTTTCTCTTTTGTCATCCAAAATGCAACGAACATGATGATAAAAAATATAAACTCGAAAACACGCTCTTCAGATTGAAATTTATTCCTTAATAAAATTGCCCAATCTGGCATCGAACTTTCAAGTTGCTGGATAATAGCAATAACATTTTCAGGTTTTGGTTGAGTTTTAGAATTTTCATTTTGTGAATGAGGTACTAAATCAGGCTGTGTATTTTTTGGCAGTTTAACAATATCTTTTATCCCTCTCCATATAACACGCGAAAGTGCATGAACCATGATAAGATGGATTACTGTTTTTCCGGGTTTAAATCCTTTTTTAGCGGGGTCATCATCTTTAACAGGTTGGGATAAACTTTCTATTTCACGCATTTTGTCCACAACACTTTGTTCGATAATTTGTTCGTAGGCTAATTCGATATCATAAAAGCCTTCATTTCTTTGTTTTTCAAAGTCACGCATATTTTTTTAGGTCGGTTTAATAATACTTTGCACTCTTTATAATCTGCGTCGATTTTTTCGTGGGTGCATAGTGCGTTGCGTCGCACACCACGCAATAATGCAGGCGCTAGCCCGCACAAATAATTTTTTATCTTTTTTACTTTTTTATATAAAAATTTTTAAATAATCATAAACCATACTCGTCAATGTCGTGCAAATGACAAGACTTGCGATTATTTTTACATATTTAATCGGGCACAATTGCCAAAAATGTTGCGCGCCCTCTAAAAACACTGACAAGGCAGTCCAGTTCGCCAGCGGAAACGAAGTAAAGCGTAGCACTGGCCTGCGGAGCTTGGCGTCTACGACATAACGAAGTAATGCGCAGCCAGCGTTCAGCGCAGCGCTGGCGAGCTCAGTCAATGAAAAAGGTCGCGACTAACTTTAGACATTTAATCGGGCATAACTATAGAAATATCACTCGCCCTCTAAAAACACAGACCAGATCAGCCAATGACAAGGTTCGCCATTAATTTTACAGATTTAATCGGCTATATATGCATAAATGCCGCACACCCTCTAAAAACACTGACAAGGCAGTTCAGTTCTACCAATGACAAAGGTCGCGACTAATTTTACAGATTTAATCGGCTATATTTGCATCAATGCCACACACCCTCTAAAAACACTGACAAGGCAGTTCAGTTCAGGCAATGACAAGGGTCGCGACTAATTTTACAGATAAATCGGCCGTATTTGCATTAAAGCCGCATACCCTCTAAAAACACTGATCAGTTCTACCAATGACAAAGTCCAGGATTAATTTTACAGATTTAATCGGTCACATTTGCATAAATGCCACATACCC
>LFIK01004743.1_pt1 | contig 10971 bp, 12 predicted proteins | sample 643401 | NCBI WGS metagenome assembly LFIK01 (sample SAMN03777447, study PRJNA286221) | soda lake metagenome | biome: soda lake; feature: Kulunda steppe; material: water; isolation source: sample T5-Br brine of Lake Tanatar-5 | place: Russia: Kulunda steppe | collected 2010-07
ATTCGAGGTTGTACTGCGCCCCGCGGCGCAGCCCGCGCTGGCCCGGCCAGGTCTCGAGATCCCAGAAATCGGCCCAGCTTTCGGGGGTGTCACCCTCGATGCGGTCGGCGTCATAGCCGAGCACCTTGGACCACACGATGTTGCCCACGCCGCATTCGGTGGCCGCGCCCTCGATGAAGTCGTCCTCGTCGTATTCGAGCAGGTCGTAATCGATGAGCACGAAGAGACCTTCCTCGCAGCCGAGGATCAGCTCCTCCGATTCGACCTGCACGATGTTCCAGTTCGGCGCGCCGCCCGTGACCTGGGCGCGCAGCCCGCCGATGCCGCCGACGAAATCATCCTCGATGATGGAGATGCCGCGTTCCTCGGCGAAGGGCTCGAAATAGAGGGTGCGCTGCGCGTCCTGGTAGGAGCCGCCCCAGGACGCGATGGTGAGATCGGCCAGCGCCGGGGTCGCGAGCGCCCCTGCGGCGAGGACCGTGGTCGCGGCGAGCGCGGATGTTCTTGCAGCATTGCGCATTTTTCTTACTCCCTGTTTGATATCGCTAATATTTCCGTATACATGCGGATCCGTCAAGAGCGTTGCCCTATTTCCGGTGCGCTCACCGCGTGGCGGTCGCGTCGAGGGCGCGGCCCACGGCGCCAACGATCTCGTCGATCTGCGCGGCGGTGATGATCATCGGCGGGCAGAACGCCACCGCATCGACCATGTTGCGCGAGATGACCCCCTGTTCGAGCAGGGCCGCGTTCATCGCCGCCCCCGTGGCACCCGGCGCCGCGCCCTCGGGCGGCGCGAGCTCCATCGCCGCGATCAGCCCCACGCCGCGCACCTCGGCCACGCCGTCATGGCCGGAGAATTCGCGCAGCCGGCGCTGCATGTAGGCGCCGGTCTCGGCGGCGTTCTCCACCAGCCCGCGCTCAGCGATGATGCGCAGATTCTCCAGCGACACCGCCGCCGCGACGGGGTGACCACCCGCCGTGTAGCCATGGCCGAGCGTGCCGAGGCGGTTGGTCTCGTCGGCGATCGGCTCGAAGACGCGCTCGTTCATCATCAGCGCCGCGATGGGCTGATAGGAGGAGGAGAGCTGCTTGGAACTCACGAGCATGTCGGGCTCGATCTCGTAGGTCTGGCTGCCCCAGAGGCGTCCGGTGCGCCCGAGTCCGCAGATCACCTCGTCGGCCACCAGCAGGATATCGTAACGCCGCAGCACCGCCTGGATTTTCGCCCAGTACCCATCCGGCGGCACCACGACGCCGCCCGCCCCCATCACCGGCTCGCCGAAGAAAGCGGCGATGGTCTCCGGCCCCTCGGCGAGGATCATCTCCTCGAGCTCGGTCGCGAGCCGGGTGGTGAACGCGTCCTCGCTTTCACCCGGATGCGCCTCCTTGAAGTAATGCGGACAGCCCGTGTGCAGCACGCCGGGCAGCGGCAGATCGAAGGAGGCGTGATTGTAGGGCAACCCCGTCAGGCTCGCCGAGGCGATGGTGACGCCGTGATAGCCGCGCTTGCGCGCGATGATCTTCTTGCGCTGCGGCTCGCCCATCGCGTTGGCGCGGTACCAGATCAGCTTCATCGCCGTGTCGTTGGCTTCGGAGCCGGAATTGGTGAAGAACACCTTGCTCATCGGTACCGGCGCGATCTCGACGAGATGCTCGGCAAGGTCGATCAGGGGGCCGTGCGACTTGTGCGAGAAGCTGTGGTAATAGGGCAGCTTCTCGAGCTGGCGGCGCGCCGCCTCCACGAGGCGCGGCTCGGAAAAGCCCACCCCGACGCTCCACAGCCCGGCCATCGCCTCGATGTAGCGCTGGCCGTGATTGTCCCACACATGCACCCCCTCGCCGCGCTCGAGGATCAGCGGACCGGTCTGCTGATGCTTGCGGGCATTGGTGTAGGGGTGCAGGTTGACGCGGATGTCGCGCGCCTCGTCGGAGTTCGGTCTGGTATCCATGTGCGTCCCGTCTGTTTCCGGCGCGTCGTTGCAGCGGACCGCCGCCATGCGCTGCCGAAAGCCTACGCCGCGGGCGCCCGAGCCGCAAGCGCTCGCCGGGCACGACCCCGACGGCGTCGGGTCCCGCCCCCGCACAGGCGGACCGCGGCGCAGCGGTCAGGTCTGCCCCCCGGGTCGTACCGGGTCGTCATGTCGGCAGGCGGCACCGCGCATGAGGCCGGCCTCATGGCCGGCATCTTCGGCGCAATGCGCATTGGCGGTCGGTGAGGCGCGGCTAGCGGGTATCCATGAGCCAGCGCAGTTCGCGCTCGCCGTCGTCGAATTCGTCGCGGTCCACGACCCCGTCGCCATTGGCATCGACCCGGTCGAACATCATCTGCGCGCCGAGCGTCGCCGCCCGGTCCGGCCCCAGCCGGCGCATCGCCGAAAGCACCATGCCGAGCTCGCCGGATCCGATCATCCCGCCCGTGTCGAGATCCCCGATCAGCCCCTCCGCCTCGCGCAGCGCCCGCGTTTCGGCGTCGGGGCCGAAACGGCTGCGAAACTGCCCGCGCCGGGTATCGACATAGGCCATCCACTCGTCGCGCGTGATGGCGCCGTCACCATCCGCGTCGATCGCATCGAAGGTCGGCACGGATTGCGCGCCCGCCGGCACCGCCAGCGCCGCCACGAGCATCCCTGCCCAGACCAGCTTCATCTGTCCCATCCGGAAGATTCCCCGTCCGTGTCCGCGCGAGGGCGTGCCGCGCACGCAACAGTGCCCGCTTCGATGCGAGCGCGCGATCAAATTTTTGCGCGCACGGCGTTTCAGGGAGCGTTGCGGCGAAAGTACGCCGAAAGGTCTTTACACCGCGTGTCAATGGGCACACCATATATTGAGGCGCATGGGTCGAAAAACTGCCCGACCTAGTAGCCCGCGCAGCGTCTTGTGGGACCGACGCGCACGGAACCGACACGAGAGGGGACCCGGCCATGCCCGTCACCGACACCCTGCCCGCCCGGGACGATCTGCTGCATCCGATCGACCTTGTCGAAGCGCTCGCCCAACAGCACGACTGGGCCTTCGACCGCCTCGCCGACGACCAGATCGCGATGGAGGTCGAGGGGCAGTGGCGCACCTATGCGATCACGCTGGCCTGGTCCGGCCGCGACGAGACGCTGCGGCTGATCTGCACCTTCTCGGTGGAGCCGCCCGCGCACCGGCTTGGGGCATTTCTGGACTTGCTCAATGGCGTCAATGAACGCTGCTGGGACGGCGCCTTCACCTATTGGGACGAGCAGGGCCTGATGGTCTGGCGCTATGGGCTGGTGCTCGATGGCGGGCAGATGGCCGCGCCGGGTCAGATCGACCGCATGGTCGCCGCCGCCGTCGAGAGCAGCGAGCGTTTCTACCCGGCCTTTCAACTCGTCGCCTGGTCCGAGCAGGACGCCGACGCGGCGCTGCAGGTGGCGATCGGGCGCACCTATGGCCGGGCCTGAACGGAGGGGCGCATGACGTTCGACGACATCAACCGGCGCGGCATCGTGCTCCTGGGCTGCGGCAAGATGGGCTCGGCGATGCTCCAGGGCTGGCTCGATCGCGGGCTTGATCCCGGCGCGGTCTGGGTGCGCGATCCGAACCCGTCGGACTGGCTGCGCGGGCTCGGCGTGCATCTCGACGCACCGGAGCCCGAGGCGCCCGCCATCGTGCTCATCGCCGTGAAGCCGCAGATGATGGACGACGCGCTGCCCGGCGTGGCGCCGCATGGCGGCGGCGGCACGCTCTTCGTTTCGATCGCCGCCGGCACGCCGATCGCGCGCTTCGAGGACGCGCTCGGGGCGGGCACGCCGATCGTGCGCGCGATGCCCAACACTCCCGCCGCGATCGGGCGCGGAATCACGGCGCTGATCGGCAACGCGCATGTGGACGAGCCGGGGCTGGCGCTTTGCGAGACGCTGCTGGCGGCCGTCGGCGAGACGGTGCGCCTCGAGCACGAGCGGCAGATGGACGCGGTGACCGGCGTGTCGGGCTCGGGTCCGGCCTATGTGTTCCACCTGATCGAGGCGCTCGCCGCCGCCGGGGAGGCCGAGGGGCTCGCGCCGGATCTGGCGATGCGGCTCGCTGCGGCGACGGTGTCGGGTGCGGGGGCGCTGGCCGCCGAATCGGACGACACCCCGGCGCGGCTGCGCGAGAATGTCACCAGCCCGGCGGGCACAACGGCCGCCGGGCTCGCGGTGCTGATGGACGCGGAGAGCGGCCTGCGGCCGCTGATGCGCCGTACCGTGGCCGCCGCGGCGGCGCGGGCGCGCGACCTCGGCGGCTGAGCAGGCTTGCCCCGCGCCGCGCGGTGCGCCACCATGGCACAGCAACACGGGATCGCCATGACCGACACGATCAGCTTCGACGACTTCATGCGGGTCGATATCCGCGCCGGGCGCATCACCCGCGCCGAGCCTTTCCCCGAGGCCCGCAAGCCCGCCTATCGACTGTGGCTCGATTTCGGCCCTCAGATCGGTGAGCGGCGCAGCTCGGCACAACTCACCGAGCGTTACGGCCCCGAGGACCTCGTCGGCCGTCAGGTGCTCGCGGTGGTAAATTTCCCCCCGCGCCAGATCGGGCCGATGCGCTCCGAGGTTCTGGTGCTGGGGCTGTCGGATGCCGAGGGCGCGGTGGTGCTGGTCGCGCCGGAGCGTGCGGTGCCCGACGGGGCGCGGCTGCACTGATGGCGCGGCTCCTGATCACCCGCCCGTTGCCCGACGCGGTCATCGACGCGGCGCGCGTGCATCACGACGTCACCGCCCGTGACGGCACCGCGCCGCTTGACGCCGCCGAGCTCGACAGCGCGTTGCGCGATTACGACGCGGTGCTCGCGACGCTCGGCGACGCCTTCTCGGCGGACGTCTTCGCGCGGGCGGGCACCCCGCGCTGCAAGGTGATCGCCAATTTCGGCGTCGGATACAATCATATCGACGCGGCCGCCGCATGCGCCGCGGGCATCACCGTCACCAACACCCCCGACGTGGTCACCGACGCGACCGCCGACATCGCGCTCACGCTCATCCTGATGAGCGCGCGCCGCGCCGCCGAGGGGGAGCGGCTGGTGCGCGCGGGCGACTGGCCCGGCTGGCACCCCACGCAGATGCTCGGCCTGCATGTGACCGGCAAGACCGTCGGCATCGTCGGGATGGGGCGCATCGGCAAGGCCATCGCGCGACGCTGCCATCACGGTTTCGACATGGATGTGGTGTTTCACAACCGCTCGCGCGTCGAGGATCCCGGCGTTCCCGCCCGCCAGCTCGACACGCTGCACGAGGTGATGGCGGCGGCGGACATCGTCGTCGCGGCGGTGCCGGGCGGCGGGGCAACGCATCACCTGATTGATGCGCAGGCCATCGCGGCCATGCGACCCGGGGCGCATCTCGTCAATATCTCGCGTGGCGACGTGGTCGACGAGGCCGCACTGATCGCGGCGCTGGAGGCCGGGCGCATCGCCGGCGCCGGGCTCGACGTCTATGAGCGCGAGCCCGAGGTACCCGCGCGGCTGCGCGCGCTCGACAACGCCGTGCTGCTCCCGCATCTGGGCACCGCCGCGCTCGAGGTACGCAGCGCAATGGGGATGATGGCGCTCGACAACCTCAACGCCGTGCTCGAGGGCCGCACGCCACCCAACGCCGTCTGAGTCTGACAAGGTTGTCGCCCGTCAAGGGCTTGTGCGTCGGCCCTCACGCGTCACTCAAAGCATGCCCTTGCGCGGATCCTGCGGCTGCTTTGGGTCCCAGCGCTCGAGAAAGGCCGTCAGCTCCGGGTCCTCCGTCCCGGGCAGGGTCACGTGCAGGCGGACATACTGGTGCCCGCGCGTGCCGGTCTTGCGATTGCGAATGCCCTTGTCGCGCAGGCGCAGGACCTTGCCCGTGCTCGATCCCTTCGGCACGCTGAGCGTCACCGGCCCCGCGATCGTCGGCACATCGATCTTCGCGCCGAGCCCGGCCTCCTTGAGCGTCACGGGCACCGCGACATGGATGTCGTCGCCCTTGCGCTCGAAGAAGGCGTGCGGCTTCACGCGCAGCTCCACGAGCGCGTCGCCCGCCTCGCCGCCGCCCATCCCGGAAACGCCCTGTCCCTTCAGGCGCAGCGTCTGGCCGTCCTCGGCGCCCTCGGGGATGCGCACCCGCAGGGTCTTGCCCTCCGGCAGCGTGATCGTCCGGGTCGCGCCGGTCGCCGCCTCGACGAAGCCGATATCGAGCTTGTAGGCCGCATCCGCCCCTCGCGCGCGCATCCCGTTCCCGCCCGCGCCGAAAGCGCCGCCGAACGGCATGCCTCCGCCGAAGGCGCGGGTGAAGAAGGACTCGAGATCCTCCGGCTCGCCGCCGCCGCCCGACCAGCCGCGCTGCCAGCCCGCCCCGGGTGCGCCCCCCGGGGCATCGGCGAAGTCGCGGTAGGCGTGCTGGCGCGGCCGCTCGGCGCCGGTGGCGTCGATCTCGCCGGCGTCGAAGCGCCGCCGCTGCTCGGGATCGGCGAGCAGGTCATGCGCGGCGGAAATCTCGGAGAATATCTCCGCGGCCTTCGGGTTGTCCGGGTTGAGATCCGGGTGATGCTTGCGCGTGAGCTTGCGAAACGCGCGCTTGATGTCGTCCTGCGACGCGGATCGGTCGAGTCCGAGTGTCTTGTACGGGTCCTTCATGGGCACTGTCCATTGCTTCCCCGGCGCCGCAACGGCGCCGCGCTTGTCCTGCGAGGTTGCCCATTAGGTATGTGCTGCGCCCCCATGCGCAAGATGTCGCCGATGGATCGGCCGCTCAGGCCGCGGCGGTTGCCTCCTGCGCCGCGCCTTGCAGCCGCGCCACCATCGCGCGCAACCCGTTCGAGCGCTGCGCCGAGAGATGTTCCTGAAGGCCCAGCCGCGCGAGTTCGGCGGGCGCGTCGATCTCGACGACCTCGCCGGCGCTGCGCCCGCCGTAAAGCGCATGCAACACCGCGATCAGTCCGTTGACGATCATCGCGTCGCTTTCACCCTGAAAGTCGAAATGCGCCCCGGGTCCGGCCCCGTCGATCCGCGGCACGAGCCAGACCTGGCTCGCACAGCCGTCAACCTTGGTCGCCGGCACCCGAAGCGCCGCGTCGAGCGGCTCCATCGCCTTGCCGAGCTCGATGACATGGCGGTAGCGATCCTCCCAGTCATCGAGGAATTCGAACGTCTCGACCAGCTCTTCGAAATCTTCGCGCGCCACGCTGCCCTCCTGTGTCACGCCGAAACCTAGGCGCGCGCGCCACAAACGTCCAGAGTCGCGCGCGGGCGGCTTTTCACGGGCCGCGCTTTCGGCTAGGCCTGCGAACAAGCAAACGGGGGGCCGTGATGAAGAAGGCAGTGCTCGCAGTGACCCTGATGGCCCTTGGCGGTTGCAGCGGCATCGGAGATTCGCGGGCCAACCCGCTGAACTGGTTCGGTTCCGGTTCGGACGCCACACCGCGGGCCGAGCGCCCCGGCGACGGGCGCCTCGTGCCCGAGGGCGGCTATCTTTGGAACCGTGACGATCGCCGGGCCGTGGGCCGGATTTCGGAGATGGAGATCCACCCGGTGCGGGCGGGCGCGATAGTACGCGCGGCGAGCGTGCCGCCCGAGCAGGGCTGGTCGCAGGCCGCGCTCGTGCCGGAGAATGACGGCGTTCCGCAGGGCGGGGTGCTCACGCTGCGCTTTGCAGCGTCGCCGCCACCGCAGGCGGTCCGGGTGGGGCGCGAGTCCTCGCGCGAGATCACCGCCGCACTCCATCTCGAGGCGCGCGATCTGACCGGCGTGCGCGAGATCGTCGTGGTCGGCGCCGAGAACCGGATCAGCGCGCGGCGCTAGGCCAGAGCATGTTGCGCAAAAGTGGGAACCGGTTTCGCGATCCGCGCGAATGCAGAACGTTAGAGGCCGGCGCGTGAACGCGGACGAACGCGACGCACTCTAAAGCGCGATCACCGCGATACGCCCCGCTTGCGTCCCAAGCGCGATCTCGCCGCGGCACAGGCGCAACGCGTCGTCGCCGAAGACTTCCTTGCGCCATCCCGACAGCGCCGGAAGATCGCGCATCCCGCCGGCAATCGCGTCGAGATCGGCCGCGCTCGCGATGAGCTTGGCGGCCACGCCCGACTCCTCGGACTTGGTCTTGAGCAGCACCCGCAGCAGATCGGCCAGCGCCGGATCGACATCGAGCTGCGCGCGCCCGTTTTCGGCGACGGGGTGGTCCTCGGGCGCGGCCTCCTGCCCGGCCCTGACCGCGCCCAGGATGCCGTCCGCGATCGCCCCGCGGCGCGCATCGCGCTGCAACAGGCGCGAGCGGGCGAGCGCATCCTGCGATGTCGGCTTGGTCGAGGCCAGCTCGAGCAGCGCGTCGTCCTTGAACACCCGGCTGCGCGGAATGTCGTTCGACTGCGCGTATTCCTCGCGAAAGCGCGCGAGCTCGCGCACGAGTGCGAGGAACCTGCCCGAATTCGTGCGCGTCTTGACCCGCATCCAGGCCGTCGCCGGATCGACCACATAGGTCGCCGGGTCGGTCAGCGTGCGCAGCTCCTCCTCGACCCATTCGGTGCGCCCCGTGGCGCGGATCTGCTCGGACAGCACCTCGTAGATGACCCGCAGATGCGTGACATCGGCGAGCGCATAGGCCTTCTGCGCATCCGACAGGGGCCGGCGCGCCCAGTCGGTGAAGCGCGAGGTCTTGTCGAGAGAGGCCTTGGCGACCTTGCGCACCAGCGTCTCGTACCCGACCTGCTCGCCGAAGCCGCACACCATCGCCGCGACCTGCGTGTCGAAAAGCGGGCGCGGCAGGACCCCGCCCTGGATGTAGAAGATCTCGAGATCCTGGCGCGCGGCGTGCAGCACCTTCATTGTGCTCTCGTCGCGAAACAGCGCATAGAGCGGATCGAGCGAAAGATCCCCCTCGATCGGATCGACGAGCACCGCCTCGCCGTCACCGGGCAGCGCCATCTGGATCAGGCACAGCCGGGCGTAATAGGTCCGCTCGCGGATGAACTCGGTATCGATGGTGACGTAGGCACCCTCGCGGGCGGCGTCGCAGAATCGGGCGAGATCCTCGGTCGTGGTAATCGTACGCATGGGCCTTCCGGTAACCTGCATGGCCGCGCCGGGGCGCGCCTTGGTGATAGGCAATCGTGACGGCGAAGGAAACCCCCGGCCTCAGGGCAGGAAGAGCACGTTCCGGTTGCCTTCGGCCACCCGGCGCAGCACCGCCGGATAGAGCCGGTGCTCCATCTCGCGCACCCGCGCGGCGAGTGTCTCCGCCGTGTCGCCGGACCGCACCGGCACCCGCCCCTGCCCCAGCGTGGGTCCGTCATCGAGCGCGGCGGTGACCTCGTGAACGGTGCAGCCGGTCTCGGACTCGCCCGCCGCCAGCGCGCGCGCATGGGTGTCGAGTCCGCGATACTTGGGCAGAAGCGAGGGATGAATATTGAGCATCCGCCCCGAGAACGTCGCAACGAAGGGCGGCGACAGCAGGCGCATGAACCCCGCCAGCGCGATCAGGTCCGGACGCGCCGCCCGCAGCGCGACCGTCATGGCCGCCTCGAAGCCGGAACGATCGGCATATTCGCGATGATCGACGACGCGGGCCGGAATGCCGAGCGCGCGGGCGCGCTCCAGCCCCGGCGCTGCGGGCTCGTTCGACAGCACGAGCACCGGCCGCGCCGGATGATCGCCGGTCATGCTCTCGGCGAGGGCGACCATGTTCGATCCGGCCCCCGAAATCATGATGGCGACCCGCTTCACGTCAGGCTGCCCCGAAACTCGACCCCCGCGCCGCGCACGACCGTTCCGAGCCGGACGACCTGCTCGCCCTCGGCCTCCAGAAGCGCGGCGAGCGCTTCCGCCCGATCCGGCGCGACGGCCGCCACGAGGCCGATACCGGCGTTGAAGGTCGTGACGAGGTCCTCCGTGTCGAGCGCGCCCGTCTCGCGCAGCCAGCGAAACACCGGCGGCAGCCGCCACGCCCCGAGGTCAATCTCGGCGCCGAGCCCCTCGGGCAGGATGCGCGGCAGGTTCTCGGTCAGCCCGCCGCCGGTGATGTGGGCGAGCCCGTGCACGCCGCCGGACCGGATCGCTTCGAGCGCCGGGCGCACATAGAGCCGAGTCGGGCGCAGGAGCTCGTCGCCCAGCGCGGCGTCCGCGAACGGCGCCGGCACATCCCAGCCGAGCCCGGCCTGTGCGACGATCCGGCGCACCAGCGAATAGCCGTTGGAGTGCACCCCGTCCGAGCCCAGACCGAGCAGCACATCCCCCTCGGCGACCCCGTCGGGCAGCCCCGTGCCGCGCTCCATCGCGCCCACGGCAAAGCCGGCGAGGTCGAAATCGCCGGGCGCATACATCCCGGGCATCTCCGCCGTCTCGCCCCCGATCAGCGCGCAGCCCGCCGCCGCGCACCCTGTCGCGATGCCCTCGACGACCGGCGCGGCCGCATCGACGGACAACTTGCCGGTCGCGAAGTAATCGAGGAAAAACAGCGGCTCCGCCCCCTGGCAGACAAGATCGTTGACGCACATCGCCACGAGGTCGATGCCGATCGTGTCGAGCCGTCCGGTGTCGATGGCGATGCGCAGCTTGGTGCCGACGCCGTCGGTGGCCGCGACCAGGATCGGGTCCGAGAACCCCGCCGCCTTCGGATCGAACAGCGCCCCGAAGCCGCCGAGCCCCGCCATCACGCCGGCGCGCGTCGTCCGCGCCGCGGCCGGCTTGATCCGCTCCACGAGCCGGGCGCCCGCGTCGATATCGACACCGGCGTCGCGGTAGCTCGCACCGCCGTGCTTCTCGTTCATTATCGCCTCACGCTGCTCCCTCGCGCCGCATAGACGATCCCCCGCCCCGCCGCAACGGCGCGGCGGCGGGGCGGGGCAGTGTGCTCGCCGTTTGCGCACGAGAGCGGTATCCGCGACAATGGCGGCCGACGCGCGAACCGCACCAGCGGCACCGGGCCGACCGGACGCGGCGGACGCGCGCAGCCGCCAGGACCCGCCCGGCCCGGCGCGAGGAAGGACATCATGCGGCGCGAG
>LFIK01004744.1_pt1 | contig 10970 bp, 6 predicted proteins | sample 643401 | NCBI WGS metagenome assembly LFIK01 (sample SAMN03777447, study PRJNA286221) | soda lake metagenome | biome: soda lake; feature: Kulunda steppe; material: water; isolation source: sample T5-Br brine of Lake Tanatar-5 | place: Russia: Kulunda steppe | collected 2010-07
ATTGGCGTTGGTCTGATTGGTACTGGTGTCAAATACTGGGGAGGTGGAGCCTTCTGCGCAGACAACTCCGGCAGAGGTACGGCAACGGACTTTGCGCCCGGTACGTTCTTCTTTGACCAAGCGACAGAAAGTTATGTCCCCATGCCAGTACAACCTTGCACAAACAATGGAGACACAAACTTGCCATACGGCTCTCCTGAATACTGGGGGCTGGGCCTTCTTGTCACCGTAACATTAGTTGTGGTGGAGATATTCGGATCACCATTCCTTCGAAATTGCAACGTCATCATAGCTCTTGTTGTAGGCTACATTGTGGCTGTATGCACAAAAGTAGATGGAAATAACTATGTTACATCTGAACAATTCGACAATGCTAAGGTGGCCACCTTCTTCTGGGTGGAGACCTTCCCACTTGGCTTTTACTGGCCGGCCATCATCCCGTTGCTTATTGCCTTCCTGGTAACAACAGTCGAGTCCATCGGGGACATATCTGCCACCTGCGAAGCTAGTATGATGGATGTTGAGCATGAACGCATCCAAGGTGGTTTACTCGCTGATGGGGTGTACAGCATACTTTCTGCTCTGTGCATGACAATGCCCAACACGACCTTTAGTCAAAACAATGGCGTCATATCGCTCACGAGGTGCGCCAGCGTCTATGCAGGAATAGCTTGTGGCGTCTGGTTGTTTGTCATGGGTATCTTTGGATACATTGCTGCAGTAATTTCATCCATTCCAGATGCGGTGCTTGGAGGAATGACGACATTCTTGTTCAGCAATGTCTTCATCTCTGGTATTCGGATCATTTGCAGCCAGCCTATCACGCGAAGAATTCGTTTCATCTTGGCCATATCGTTTGGACTGGGCATTGGTGTTGCCCTTGTGCCTGGATTTGGCGGCCTTGCTCAGAGAGGGCGCCTTGGCGGAGGATGGGGTGTTGCAAGCGGCCACCTCTGGCCTCCAAGACTCTCATACAGTACAGCCATGACAAGTTTCCAGGAGGCTTGCATCATTGCTCTTTCAACACCATACTGTGTGGGAACGGTGGTTGCCATCCTCCTTAACTTGATCTTGCCTAAGGAGGCAGTTGAGGATGAAGAGGGTGGTGTGAAAACATATCAACTGCCCAGCAATGTCATTTCCAGGGTTGAAGAACCTGACACCCAGAAAGAAGTTGTGGATTCCCCGCCCGATTCTGAGAATGGGAAAATGGAATTGTAGAGGTTTGCCTCGCCTGCCATGTTGTTTCGCACAAGTTGTGTAAGTACTTTCAATTCACTTGATTTACTTTCATGTATGATGAATTTCCGATGTCATATGGAAATGCCCGAGCATAGGCATCCTCTCGCAAAGTTATGTCATGGGTAAAGAGGATTGGCATCCCTTAATTTCCAACTTGGGCTGTATAGCTTTGAGCTACATATAGAAAGTAAGAATACGGAGCATTTCCTCGGACATGTGAAAGGACATGCTCGTGGCCGCAAAAGGAATGGCGTTCGTCCTCGAGCATTGCCATGTAAGTTACAAACTCGGCCACTCTTATCTTCTATGATGTCCCCTCCTGTCCGATCCTTTCCGCCTTCATTCCTTAGCAACCATATAACTAAGCATTGTGGAGCTTTTGGGTATGCAAGTCGACGCCTTCAGTGTGACAAGGCAACCTTGAATTGGACATTAAAGAAGAGTTGAAGAGAAGAGAGAGAAGTGATGCGGATTACGGGCACTTCTTGTATTCCTCTAACGAGAATGGAACAAGTCCAACTATAAAAGTAAATCATATGGTCCTTTCTTTGTAGGCTCCATTGTAGGCAATTTGAAAGATCCAATGCATGTTTGCTGTACTTTGGTCCTCTTTCCTACTAAAGCCAACTAGCATAAGCAGCCTGCCGCTTCCTTCATCTTTCAAGCCAATACGAGAAGGTTTTGACGATTCCTTTGCAAGAATTCGGGAAATTTGCGCTTTCATTGCAAGTCACTCGAGATCACGGTTTTTTGCAATTTATTGAAGTCAAAAATACGGAGGAGGGATTATGAAATTTACAAGTCGAAGATCTTGTCTTAAACACCTTGATCTTATTTGGTCACAAAGCGATAAAGCCACGCAAATCGATTTTTTGCACAAGAGGTGCAACATACCGGTATGCGAGGCTTCATCCGCACTCTCCACTATTCAATTTTGTAGTTTTATAAGTTTTTTTGATGACGTATTTGCTCTTTGTAACTCCTAACGAACTCATTTATGAGGTCTCCTCCACATTGGTGGATGGTCTCCCTCGTTGAGTACGTGGTGCACTGTGCACCACTTGCTTCCAACCGAGTCTACCATCAAGGAACCTCGCTATCCTCGTCACACCTTCCCTAACACCAACTCTTGGATACTTCGTTGAATGGTGCATACCAATACCCTCATCGCTCCTTGGTTTTAAATGAAGACGCGCGTCCGCATTGGATAGAAGAACACAAATCAATCACGCCCGTGGCGGAATCTACCTTAAGTGAACATGGTGGACTCGAGGGTGTTTTAAAGCACTATCGGCAAGAAAAAAGTAGTAATCTTTGTCTTTAGCTTTTGAAACTCACGATAGGCGTTCACAACGCTAGCTTGTAGAATCTTACTTGTTGGTCACACATCACAAAGACTTGTGGACTGCCTTGTGTGCTCATTGTTTCCCACCGAGAGAGCAACAATGGCTTGCAAGCATGAGGCACGGCAACAATTCCATTGAACAAATTAAAGTTAAGTCCTTACCTTCATCGTCTGCTATCCATAAATTTTGCAACTTGATGCTTTATGCGATGACTCGGATTTTATTGCCCTCCCACCACCCGTTGTGTTAGACGGTTCAAGGGGACCCTATGTAAGAGATGTCCAACGATCAATGGAAATACCCTCAGCATTACGTGGTGGCACATTCATCGCAAGAAGCGAGGCATGATTGAGGGAACACTATTAGAGAGGTCAACGCTTCACCGTGCGTGTGGGTGTCTTCTTTCCAACTCGGTACGTACTTGACGTGGCCCCAAGAGCAAAGTTCGGGAGGTTTGTATTCGACGAGCACGACTCCATGAGATTGAATGGTTTGTTCACACTAGGGGTAGGTCGAGGGCGAATGATGTTTCCACCCGCACATGGGGTTGTCTTCTTGTAAGTAGGTGTGCATGTTGCACTCCAATACGTGGATGGAACCAAGGCCACGAGGTCGATGATCTTCAAAAAGAAATGATTGTCTTCACATGAGCGTCATCGAACAAGCGGCCTCTGTTTCTGTGATTTGTGAAGCATGGCATTGCACACCTCCATTGGCGCATCGAGGAGTTCTCCATGCATCATTCCATGTGCAGCTGTGCCGCACTTGCATGGGAGTTTGCATGCTCGTCCACTCCATCGTTTCCAGATTCACTTGTCACCTACGAGCACAGGAAGGCGTTCATGTCGTACAATGGACCGCAAGTCACGCATCATTTCTTCCAACCGCCTTCCCATGGCCGCTTGTCTTCCTTCCTCGACATCTTCCGTCCACGCCGTCCCCGCATCGCCTTCCTTCCCTCGTCTAGGCCATGCCTTGTTCTTCTCTCCCACGTGCATCGTGCACCGCCCTTCGTCCTCTCTTGTTCCTCCTTGTTTCCTCGTGCACGTGTGGGCCACACTTCATGCCATGTTTGGTGCGTGGTGAGATCTCGTCTCCCTCCACGTCGTTTTGGATCGTGTGCGACGTGCACGTGAACGAGAAGCGCGTCGTCGCGGCACGTCTTGGCGGCTTGGGAACGCCTGCACGCGAGCAGCAAGCTTGGTGGGCGCAGGATGGGAGCGACGCACGGCGCTTCGGACTCGCCGTGGCGGTACGTGCCGCTGGCGATGGCTGGGTTGGCGATGGCGGCAGCGCAGTGGAAGGACGTGTATCGACCAGGCACGATCAGCGCGTTTCTGGCGCAGGCGCTGGCCAAGCGGGCCCATCGGAGGCGGAAGAGGAGGCCCGTGCGCGTGTACATGGACGGATGCTTCGACATGATGCATTACGGCCACTTCAACGCACTCCGACAAGCCAAGGCGTGCGGCGACGTGCTGGTGGTGGGCGTGGTGCCTGATGCAGAGATCCGAAGATGCAAAGGACCGCCTGTGCTCACCGAAGAAGAGCGTTTGGCGATGGTGCGTGGCGTCAAATGGGTCGACGAAGTGATCCCAGGCGTGCCTTACGACGTCGGCGAAGACTTCCTCGAAGAACTCTTCGTGCAACACCGCATCGACGTCGTGGTCCACGGCGACGATCCCTGCCTTATGCCGGACGGACGAGACGCATACGAAGCCGCCAAGAAAGCTGGGAAGTTTCGTACCATCAAACGCACCGAAGGCGTCAGCACCACGGACATCGTGGGAAGGATGCTCATGTGCCATCGTGCGCCTTCTTCCACTCACAACGGAGACACCCACCAACAACTGCGAGAAGCGTTCAGCTTAGGCAGATCGTCCCATTCTGAGCCCATGGTGGATGCCAAGCAAAGGCAAGGGACGGCCGATGGAGAGTGCAGCAACAGCGATGCGTCCGACACAGGTTCGGAAACGGAGGACTCGCACTTGCATGAACGCATGATGGATGAACAGGAGGAAAGTCGGAGAAACTCCGACCCACAACAAGATCCAGGAAGGAGCAATCCTACCCGCGATCCGTCCCCCCAACACCACAACGAAGAACAAGACCAAGAAACACAGGATCTGCTGCACACATCTGTGTCCAACTTCCTGCCCACATCCAGGAGGATCCTCCAGTTTTCCAACGCCAGGACTGCCAAGCCCGGAGACAGGGTCGTGTACATGGACGGGGCGTTTGACATGTTCCATCCAGGGCATGTGGACATCTTGAGGGAAGCCAAGAAATTGGGAGACTTTCTCATCGTAGGAATCCATCCCGACGAACTGGTCTCAGCCCATCGAGGTGCGCATCTCCCCATCATGAACGTACACGAAAGGACCCTAAGCGTGCTCGCTTGCCGGCACGTGGATGAAGTTATCATCAGTGCTCCGGCCGAAGTGACCCTGGATCTCATTCAAACCTTTCACATCCAGGTGGTCGTTCACGGCACTAGTGCGGAAAGCAACGAACACCCCCACCTTGATAAAGACAAGCGGTACAGAGTGCCAATGGATATGGGCATTTTTTTGGAGCTTAAGAGTCCTAGAGACATGACCACTTCTGGACTCATTGAGAGGATTTTGAGGAATCGTGAACAGTATCTTGAGAGGAATCGACGAAAAACATCGGCAGAAAACGAATACTACGCCACTGGTAAACATGCCTTTGTGGAAGAAAAGTGAATAAATGGCTACCGTCACGTGAGGAGTATACCACTGACCAGGAATTCAAGTGCCTGATGTTGAGGCTAAGGGCAGGGTGCACCCTTGAACCTTCTGAAGTACACTTACCGCTTCCCAGAGTTTAATAGCTGCGCCCCCAGAGCGTCCAGCGCTTGGCTGGCTTGTCTGGTGCAGCAAAGCACATGGTGCCCTCTGGCAGGGCCGGTTGCTTAAAGGGAATACACAGCGTTTTTGCCCCCATTGCACCATCGCCGCCTGCACTGTTTGCTTTGACCCACTCCTCCACTGCTGTCTCCTCACACCAGGGAGCCAAGACAAGCTTTTTCGCATCCAAGGCAGGCAAGAAATCTTCCCAATTTCGTACTTCTACCACGTTTTGGTCCCGTTCCTTTGTGGCTCTATCCAGGAGGTCCTTCTGTACCTGCTCTAATGTGCATCGGGCTTGTTCAACCAGCCTTTGCCAACTGACATCTTCTTTGGCACCGTTATCCCTGCGTACAAACCTAGCGGATCTCTGTTCCAGATCTTTTGGACCCAATTCGATGCGCAAGGGCACGCCTTTGAGCTCCCAATGGTTGTACTTCCAGCCTGGTGTGTAGTTTTCCCGTGCATCACAACGCACACGAAGCCCTGCTGCTTTGAGCTCAGCAGTCAATTCCTCTGCGGCTCCTACTAAAACGCTAGAATCGCAACCCTTGAAGGGCAACGGAATCACCACCACCTGCAAAGGCGCCACCTTGGGCGGCAACACAAGCCCCTTGTCATCTCCATGCACCATGACCATCACACCAATGGTGCGAGTCGTAAACCCCCACGAGTTTTGCCATACCAATGCTCTGGCCCTCTCCTCCGTTTCGAACTCGATGCCAAACATCTTTGCAAAGTTCTGGCCAAGGCAGTGACTCGTCGCTCCCTGGATTGCTCGTCCGTTGGCAGGTACATAGGCCTCTACAGTTGTGGTGTAGAGGCCTCCTGCAAACTTCTCTTTCTCTGACTTTACACCTGGGATGACTGGTACACAGAGAAGATCCTCAAAGATCCGTCGGTATAGGTCAAGGATCTGCTTCACTTCCTCGTCGGCCTCTGCCTTGGTGGCATAAGCGGTGTGTCCTTCCTGCCAGAGGAACTCCCTGGAACGAATGAACGGAGTGGGGTGCTTGAATTCCCAGCGGACCACATTGCACCATTGGTTCAGCTTCAAGGGAAGGTCGCGGTGGCTGCGGATCCAATCTGCATAGTAGGGATACATGACTGTTTCACTCGTGGGTCGGACAGCGATGGGTACGTCCAAGTCCGTGTCTCCGCTCTTGGTGACCCATGCAACTTCCGGGGCAAACCCTTCCACGTGATCCTTTTCTTTGATCAGATTAGATTCTGGCACAAACATGGGAAAGTAGCAGTTCTCCACTCCCAGCTTCTTTATTTCACCATCGAAGAACGCCTTGAGTTCTTCCCAGATGGCGTAGGCCCAAGGCCTGAGGATATAGCATCCGGATACGTCGTAGTAGGAGATGAGCTCTGCTTCTGTGACGATTTCGCTGTACCAGTCTCCGAAGTTCTCCTCCTTGGTCACCGACAGCCCAAGCTTGGTCTTCTTCTTCCCTTTCTCGGTCGCCGCCGCGGCTTTGGCTGCCGCCTTGGCTGCCTTGGCGGCCTTGGCTTCCGCCTTGGCCTTTTTCTTCGCTTCCTTGGCTTCGTCGACGCTCATTTCCGCCATGGATTCTTCCAGCTTTCGCTCGTCTTCCATCGTCGTCGGCTTGCAAACCCGACTTCGTGGTCTTCTCTCACAAATTCCACACAAACACGATGCGCCGACCCTCCCACCCTTCGAAGGACAGACGAAGACCGAACGGACCATCGATCCTCACGGTCCATAAACGGAGCACAAGTGGCATCTCCATGCGTTGGAGCAGGAAAGCAAGCACCAACCAACCCCAAAGGTGGCTGTCTGTCCTTTTGTCCATCCCACACGAACACAAGGAGAGATTCAAATCTCAGGATGGTGAAACTTGCACATGGCACCGAACTTGCAAAGACCAGTCTTGATGTAGTGCTGGCATTCTGGAGCACCGGGACGGATAGGGAGACCGGCGGAATTCTTGCGAACACGTCCCTCCTTCGGATGGTGGAATCGGCAGTCCTTCCCGTACTTGCACGTCCCTGTCTTAAGGTAAAATGAACAAGGAGGCTGTCCAGGGCGCTGTGGGAACTCTTCTTGGACGGCATCTGGAAGGGCAGGTACCAGGGATTCCCCCTCCGCACGACCCAAAGATTCATGTGTGACCCTTGTGATAGAAAACGGAGGACCGTTCATGCTCAGCGACAGATCAAAGTACTTGCTAAATATGGGCATGTCCGCACAGTGCTCCGTGACAAAGCTGTACATCTCCAAGAGAAGATTTGGGTACCTGCTTGTGAAGTACTCCAAGTACCCACGTGGTAAGTGACCTAAGTGCTCCTGTAGCTCCTCTGGAAGCTCCTGGTAGTGATTCTTCTTGTTTCGTATAACCCTCAGCAGGTCTCGAACGCTACTGTAATTGTACTTCCTAAATTGACCCAGATTGGCCAGTAGCTCACTGGATAGCAGCTTGTCCCACCCCCCCTTTCCGATAGCAGTGCTCGAAAAGCATTCCAAGATTAAGAGCAACTTGGTGTCTGAAGTTTTATTCTGGTGCTCCACCACATCGCTTACATCGCAAAGGAACTGAAGCTTTATGTCAGGGGTCCACCACACGGGATGCATCAGTATGGATTCTGCAGCTGGGCGGTCTGAAGGCTCAGGTGCTAGGAGATGAACCAGAAGATCGTGCACTTCTGGGAGGTGCTCTACGGCACTGAGATCCCGTTTTCCTCTAGCTATGTTGATGTCACGTTCTAATCTTGCTCCAAAAGCATGCCTGCCCCCCGTGAAACAATAGAACAAGAGGCAGCCCATACTGAATATATCAACGGACTTGGTCTGACGACCATACAAAATCTGCTCCGGGGCACGCCAGCCCGAGCTGCCGGATGTTCCAGTATTCTCAAACGAGCTCTGCTCATCCTTCAACATTTTTGAGAGGCCCATGTCACTGAGCTTCACTTTCCCATCTTTCGTTACCAGCACATTGTGCGGCTTGAGATCCCTGTGCACGATCCCTCTTGTGTGAAGAGCAGCAACTCCAGCTGCGATCGATTGCATCGCAGACATACATAGTTCAGTGGGACATCTTATTTTTGCATTGTATAGGTCTGTTAGTTTAAAAGGAAAATCTGCTTCTGATGTTTGCTTGAGCTCAGCATGAATGCCCAGATCATTCATGGCTTCCTCGGCACTGCGTTGCTTCCCTGAAACTGACTGACTACCACTATCAGCATGAAAAGGATCTAGCACAGTGGCCAATGTGCCCACGCATTTTTCTAGCGCCAAATAAACAAATTCACTGTCTTCTTCCATTGCAAAACATCGCACCACATTAATATTCTCATCCGTTTGAATCAGCGCTTCGATTTCTTTTTTTGCTAGACTGTAGAACTGATGAAGCAACCTCTTCACTGCCACCATCCTCCCATCCAGCTTGCCTTCATACACAATCGTTCCACCGCTTCCGAAGCCCAGGATTCCGGGTCCCACTTCCATCCTTCCTACCTGAAAACTACCGTCCTCATTCACAATACGTCCTGCTGATATTCCTCCATTTGAGTGATTCAGTGATTGCGCGGAGAAATTGCTTGGAAGATTCTCCACTTCATTCAATAGTTTCAGGTTCTGGGACAGTTCCTTGAGCGGAGCTCCAAATGCCTGTCTGGCACGGGTGAGATAGATGAAGAAAAATGCTGTTCCCACTGCAATCAGGAAAATGGCTAATGCCAATGCAAACCACATCTTTGGATCTTGCGAGAGAAACTGATCTGGGATTTGCAGTTTCCCTTCGTCTACCGGCGTGGGCAGCATCGGCAGCATGGGCAGCATCGGATGTGCCACACAGTCGTCTAGTTCGCCTACTTCGACAATTTCCTTTGCCACGCACTCCCATGGATCGTTCAGTGCCGAGGTGGCCACCAGCGCCTTATCATTTCCCTCCAAATCCTCTTCAAACAGCACCAAGTGCTTGGTTGGCAAGGCGTAAATTTGTTGGTTCACTGTTCCGATGATGAGCTGATCAATTTGGTCTGGTCCCGCGAACTCTGTCTTCTTTGATGCCGGCAAGAACTTGTGCACGTTGCCACCATCATCCCCTGAGAATCCACTCACAAGGGGAGCTCGGAATTTGACGATCCATTTTGCCTTCCCAGTCTCCTTGCATACCTTTCTCAGGGTGTTGTCATATCCCGCGAAGAAGTCGTGTTCGTCTCCCCCCTTCCAGGCTTCGATGTCGGTCCATCCGGCCAAGAACATGTCGTTTTCTTTGATTGAAGTTCGATCGATTTGAGACAGCTCAGCATAGGATACGTTCCAGAGCTCTTGTCCTGTGATGACATCCACGGACCGTACCCGATATTCTGTCCTGCCCACAAAGACTGCTTGTTTCAATTCTTCACTCTGTTTCTTCATCAGCACTTGGTTGTCTTGGCTTTCTTTTTCTTCTTCCGAATCGATGGTTTGGAGCAGCTTTCCTGTTATGGGATGCAATGCAAACACTTTGGTGTTTCTGGATCCCAAGATGACGGATGTCCTTCCGTGGGTCAAGGACGGTGTGTTGCTGACGATTTCTTGCGCGGTGAGCGGCATTTTCTTGTAGGTACCGTCCGTTTGAGAGTAGAGGTACATGGATCCGTCTGCACCAGGCACGACGGCTTCTTTCTTTTCGTTTCCATCGAGTTTTGTGTTGGACGACGAGACCAATGGTTCTCCAGACGCAAAGGACCACAAGATCCTTCCAGTTTCGTCTTCCACGGCGTGGACGGTCCCGTCCACGAGTCCCACGAGGACATGCTTGTTCCCCTGATCTTTCTTCCACGTCTCTCTCACGTCCAGCGCCGTTTCTGGCGCGCAGCACGCACGTGTTGCGTTCCACACCATCCATGCACACAGGCAGGTCCAGAACCAGAGGTGCACGTTGCCCATCCACCACGTCCTTCGCTTTCGTTCCTTTTTCCTTCCCTTTTGCTTCGTTTCCATTCCCATTGACGTCCTCCATCCACACGCATCCTTCCTCCGCCTTTCGTTCGCGCATCGTCCGGCCATCACCACCTGTCCATGCCGACTTCGTGCTTCGTGCTTCGTGTCGATCGTTCGTTTCCCTTCGATTCTCTTCTCCCATTTTCCTGGTGACACGTTAAGTGAATTCGAGTAGGGTTTACGATGCGTAGAATCCCGTTCCTTCTTCCGCTACCACGAAACGACGTACTTCAAATGAAGGTGGTGGACGAAGACACCTGAAGCGACGAAGCAAACGTGGTGTGAAACACAACGGATGTCCACCACGGTCGAATGAAGGAGTGAGGTGGCATGGCCAAGGAATGGAACACTTGCGATTGCGACTGTGGACGATCGAAGTGAATCGCTTTGGATTCCAAAATGGGACCAAGACGTCTCCACCACATGGCAACACGCTTGGCAACGACCAAACGCACCTCAACTCGTTCTTGTGGAATGGATCAGCCAACCAAGAGATAGACACGGCAATCCAAAACCACGAGTAGATGGAAAAGACGCGTCGCCATCCCATTCCCAACC
>LFIK01004745.1_pt1 | contig 10970 bp, 9 predicted proteins | sample 643401 | NCBI WGS metagenome assembly LFIK01 (sample SAMN03777447, study PRJNA286221) | soda lake metagenome | biome: soda lake; feature: Kulunda steppe; material: water; isolation source: sample T5-Br brine of Lake Tanatar-5 | place: Russia: Kulunda steppe | collected 2010-07
CACCCAACGCGGCAATGGTGTTTCCGTGTTTGTCGCTTACCGGTAAGGCAAAACCAATCAAGCCGACCTCCAATTCCTGATTTACGACGGCGTAACCCTGCGCCTTGATGCGATTCAGCTCCGCTTTCAGATCCTCGAACTCCACCAGGGTGTTTGGCGTCATGCGGACGGGCGGGTGTAGCTGATAAAATTTCTCCAGCTCGTCAGGTGGTAATTCAGCCAGCAAAACCCGCCCAACACTGGTGCACCAGGTAGGTACGATGCGGCCCGGTGTCATATTCAATGTCAGTGCTCTGGGGCCCTGAGCTCGGGCGACGAATACCAACTGGTTATTGGAGAGCATGCTGATGGAACAGGACTCTTTCAGAGTGCGAGTGACTTCGTTGGCAATGGGTTGCGCCATGTCCCACCAAGGCAAAGCAGACAGATAGTTATACCCCAGCGTCATGACTTTGGGAGTCAGAGAAAAATATCGACCAGACTGTGCAAGGTAGCCCATGTCTACCAGAGTCAACAGAAACCGACGGGCGGTCGCCTTGTTCATGGCCAGTTTCTCCGACACTTCAGTCAGTGTCATATCCGGGCTGCCAGATCCAAAGCATTGCAATATTTGCATGCCCTTGTATAAAGATTGCGCGCGATCTGAGCCTGGCTTGGACAGTGTCATTGAGTTCCCCCTGCATAAATAACAGCCATAGAATTTCATCAGTATCAGAAATTCAGCAATTTGGACAATCAAATTCTATCGGAATCAGCTACTTACCCGTCTGGGTCACTTTCGGTAACCAATTTCCGGCATAACTTATCATTTTTTAATTCCCAAATAATCTTATGGCAGATTGACAACGACATTCTTCAGGTCTAGATTTGATTGGAGTTTCAATGATAAAACTAAAGTTCGTAAAATGAAACTTTCTTGCAGCAATCAATCAGCCGAGGTAAATGCATGGAATTGACCCCTCTCTCCGGTACTTTGGGTGCCGAAATTACTGGTGTTGACCTTCGGGATGCCTCTCGGGAACTTGGCGATCGTATTTACCAGGCGTTTCTGGATTATCAGGTTCTGGTGATTCGCGACCAGCAGCTGGACCCGCTTCAGCAGGTTCGCTTTTCAGAGCGCTACGGTGAGTTGGAATGGCAGGAGAATGCCCGTTACACCCATCCCGACAGTGACAAGGTATTGGTGCTTTCCAATGAGCGTGATGAAAACGGTGAGCCTGTAGGTCTCATCGATGCAGGGGACTTCTGGCATTCGGACTCCTCGCACCATGAAAAGCCTGTCACGGCCACCATCCTGATGTCGGTAAAAGTTCCCTCCCAGGGAGGGTCAACCGACTTCTGCAACATGTATGCAGTGCTTGAGGCGCTCCCTCAGGAAACCAGGGATTTCATTACCGGCAAGTATGGAGTTCATCATATCTCCAAAGCCTTGAATCCGCGGGTCAAGATTTCGCAGGAGCGTCCGGATGCCAATGAGTTCTACAGTCGAACCGCCAAGGAAAAGCCTTTCGTCTATCAACCCATGGTGCGTACGCATGACGAAACCGGTAAGCAGGCATTGTACATCTCTCCGCGGTTTACCGTAGGTATTCAGGATGTCGAGGATGAAATTGCGCAACCACTGTTGGACGACCTGTTCAGTTACATCACCGATCGCCGTGATTTCCACTACCGCCACTATTACAAGCCGGGTGATCTGGTGATCTGGGATAACCGTTGCGTGGTGCACCGAGCAATGGGCGGCTATGACAAGAATGATATTCGGCGTCTGCATCGCACAACAATTGTAGGGAAAAAGGCTTTTTACAAAGCGTAGAGGCCCGGCTAACTGAACCACGTATAAAAAATGATACCTGTGAGATCGAAAGCAGGTTCGCTTACAAAAAAACGTAATTTGAAATATTGCGGTGGAGTCAAAAATGATCGAATACGAGTACCTTTCCCAGCATACCGGTGCAGTTATTCAGGATACCGATTTGTCCGTGCCTCTGTCGCGCCAGGATATTGAGGAAATCTATCAGGTTTTTCTGGATCGCAGCTTGATTCTCTTTCGTGGTCAGACTTTGACCCAGCAGCAACTGGTGGACGCAACCCGACAGTTTGGGGAGTGCGCGGAATATGATCGTCCCAAGGACTTGCGATCAGAGGTGCAAAAAAATACACCACCAGAAATCATGTTAATCACGAATATCCGGGCCGACGGCAAACCCATTGGCGCATTGCCTGACGGTGAGATGTGGTTTCACCATGACATGATTCACAACCCACTGCCGCACAAGGCGACCCTGCTGTATTCAGTGGAAATTCCGACCTGGGGCGGAAACACATTGTTTGCCAGCATGTACGCGGCCTACGAAGCGTTGCCGGAACATCTGAAGAAGGCGTTGGAGGGTCGCAAGGCACTCAATGTCTTCAATTACGGTAGCCGTATGAAAAATGACCCGGCAGGTCTGGATCGTCAGGCTCAGGCAACTCATCCGGCGATCTACAAGCATGAAGAGTCGGGCAAGAAGGCCATTTATGTCGATCGACTCATGACACACAAGTTGCTCGACATGCCTGAAGACGAGAGTGACGCGATTCTGAATGAAGTGTTTGATCACATTGAGAAGCCCGAGTTCACTTATGAGCATGTGTGGAAGAAGGGAGATGTTCTGATGTGGGACAACCGCTCATCGATTCACGCGCGTCAGGACTTTCCTGCAGACCAGACGCGACTGATGTGGCGAACAACGCTCAAAGGTTTTGCCCCGCCTGCATAATGCTTGTTCTCGAATTCATAACAGGCACAGAGAGTCATAACCACTATTTGATTAACCGGAGTACACAATGATTCTAATTACTGGCGGGACTGGGCTGTTAGGCACTGTTGTTGCGAGACAGTTGGCTGAGCAGGGCCATAAATCTGTGTTACTGGATATTGCTCCCAATATTCAACAGCTTGAAGAACTGCGCGACTACAAATCCTATTATGAAGTCGTGCGTGGCGACATTATGCAGCTCCCGGACCTGCTACTGACACTGAAAAAATATAACATTGATACCATTATTCATGCCGCTGCCATGTTGACGCCTGGAGCGACACAACGACCTTATGCCGGCGTGACACTGAACATCAATGGCACTCTGAACGTAGTGGAAGCTGCCCGGCTGGAAAAGGTGAAACGTGTCATCTTCTGCAGCTCGGCGACGGTCTACAACTACGGCATAAAGAGCACGGCAGCGGTCACCGAAGCCCACCCTATTGGTCCCAAGAGCGTCTATGGCACCACCAAGATTGCCGGTGAATATATTGGCCTGAACTACCAGCAGTTCTATGGCCTGGAGTTTGCGGCTTTTCGCTTTGCGCAGCTGTACGGTCCGGGATACACCCAGAGCGGTTCCGCCGGACTCTGGCTGGACCCGCTATTGAAGCAGATGGCAAAAGGCGAGGACGCAGACCTTGTACGTCCTTCCCGTCAGGTCAGCGAATATATCTATGTCGAGGATGCCTCACAGGCACTGGTAAAGGCGGCATTGACAGACCGTATTCGCAATTCGATCTACAACATCAGCGAAGGCAAACTGACTTGGTTTGATCAGTTGATCGGCATTCTGCGCGATGCATACCCCAACCAGCAAATCAACATCAAGGACCCGGTGGAGCAGGAGCCCTATGACGAACGCAGCCACCCCTATGATTTGAGCTTGCTGCGAGAAGACCTGGGCTTTGAAGTCAATTATCCGATTGAAAAGGCATTGCCTCACTACGTGGATTGGCTGAAACGTAATCTGTATCAAAACTGAAGGCGGAAGAATCATGACGACAACGTTCAATCTGGACGGGCTGAAACCGTTGCAGGATCGCATCCTGATCAACAACGAGTGGGTTAAATCAACCAGCGGCAAATTGGTTGAGGTTTATGATCCCTCTACGATGCAGCATCTGATGAACACTGCGGATGCCAACCGGGATGATGTTTATGCTGCCGTCAGCTCGGCGCACAAAGCTTACCCGGCCTGGCGTGACCTGGAAGTCAACGAGCGATTGCCCTATCTGCTCAAACTGGCGGATCGCGTGCGTGAATGCAAGGAAGAGCTGGCCTGGCTGGATGCCATCGATTCCGGCAACCCGATCACTGCCATGATGGGAGATGCCGCCAATGCTGCCTCCTATCTTGAATTTCATGCCTATGCAGCCCGGGAGATCAAGGGTAATACCGCCAATGTGCCGGGAAAAGGGCTCAACTATACGTTGTGGCAACCCTTTGGCGTAGTTGGGCGTATTATTCCCTATAATCACCCGATTCATTTCGCGATATCCAAGATTGCGGCGGTACTTGCAGCGGGCAATACTGTGGTCCTCAAACCTGCCCATCAGACACCACTGTCGGCCCTGCGGTTTGGCCAGCTGGTACAGGAGGTGCTGCCTCCAGGCGTGGTTAACATAGTTACCGGTACCGGCGAGTCAGGCTCTGCTCTGGTAACACACCCGAAAGTGCATCGCATTTCTTTCACCGGTTCTGTCGGTACTGCGGAGAAAATTCTGGCACAAGCCGGCGTCAAAAACGTCACTCTGGAGTTGGGTGGCAAGAACCCGTTAATGATATTGCCTGATGTTGACCTGGACGAGGCTGCAGCCGCTGCTGTGCGGGGCATGAATTTCAGCTGGTGCCAGGGTCAGTCCTGCGGCTCCACCTCAAGGGTGTTCATTCACAAGGATCAGCACGATGGGTTTGTGGACCGCGTAAAGGCACTTGTCGAAAAGATCCGCATTGGCCTGCCCACAGATCCGTCGACCGAGATGGGTTGTATCGTTTCTACCGAACAGTACGAAAAGGTGAATTACTTTATCGATCAGGGTAAGAAGCATGCAAATCTGGTACATGGCGGCGGTAAGCCTGATAAACCTGAGTTACGGGATGGTTTGTTCATTGAGCCCACAGTGTTCAGTCATGTTACCAATGATATGGAGATCGCACAGGAAGAAATATTTGGCCCGGTGATGTCCGTATTGACCTGGGAAACCGAGGCTGAGCTATTGGAAATGGCCAATGACACACGATACGGCCTGACCGCGAACATCTGGACTAACGACGTGCGCACTGCGCATCGACTGGCGCGTGATGTGGAGGCGGGCTATGTCTGGATTAACGGCGTTGGGAAACGCTACCAGGGCGCGCCGTTTGGTGGCTTCAAACAGAGTGGTATCGGCCGGGAGAATTCCATTGAGGAGCTTTATAGCTACCTGCAGTTGAAGAATATCAATGTTTCATTATGAAAAGGAGTAGTTCCGTCAAGGAGTATCGTTGACAACACGTTAGCCCATGTCACCCAACAATAGAGAGATAACAGACATGAAAACGACTTACCTGAAAAAACCCGTTACGTTTGTGGCATCGGTTTCACTGGTGGTTGCTATGGCAGGTTTCAGTAACCTGCAAGCAAACGAGATGAGGCCGATCACGCTGTCCGCATGGAGTGCTTTTCCCGAAAACCATGATTTGGTTACACCCCTGTGGATCCTGGAGGAACATATTAACGAGCTGTCGGACGGTGCCATAACATTCAACTATATCGGTGGTCCGGAGTCGATTGCGGTCGGTGCATCGGGTGAGGCCATGATCAATGGTCTGGTTGATATCCAGCTGACCACCACTGCTTACTACAATTCATTGGTACCAGAAAGTCTGGCGATCGATTACTCGCTGCTCAGTTACGACGAGAATCGCGCCAGTGGTGCACTGGATATGCTCAGCGACATCCATGAGCAGAAGATGAACGCTCGAATTCTCGCCCAGTCGACAGGCCGCCACTATGCTTTTTACATGAAGGATAGAATCGACCGTGTTGAGGACTTCCAGGGCAAGAGAATTCGCGCTGCTGGCGTTTACGCACCTGTCGCTGAAGTATTGGGTATGGAATACACCAACATACCTGGTGGCGAAATCTATTCGGCACTGGAGCGTGGTGTAGTCGAGGGGTTGGCCTGGTCGAACCTTGGAACCACGGGTTTCAGTCTGCATGAGCAGTACAACTATGTGGTTCATCCTGAGTTTCTGACTGCTGCCGGGATTATTCTGATCAATGCCGACACCTGGCACAGTCTTCCGGATGAAGCGAAACGGATTTTGACGGAAGCAGCGCGGCGCACAGAATATGACTTTGTCGCCAAGGCGCGTGAGCTGGTTGAAGCCGAGCGGGAAGTGATTCGGAACCAGGGTGTCGAATTTGTCACACTGGAGGATGCAGATCATTATCTGGATATCATCGGAAATGCGGTCTGGGATTGGTTTGTGGAACATGCGCCCGAGCATGGGCCTGCTCTGCGGGACGTCATGGGAGACTGACTCTTCAACCAAGCAGATGGGCATCAATTGCGATGGGTGCCTGTCTGCTGTTTGGCGCAATCAAGGCACGCTGACTGAATCAATAATAAGGTTAACAAAGTTATGATGAGTTATGTTCGCACGGCCATGCGCGTCATAGATATGTTGGTATATTACCTTGAGGCATTCTTGTCGGCTATCGCCGGATTGCTTATTCTGAGCATGATGGTTGTCATTGTTTTGACCATTGTCTCCCGTTGGCTGTCCCTGTTTCCGACAGCCTGGATTATAGAAGTCAGCGAGTACATGCTGCTGCTTCTCACTTTTCTGGTCTCACCCTGGGTACTTCGACATGATGCACATATTCGATTCGATCTTGTCGTAGCTATGTCCTCTGTCTCATTCAAACGCATTCTGTTCTACCTGGGCAATGTGGTAGGCGTTTTGGTAATGCTGATTATTTTGCATTACGGAATAAAAATAACCTCCAATTTCATGGACCGTAGTCTCCTTATGATCAATTATCTGAGATTGCCCAAAGCACCATTCATGGCAGTGATTCCTTTGAGTGCTGCCTTGATGGCCTATGAATTCCTGAAAAACCTGGTCGTCGGTTACAAAGGGGATTCCGAGCAACCAATGGAGGGTATTTGATCATGGAGTGGTGGCATTTTATTCTCCTTTTTATCGGCACCCTGGTGTTGATAATGTCTATTGGTCTGCCCATTGCGGTGGCGTTTCTTGTCGTGAATTTAGCTGCGGCTGTCTGGATATTTGATATCAATCGGGGACCGGTATTCATATTGAACAGCATGTTCGATGCGGTGACAAAATTTTCGTTGGCACCCGTTCCGCTTTTTATACTGATGGGTGCGATACTGTTCAGTACAGGTGTTATCAATAACACCCTGGAGGCTATCTCCAAATGGATCGGCCGTGTTCCAGGTCGGCTGAGTCTGCTGTCTTTGGGGGGTGGCGCTTTATTCTCCAATTTGAGTGGTTCTGCTGTCGCCAATACGGCAGTGTTGGGGTCCATGCTGGTTCCGGAAATGCGGCGACAGGGTTACAGCAAGACAATGACTTACGGCCCAATTATGGGTGCAGCTGGCCTGGCGATTGTCATTCCGCCCAGCGCTATCGCCATCATGCTGGGCAGTATCGGACAGATTCCCGTAGGACCTTTGCTGATTGCAGGGATGATACCCGGACTGATTATGGCCGGACTATACATTGTTTACGTTGTCATCCGCTGCTATAGAAATCCGGCATTGGCGCCCATATATGAGTCCGAGTCATACTCCCTGGCAGATAAGCTGAAATCAACACTGATATATATTGTTCCCCTGGTGCTGCTTATCGTCACCGTGTTGGGGATAATCTTCATGGGAATTGCAACCCCAACTGAGGCATCAGCGGTTGGCGCCTTGGGTGCACTTATATTGGCCATGCTGTATCGCAAGTTGACAGTCACTACTCTGGTGGCTGCTGTGCAGTCGACGCTGAAGACGACGGGCATGGTTATGCTGATAGTCGCAAGTGCGGCCGCATTCAGCCAACTATTGGCCATCACCGGCGCTACCCGAGGCCTGACCTCATTGGTAGCCAATAGCCCCTGGGCACCGATGGCAATAATTCTCCTGATGATCGCCATTGTATTTGTGCTTGGCATGTTTCTGGAGCAGATTGCCATCATGATGCTCGTGCTGCCTATTTTTGTACCCATAGTATCGGTCATCGGATTCGATCCTGTCTGGTTCGGCATAGTCATGCTGGTAACCATGGAAATAGGCACTTTCAGTCCGCCCTTTGGCATGATTCTTTTTGTTATGCGCTCGGTAGCACCCAAAGATGTATCCATGGTGGATATCTACAAGAGTGCGATCCCATTTATTTTGATCGATGCGACTGTAGTGGCGCTGTTACTGCTTTTTCCGAGTATTGCCACCTGGTTGCCAGGTCTGATGTACCGATGACTTTCCTCTCATTTTGTTACGTTACAGGTGAATTATGAAACTGAAAGAAAGAGTCGCCATAGTAACCGGAGCTGGCCGAAATATCGGCGAGTCCATTTCACACACCCTGGCCGCTGAAGGGGCCAGCATTGCAGTAGTGGATCTGGACAAGGCGCGCGCCGAAAAAGTGGCGAGTGATGTGCGTAAACGGGGTGTTGATGCGGATGCCTTCGTCTGTGATGTGTCGGATCCGGCAGCCATCGAGGCAACCACACAGGCAATCGAGAAACGTTTCGGCAAGATTGATATTCTGGTCAACAACGTTGCGATCTCCGACAACAAGCACATGTTGGACATCACACTCGAAGAGTGGCAACGCACCATAGACATTACCCTGACTGCGCCTTTTTACTTCTCACAGTGTGTGGCTCGCAGCATGGTCAGCCACAAGGTGGCTGGCAATATCGTCAATGTCAGCTCGACCACCGGATATTTCGGTCGCGGCCGAGCCATTGCCTACGCAGCGGCGAAAGGCGGTGTTGTTAATCTGACCCGTGCCATGGCAGTGCAACTGGCGGAGCACAATATTCGAGTGAACAGCGTAGTGCCCAACAAGATCGGGTCCCCCGTGGGCAAGGACGACTTTGACCCCTCTCGCCCCGTGATCAATCTGCGCAACCGTACCGGGGTGCCGGAAGATCTGGCTAAAGCGGTACTGTTTCTGGTGTCGGATGACTCAGACTTTATTGTTGGTACCGATCTATTTGTTGATGGCGGTTGTTCTGCAATCATGCCTGGCGGCTAAAACGTGCGTTAAGGCGCTTGTGAGTCATAAAATCAATCAGGAGAAGAAGAGTATGAAAGTCAGTGTAATAGGTGTAGGTGACATGGGCATCGATATTGCGCGCCATGTGAAAACAGGGGGTTTTGATGTGCTGGGCTTTGATGTCAGCGCTGAGCGCCTGGCCAAGGCGCGTGAGATCGATATCCCCGTTGTTGAGGATATTGGTAAGGCGGTCAAGGGGCGTGATGTCCATCTGGTTGTGGTAGCAACCGATGAGCAGTCGACCACCGTGACGCACCAGATTCTCGAGCATGGTGACAAGGGCAGCATTATCGTCATTCTGGCAACCAACCACCCCAACACCATGAAGACATTGGCCAAAGCGGCCGAAGCAGCAGGTTTCGGCTTTGTGGATGCGCCGGTCGCGTTTGGCCGCCAGGGAGCGAGGGAGGGTACTCTTGCGAGCCTTTGTGGCGGCAAGGCTGAGCACATTGAGCAGGTCACCCCGGTACTTGATACCTACAGCCGCAAGGTTCACAACGTGGGCCCATCGGGCGCCGGTCAGCTGGCCAAAGCCTGTAACAACATGCTGCACTGGTCTGCCTGTATTGCCAACTATGAAGTACTGTCACTGGCCAAACGATATGGCCTGGATGCCCAGCGCATGCGGGAAACCTTGCTGGAATGCCCTGGCCAGAATGGCACATTGCGTGACTGGGACGACACCCGCTTTACCTGGCATGAGAAGGATATGGATCTGGTACTCGACATGGCGCAATCTGGCGGCCTGCCACTCCCGCTGTATGGCCATGTGGACCAGTTGATCAAGTTCTTTCATGCGGATCAGGTAAAGGCTCTGCTATACGGCAACGAGTCACAGTACCTGGGCAAACCAGTGATTCCGATGACGCCCGAGGAGGGGGGGCTCGGCAGCTGACAGAGTCTTGTGGTTTATGGAGTCTCTGAATATGTCTGCGCACAACGCCAGGTATTGGCCCTTTCTGCGAATCGTTCGGGCAATAGCCCCGATGGCCAATCGCCGATGCGCGTGGGACTTGTTCAGGGGCTCTTTGATCTGAAATGAGTGTTTTATATCTGCTACTTGTCGGGCTCTTTCTCACATCAGTACTGATAGAATCCGTATTGATTAATCAGTTGATCTCGATAATTGCGCTGATAGCCCTGTTGACAAGTTTCAAATCTGCTTCCTTGATAGCGCGAATTGTAGCGGTCTTGTTTCTGCTCAGTGGATTCGTCACCTTAACAAGTGTTTCTGCCGAACCAATTACTTTGTTATTCGGGTTCGGGGAAATGATATACATAGTGACCCTTTTTGCCCTCTTGCCAGTGCTCTCCATTCCGATTCGAATGTTCCAGTATGACAGGTGTGTCAGTGAGTTCTTTAAAAGCTTCTCGGGTACTACCAACAGAGCCTATTTTGGGGTGCTTTCGATCAGCTATTTTCTGGGTACATTTCTGACACTGGGTACCATACCAATAGTGTATCGAACCGTTGAGAAATCTGTCGCAGAACTCGGTATCAACAACCATAGAAAATTCATCAGTATCAGTTTGACCCAGGGGTTTATTGGCCCGTTGATATGGACGCCGTTTTCAGGGTTGCTGGGTGTGACTCTGGTGGTTTTTGATACCAGTTGGCTTGCCCTGTTACCCGTGCTTTTGTCTATTGGTTTTCTCTCTACTTCGCTCAGTGTCCTTTCGTTTCTGATCATATTTGCTGGCAGCTTTCGTATACGCCACGATCACCCCATTGCAAAGAGGAGTCAGGCGGAATCTGGGCCTGCTTCGAGCAATATGAGCCGCTCCTCCGTCAGGGGGTTGAGTGAGCTATGTTTGATCGTCCTGGGTTTTATCGTTGCCGTCCTGCTTCTTGAACTTCATTACCAGGCAGGACTCGTCATTACG
>LFIK01004746.1_pt1 | contig 10967 bp, 15 predicted proteins | sample 643401 | NCBI WGS metagenome assembly LFIK01 (sample SAMN03777447, study PRJNA286221) | soda lake metagenome | biome: soda lake; feature: Kulunda steppe; material: water; isolation source: sample T5-Br brine of Lake Tanatar-5 | place: Russia: Kulunda steppe | collected 2010-07
CATGCCTATCTGACTTAGCCATCTCTAACTATGCACTCATGAGTGATCACGGTGCATTTTGCTTCGCTCTTGCTGGCTTCTATCACATTTATTTCTTTCAAGGGACATGCTATAGTGTCCCAAAAATGTATGATGACTAAAAATGTCAGTATGGGGGCCTTGCCATGTCAGATCTGATCTACCTAGGATCTGATCTACCTAGGCCTAGGCGATATGGTACATGTCAAAAAGACTCAGTCAGCTTAAGTGTTCCTAGCTGTATCAAGATGCAGACATGTTCGCCTTAATATCAACCATCTTCTCAGCTGTCTCAATGCTGAGGCTGTTGCAGAGTGGTGTGTAGATGTGCCCCCATGCTGACCAGTTCCGCTCCGCTGCAGCTGACGTTGCATGTGCCGATAGAAGCTTGTTTGCAGCCTCGGAGAGCAATGGAATTTGCTTTGCTGCCTTACACAACCAGAAATTGTGCACAAGAGTCTGGCTTGACAGGCTCAATGATCTGCAACTGCGCTGATCATGAGTCAGCTGCGCAGTCGCGCTTCTTGAGGTGACTTCTCACTTCAGGCAAGGGCAGTCCATGACGAGGCACTCTGCCTTGATGCAAAAATTGGAATTGCTTGAGCTGGGCTGCTGTCACTGCAAATTCTGGGATGCCCTGCTTGTGCTTCTTCATCTAGATCTAGGGCTATCCAACGCAATCCACTTCCTCCTACTACTACTACACTTCCTCCTGCTGCAGCTGCACAATGGGCTCTGCATTGCTTCATTGCCTCTTTTTTGCTGCTGCTAAGGCTGCCGAGGGGCACGTGTGGCGCACTAGGGTCATCGACGGGGTAGCTGGGCTGAGCTTCATCTCGCACTCTCTGCAAAGCCCCTACATTCTTCCTCAATGACAGCAGTGAACCTGATCTCCCATTCATTTTGTCCACTAGAGCTCAGTTTTTTTAGCAGTTCAGCATGCTGCGCCCTTGAACGTATGCTTGCTTGCCATCATCCCCAACTTCATCCATGACTCGAGCTCAGTGTCTTTATAATCCATAATTATATTGATATTATGATATTGCATGCCGACAACTACGGATAGGGCCCGTGGGCCCAATTAAGTTGGCAGCCACTTAAAATGGCCAATTTCACACATGTTATGTTTTTAAAAATCTATAGCGCTATACGCTATGTAGCGCTATAGGCCAACGCCGACCCCTACACTTGAGAGTGCTGTCAAATGCATCTATCTGATCTCCCCCCTGGCATGCAGGGCACCCTGAAAGGAAGCGTATTGAGTGGCGGCGTTGCACTGCGCACCTCCCTGCTTGGCATGCCATACGGTGCGTATGTTGTTGCACTGTGCACCTCCCTGCTTGGCATGCCATACGGTGAGTAGATACTGCTTGGCATGCCATACGGTGAGTAGATACTGCTACTGACAGAGCTTCAAGAGGCCGCGCCTGCTGTAGCTGATGCCGCTGCTGTACAATCAGTGGGCACCGGCCATGTTGATGCTGCCGCCAGCCGCCACTGCCGCCGCTGCTCCTCTTGCTTGCGGCTACGTCTGATTGGGTTGCATGCTAGCAATGCTGGTGGGCAACCAGGATGTGCTGTCCAGCCACAGGCATGTGTTATGTTCTGATGCGAGAGCCGGATGGTGCAGCATACCCTGCGCGCTGCCAAGCAAGCCTGAGGCATGCGCTCAGGGGCAGGTCCCACGGATCATTGGCACACTGCGGAGAAAGTTTGTAGCAGAGGGGCTGCCTCCCCGTGACGCTATCTGCTGCTCAGGTGTGTGCGCTTATGGCTGTCATGCCAGCAGGCGCTGTGGCCATGTGCTGTGGATAAGGAGGAGCTTGAGTGCGTGGCGGCTTGTGGTAGGGCTCGGCTTTGCTGCACCAGCACCGGGCAGCTAAGACTGCCAATGGGGCGGCAAGCTCCCAGCAGCACCTGCGTGATGTTCCGTATGCTGCGTGCGAGCAGCGCCATGCACTGCCTCTGCCACTTGGATGACCTTTGCCAATGGTACTGCTGCTGCTGCTGTTGCCGCTGCCTATTCTGCTGCTGCTGCTGCTGCTGCTGCTGCTCCTTTGCTGCAGGTGATCAAGGCATCTTTGTCCACAGGTCAGCACTGATGCAGGTAAGGCAGCGCCCAGGGTAGACCACACAGAGCGCACCTTTCAGACATATACACAAGGCCATGGATGTTGACGGCCCATGTGCCTGTTGGCGACCTCCTAGCCTGACCTCCCGTCCTCTTGGCAGTGCTTGTCAGCCCAATGCGTGCAAGAACCTATGAATTTGTGACGAGCAACCAGACAAACAACCAGACTCCCCTTGTTCCCTGTAAAATGGTCTGGTATGTTCCTCTGCCACCAGACCCTGCGTGTTCAAGAAGCTTTGGTAGGTTTTATGAACAGAGCTGTGCGCAAGCACTGACTTGCTGCATGCGCCCTGTAACACTTCACAGTGCTGGGATCTACGCCACACATGCACTGTCACGTGCAGCCTTTAAAGAGTATTTTCAGCTCCCAAATAGCTTCTGATACAGGCCAGTCAGAGAGAGAGAGAGAGAGAGAGAGAGAGAGAGAGAGAGATTGAGAGCCTCTGGGGATTTTTCAGCTTTGCAGTCCCTCTGCTGGAGGATACAAGATGCAAATGCACGCTTTTTCCTGTCCATGCAACCCCCCCACCCAAGAGAACCAACACGCACGCACGCGCGTGCGCACACAAATGCTGCGCAGCTGGGGGGCTTCCAAGAGTGGCCCCTGCTAGAGGATGTGGACCTTGTGCAGCGCCTGAAGCGCCAAGTCTCTGGCCCTGCCATCCTCCCGCTGGATATCCACACGTCTGGCAGGTATGTGGTTAGGTGGGCAGCCAGGTGGGCGGAGAGGTAGGTGGTCAGGAGGCGGTTGAGGTGGGTGGTCATCTGCGTGTTCAGGTGTGTGGTCAGGAGTCAGCCCCTGCCAGCCTCCATCGGGCATATAAACTTGGCGTGAGCAGGCAGGGCCAATGCAGGCTGTTGCTGGCCCTGCTTGCAATGTCAGTCTTGCAAATCTGTTACTCACACACTGACGCGATGCTGCCCCGTGAGCTGGTGCATATCCTTCTGAACACTGCTCAGCTGGCAATGAACGGAACCACCTCAGCTGCAGCTCTCAGCTCTAAAAAATCTTTAGGAAAGATTGATCTGCTGTCAGCTCCAAAGATGTGACAGTGATAAGACAGAAAACATTGCCAGAACAGTCAAATCCCACTGAATACGCTTAATTGCCGGCAACCATGTGCCGTGTGCTGTAGGCAGTACACAGCACAATCCTGTCATCTAAGGCAACCGCAGCAACGAGCTGCCAGGATGAGTGTGCACCACATCTAGTAAGCTGGACCATGGCAACAAGCACTCCTCACTACACTTGATCAGGCCAGCGGAATGTTTATCAGATGTTTCTGCTTACGACACCATCCTTCTATTTCACTTTTATTTTGCAGGCGGTGGCTGCATTCCGGCTTCTGGCGCAACACAGCCTTTAATCAAATCATTTTAGGAGCTTGGGCTTTAGGCTTTGACCCCCATATGCTTGCTAGTTGGTATTATCGTCCTCAGCAAAAGCCGTCATGATGATCAAGAACCATGTTCCTTTCGAGGCTGAAAACCTTGACCTGCTGGACTTATGAATCCGAGCACATTCGGTGGGGGGACATTGTACCAGGTTAGGTCGACCGTCAGCCAAGTCATAAGGCTGATAGGTCCATGATTGTCGCCAGCGCAATCCTAAATGTAAGATCGAATGTCCCCACCACTGGGTCACCGTGACCCCTTCCTCAGGCAGAGGTGGCCAAGCAGGTTCCTCAAGCTACAAGTTAAGGGGTTAACGGCCAAGCAGGTTCCTCAACATAACTTTGCAGCCACCCCACCGTTTTCCGAGCTGAGCTACCCTTGGGGTCTGAATTGGTGCAGTGGGCGGATGGAAATTCTGGGAAAACAGAATGTAAACATGGAACAGCGTGCATTATTTCTGCACATTGCTCCGTACTCGAACCTCGAGATACCTGCACATGTAAAAATTTGAGTCGCGTTTACTGTGTGACTTCGGGCGTGGGAAGCTCTGCTGCTGAGCTGTGCGCTCAGGAGAGGCAGGTGTAAACAGACATTTTGGCCCATCGTTTCCCACCCACACCCTCTATCGGCTCCATTCCGATGATTTGAATTGATTAAGCCTGACCGGAACCCCCCGGCTTGGTCCGGACAAAAAACATGCAGGGGGTGCGGGGATATCGCATTTCCTCTATTAACACCCGCATCCGGTCGCGACAGGGTCAGCCACGGAACACATCTTCACGACCCCTTCCCCAAATACGACTTTGCATAATCAAATCATGTAAGTTCTGCTTTAGTCCCGGAAAGCGGCAGGATTGGAGCAAGTTTTGGGAAAATGCCATTTTCCTGCCAAATGGTGCTAGCATGGTCAATGGCATGTACAGCGTGCCTCCACCTCACTTTTTCACACAGCCCGAGTTTTTATGACGTATGTACCTCTTATGCATGGTTGGGGCTGGCAATGGGGTGAGTGCATGGGCAGCAAAGCAAATTGACCACTTTGGGGGGGTCCAATAGTGGGAATGACCCACTTAGCTAGTTGGCTTTTCTGGCAGTTCTCCTTTTCCTAGCGTTTTTCAGCTCTTCTGCCTTGCCTGCCTTAAGGACATTGCTGTGTCCGCTCGCGTCTTGTAACAAACAAACAAACACAATTGTGGTGTGATGGCGCTAAGAGACTTTCAGACTTTAAGGTTATGGACTTAATAATAAGTGCTCTTGTGCTGCTGTGCAAATTGGGCTCTGCACCTCAGAAAAGAAGAAAAAGACAAAAAAAACTACGTAGGAAAACTACGCAGGCAGTGAAACCACTCCCTGCATCAATAAGTCATCCTTAGAAATGAAAAGGAAACCCTTAGCCCGAAGAGCCATGGGTCTCCTCCACCAGAAGACAAGAACCAGTGAGGATCTGGAGGGTGGCAAAAGAAAGAAAGGAAAAGAAATACTACGTAGAGAAAAGATATATGTTCCTTCTCTTTTTCTGTTCAGAGCACTTAACAGGCCAAGGCAGTACCTGGCGATCAAAATCTGTATCCTGGAATCAACATCTCCCATACTCAAGTACAAAATAAGAAATAGAGGGGGATCCGCGCTTTCCGGTGCTGAAGAAACGACTTCCCCCTTATGCACAGCGTATTTGGGGGCCTTCACTGCTTCAGGGGTTGGTGTTAATTTTACCCCTTGCGCAGGGAAATTCAATACATATAAGGGCAAGCTTGAAGCTGTACAACACGGCTATCACAAGGATCCACAGCACGAGCACTATCATAGCTACCACTCCTGTAATCAGCTCAGTCTTGACACTCTATCTTGAGAACCAACAGCACGAGCACTCTCACAGTCATGATTTCTGGTTCGTCAATGGACAAAATGATCTAATCCGATTCATAAGGGATGGCTAAAGTGAAGGTTGCAGCACACATTCGACTTTGTAAACAAACTTGGCATTGGCATGCTGGCATGAGTACAAATGGCTACAGTAAAGCGGTACTAACACACTAACGCAACCACTGACTCTTTGTACCTTTCATTTTGATTCTTTGTAGTATGCTCATCATCTTGATTAAAATGCATGCACTATATCTACACGCATGAAAACTCCTCAAACCATTGCATAGCTTAACATAGGCATTTCAGCCTTTTTCAGCCTACACATCCAAGTCCTCCAGAGTGAAACTGCCACTGTATTCCTCAATTAGTTGCCGCCTTGGAGCGACCTGTATTGGGTCATGTGCATGAACCGCTTTGGACCTTCAGTACAGATTGAGCAACACAAAAGTGAGCCAGTATTGTAATGCCACCATACATAGGCAATGCAGCATTTCACGAGCTCAAGGGCAAATGATGACACTACACTGCTGGATAGAAAGGGCAATTGTGATTATACATCGCAACAAATAGGTTGTTGCAGTATAGGAATGCTTGCCTGCTACGGTTCTGGACATTGTGACTGTTCATCACAAATGAAGAGAGTGAACCAATTAATCATCATGGATGAAGAGAGTGAACCAATTGTTTATTCATTACCATTAACCATTATTTGGTGGTCTTAGGGACTGCTTTTCATCATCAGACACCCAACTATCTTACCTGCCCTGCACACACTCCGTCTTGCCCACCCAGAATCTGGAGGCCTGGGTTGCATCTAGTCGCACTCTTTGATTACAGTTGCTCCGTACCTTATCTCCCATCAGTACAGTGAACATGTGGCTTGCTGCAGCCGCGTCATCAATGGTCAAGCGTCTCAGCAGCCTGCAAAAGGATGGCCGGAAGAAGGAGCCCAAAAGCTTTTGAGCAGCAGGTTGCAAAATACGCAAGAGTGATAGAATTGATAATTACAGCTCTGGGAGCTTTCAGGAGCATGGAGTAGGCGTAACTCAAACGCTAGTGCTTAGAACTTCAATTTATTGGCGCAACAAATAGGGAGTGGAGACCTGGAGTTTCTTTCCAAGTTTTGAACACCAATCTCTTGCCTGGAGACGCGCAATCTTGCCACGTGATGCATGTAAACAGCTTGAAAGCTTGATTGATTGCTGCTAAACAAATCAGCAGGATTGAACCCAGACGCAAGCCCCACACCCAAAAACCCTAGCACCAATTCCTAGCCAGCGTGCCTTTGCCTCAAAAGAGTCAGGAGGCGCACCTGGCTCCACACCAAACGAGACTTCAAGCTAACACTGGAGAAATCCTGGGTTGGAGCCCCAGCGCATGCACCCACCTCGTCTCTGGGTTGAGCGTGGTGTCCCACAGCTGGTCAGGTTGCATCTCGCCCAGGCCCTTGAAGCGCTGGATGCTGTAGGAGCTGCCTGCTATGCTGGCCGTCACCTGCGCGCACGCACGCACGCGCACACACAATAAACACACAGGGGGTGCAGAAAATTCAGTCAAAATAGGTAAAGCCGTCAGGTGATACACTTGCTGCCACACAACAGCCAGTGCCTGCGCATAACTCATAGAGGAGCAGGTTGCCATGCCAGCCTGGCCATCACCTGCACCTCCACTGTCACCTCCACTGTCACGCCATCACCTCCACTGTCACATGGACACATGCATGGCAGTCCTACCCAAGCAGCAGTCAGCACGGAGGATACAGACAGCAGGAGCTATTGCGTGCAAGTTTCTACCTCTGCATGCGCTGCACGTCCATGGCCCTAGCTGCAATGTTGGTATGCTCATTCATGCGCATGGGCGTGACGCAGTATGGTTGGTGTCTTACCAGCACAATCAGAGATGCGCCCGCTGGCAGAGATGCGTGCTGATTGCCTTCTGCCTATCCTCCTTAACAAAGAACTGCCTGTGAGACCAATAACGCCCAGCAGCGATGCACTACCAGCCATGCATCCAGCAACAATGCTGCACCATCAGCAATGCATCATGATTGATGACTTGGTCAGAAATGCACGCTGACAACCCCAGACAAGTCCTCCTAAGTTGAGCACAGCACTTGAGGCTGTCCAATGCCCCATATAAGTGAGTGCACCACCAACGATGCCCCATGAGTGAGTGCACCAACAGTGATGCGCCATAAGGGAGTGCACCACCAGCGATGCCCCATAAGGGAGTGCACCACCAGCGATGCCCCATAAGGGAGTGCGCCACCAGCAATGCCTCGTAAGTGAGTGCACCACCAGCAATGCCCCATAAGGGAGTGCACCACCAGCGATGCCTCGTAAGGGAGTGCACCACCAGCGATGCCTCGTGAGTGCACCACCAGCGATGCCCCATAAGGGAGGGCACCACCGGCGATGCCCCATTAGGGAGTGCACCACCAGCGATGCCCCATTAAGGAGTGCACCACCAGCTATACTACATTTGGGGTGCATCATCAGCGATGCTACACTCGGAGTGCACCATCACAGATGCACGCTCACCAATTGCAGGTCCTCCTTGCTGTAGCACCGTGTTTGAGAGTGTGAGCACTTAGTCAGCATTGCAACACCAGCAATGCTGCATCCAGGGGGCATCATCAGCAATGCACGCTCACCCTTTGCAAGTCCTCCTCGCTGTAGCACCAGGTCAGCTTGTTGCGCCCGCTCTCCACCTTGTACAACGGCGGCACAGCTACAAACACATGCCCCTTCTCAAACAGCTCGCGGCAGTACCTGCTTCCACAGCAATACAGGTGCAGGCGTTATGAGTACAGGCTTTATCTTGTACAGACTGCCACAGCTTGTGCGTTACAGGCTCTGATTCGTTAACTGTGTGCTTAAGGCTCTTTGCTGCATGCTGTGTGCAGCAGTGCGCATGGTACTGGTGTTGCATGCTACTTGCTGCAGTGCACGTGTCGCCGGCTCTTGCAGCGCATAATTAATCTCAGGGTGAGGCAGCAAATGTAAAGGAAGGGCTGCAGCTAACTTCTTTTATTACTTTGCTTCCCTTTGTTTCTGCACACAACGCGTTGGAATAGGAAAGAGTATTTGAAAGATTTGATCTAAGAAAAATAGTGCTACTTATTTTGAGAAAAGAGCTATGACTATGTCAGGGAGAGGCAGTATTTAAAGAAGAGGGAGCAAAGTAGGAAGAGGCAGTACTTTTGTGAAAAGGAGCGCTACTTATTTAGAGGAAAGAGCTCATGGCTAGCATGGCTTGCATGGTCAGCATATGGCTAGCGTCAGGAAGAGGCAGTACTTATAGGCAAAGGAGCGCTATGTGGATGAAGGAGCCGACGGCCAAAGCTCAAGGAGTGTCGACGCAGATAGATGAATGAGCTGTGTGCAAGGCAGCTACAGGGGGATGTGGGGGTTGTGGTAACCGTTAAGTGCATAGGGGAGGCAACCAAGGCTTGGACTCACACATCACCCTGCTGCAACCAAGTCAGCCAAACCAGCTTGAAGGCCAGGTTGTGGGCCTGGTGGATTGCCTCAAAGGAAAGCAAAACTGAAAGCCGTGCACCTCGTCACATTGATGGCCTTCTTGGGTTAATGTCATCATTTGCATCAATGGCATGATAGGGCAAACGTGGCAGTGCAGTCCTTTTGCTCAGGGAAGTGCAAAAAGCACAAAAGAGGGCAGTGTGGGGCGGACCTTGCGTGAAAAGCATGCGCACAGTGTGAAACGCACACAGAGTGCATGCCCCACGCGGGGCACTGCTTCGATTGCAGCGTGAGAAGCAAAAGCGTTCCGGCAAGGCACGGCACCGCACCTGAAAAGGAATGTGAGCAGCAGCGTCCGAATGTGGGCCCCATCCACATCAGCATCCGTGAGGACCACCACTCTGTTGTAGCGCAGGCCTGCCACGCCCTCTCCCTGCCCAGCGTAGACGTGATAGGGTGATAACCGAGCATGTGAGCATGTGTGGGCGTGTGCGTGTGTGAGCGCTCGCGGTCAATGCAGGTGCGCAGGCATATGGGCATGTGTGGGCATGTGTGAAGCTCGCGTTCAATGCAGGCGCACAGGCATGTGTGCATGTGGGCGTGTGTGAGACTCGCGATCAATGCAGGCGCGCAGGCATGTGTGCAAGTGTGGGCGTGTGTGGGCGCTCGCGTTCAATGCAGGCACACACAGTTTCAAGGGTTTGGACTACCAGAGGCTTCAGGGCCAGGATCCACATGCATCAGAGTCATCAAAGACATAAGATGGCATTCCCATTATCTCCAGACCAAAGCTGTATGGGGACAAACTGAAGGGTGTGTTCCCATGGTCTGCGAGCCATTGATGCAACGCCACATACAACAAAGCCGCATGCAAGACGTCACAGTGCACGGTTGGGGGAACATGGCACTCACGCATCCTTGAGGCCGTTGAGCCAAACCAAAGCCTACCTTTGCTCCGAGTCCGAGCGCCACGATCAGGCTGGCGATCTCGTTGTTCTTGAGGATGACGGCATCATCCTTGCGCTCAACATTCAGGATCTTGCCACGCAGCGGCAAAATGGCCTGAAGGCGCAGAGGCAAGCCAGCAGCTGCTTTTGAGATTGCTGGGCAAAAGAACAAGCATTGCTTGGTTAGAATCTTGCTAGCCAGCGTTTAGGTGGCCTAAAGGACAAGAGGCAAGCAAGAGCGCATCTTTGCTGAGCAAGGACTCACACGCACGCACAGATATTGCTCCCTCAGCCAATGAATACATGCTTGTGATGGAAAATACCGGCGAATGTGCTCTTGCGAGCACTCACTTGTATGCAGACATGCGTAAACAGGTGATAATGTGGTCGTGCACTTGCACATGCACATGTGCATACAGACCACAGAATTGCATGATAACATGCAACCACGCCCAGGGAGGAGTGCACCATTGTGTACATGCACGCACACACACACACACATTAACATACGAGCTTGCAGACACGCCCAAACCCAGAGAGGAGTGCATCATGGTGTACATGTACATAGGCACACAAGCACACAGACACAAACACAGAGGAGTGCATCATGGTATACATGTAGATAGACACATACAAGCGCGCAGACACACACACAGAGGGGTGCATCATCGTGTTTAAGTGTACATGTAGATAGACACACACAAGCGCGCATACACACACACCTGGGTGCGCCTGTCCCGAGCTTGTTTTGCGCTGCCTCCTGCGCTGTCGCCCTCCACCACAAATATCTCTGTCTCTCCCTTGTTGCTGCCTGCGTGGCAAAAGTCACATGTAACACCAAACTGTCCTCCTCCGTCAATGCACGGCATAATGCCACCAGAGCGCAGCATGCCATCACTGAGACGCCAGGAACAATGCGCACCATGCTGCTACTGGTGTGCAAGACAAGAGCCTTTGCTGGGAAGGCCCTGCAGAAGCCCTCAGGTTTAACAGAAATACTCGAGCTTGGTGATCAGGGATCATAGAGTGAGGCCAAAAGTAGCAATGGCAGTGATGGCAAAACGGCCCTTGCCTGAAGGCTCAGTCGAATGCTCAACCACTTGGTGCTTGTGCACTGAGCTCCAACCC
>LFIK01004749.1_pt1 | contig 10965 bp, 7 predicted proteins | sample 643401 | NCBI WGS metagenome assembly LFIK01 (sample SAMN03777447, study PRJNA286221) | soda lake metagenome | biome: soda lake; feature: Kulunda steppe; material: water; isolation source: sample T5-Br brine of Lake Tanatar-5 | place: Russia: Kulunda steppe | collected 2010-07
GTCTGTAACCAAGTTACAGGCCAGTAGCTCAACTGGCAGAGCAGCGGTCTCCAAAACCGCAGGTTGGGGGTTCGAGTCCCTCCTGGCCTGCCAATCATGGCAGGAAGTGCCGACCCTGGCGGGGTCGGTCGAGTAAAGGGAAGTGTGAATGAGTGTGGATACACCGACGAGTCGTCTGGATAGTCTGAAGTGGCTCGCCGTTGTCGCGCTGCTCGCTGCCGCGATAGTTGGCAACAGTTATTTTTCGAGCGAGTCACTGCTGTATCGTGTGCTGGCGATCGTGGCCCTGTCTGTAGTGGCCGGATTCGTTGCCCTGCAGACAGCCAAAGGCGCTTCCTTCTGGTCCCTGGTCAAGGGGTCCCGGACCGAAATTCGCAAAGTCGTCTGGCCTACGCGACAGGAAACAGTGCAGACAACGCTTATTGTTGTCGCATTCGTGCTGGTGGTGGCCCTGATCCTGTGGGGGCTCGACTCCTTCCTGGGTTGGCTGGTATCGCTGGTAATTGGGTAAGACGGGGCAAAAGGGTTGACCAATGGCAATGCGCTGGTACGTAGTACAGGCTTTTTCCGGATATGAGAAGAAAGTCGCGACAGCGCTGAAAGAGCGCATCGAGCTGCACAATATGCAGGATCGCTTCGGCGAAGTCCTTGTGCCGACCGAAGAGGTGATCGAGATGCGTGCCGGTCAGAAGCGTCGTAGCGAGCGCAAGTTCTTTCCTGGCTACGTGCTTGTGCAGATGGAGCTTGATGATGACACCTGGCATCTGGTGAAGCAGACGCCACGCGTGCTCGGCTTCATCGGCGGCAAGGCGGATGCGCCGGCGCCCATCACTGACAAGGAAGCTGCGAATATCCTGCAGCGCGTCGAGGATGGCGTCGAGGCGCCGAAACCGAAGACCCTCTTTGAGCCAGGCGAGATGGTGCGGGTGGTAGACGGTCCTTTCAATGATTTCAATGGTGTCGTCGAAGAAGTCAACTATGAGAAAAACCGGCTCAACGTAGCCGTGCTCATCTTCGGGCGTTCAACGCCAGTTGAGCTTGAATTCAGTCAGGTGGAGAAAGCCTGATCAGGGTGCCCGCCCGGCAGACGCCGGGCGGGCAGTGTGAAATGGGTGGCACGCCACCCCGTTGGGGAGTCGTAGGGGTTTACAAGGCCTCCGCTCGACGTCTGAACCCAGGAGAGAATAGATATGGCAAAGAAAGTTGAAGCGTACATAAAGCTTCAGGTTGCTGCTGGACAGGCAAACCCGAGCCCACCCGTGGGTCCGGCGCTGGGTCAGCACGGCGTGAACATCATGGAGTTCTGCAAGGCGTTCAATGCAGAAACCCAGAGCATGGAGCAGGGCTTGCCCATTCCGGTGGTGATAACGGTCTATAGTGACCGGTCATTCACCTTCGTCAAGAAAACCCCGCCTGCCTCCGTTCTTCTGCGCAAGGTGGCTGGAATCAGCAAGGGGTCAGGTCAGCCGAATACCAGCAAGGTCGGAAAGGTTAATCGTGCGCAGCTGGAAGAAGTGGCAACACAGAAGTGGCCAGACCTGACTGCAGCAGACATGGATGCGGCGGTGCGCACCATCGCAGGTAGCGCCCGTTCGGCGGGAATCGACGTTGAGGGGGTAAACTGATGGCCAGGCTGTCCAAGCGCGTCCGCGCATTCAAGGAAAAAGTTGACTCGACGAAGGCCTATCCTCTGGCTGACGCGGTGGCACTTCTGAAGGAGCTGTCCACGGCGAAGTTCAATGAAACCGTTGAGGTTGCCGTAAAGCTCGGCATCGACGCACGCAAATCGGATCAGGCGGTCCGTGGCGCCACGACCCTGCCTCACGGCACGGGCAGTGACGTCCGCGTGGCCGTATTTACCCAGGGTGACGCCGCAGAGAAGGCGCTTGCTGCCGGGGCTGACATGGTGGGCATGGATGACCTGGCCGAGCAGGTCAAGGGCGGTATGATGGATTTTGATGTCGTCATCGCTTCACCCGACGCCATGCGCGTGGTGGGTCAGCTGGGTCAGATTCTCGGCCCTCGTGGCCTCATGCCCAACCCGAAGACAGGGACTGTGACGCCGGACGTCGAGACCGCCGTCAAGAACGCCAAGTCGGGCCAGATGCGCTATCGCACCGACAAGAACGGCATCATTCACGGTGGCATCGGCAAGATCAGCTTTGAGCCCGACGCCATCCGCGGCAATCTCGAAGCCGTGCTGGCGGACCTGAGAAAGGCCAAGCCCTCCGCGGCCAAGGGTGTCTACCTGCGTAAGATAACGCTGTCGACAACCATGGGGCCGGGTGTGACGATTGATCAGGCGTCCATAGCAGAAGCCTGACGGTAAGTACTTGAATTCCCGCGCCTTTCGGGGCACAGGGAAACGTGTCGGCCATGGATGGAAGGCACGCAGGCAAGTCCTCGGGCTCACGCCCGATTGTCTTGTCGACTTTGAGGTCTTTGGACATTAGCGGTGACCCAGCGTCTGCCCAGCTACGAACTGAAGGCCATCAAAGACCGTAGGTGTCTTGCCAGTGCTTGCACCGGCAAGACCTAAAGGGTCACGCAGCCCGCCTACGCAGATGGTGGACACGTTCACCAGATACGCGATATCCACATAGTATTGTGGACGTCTGACATAGTAATCCAGGAGTTATACCAGTGGCAATCGGACTCGAAGACAAGAAGGCGATCGTAGCTGAAGTTAACGAGACTGCCACCAATGCCCTTTCCCTTGTTGTTGCCGACGCGCGTGGCGTCTCGGTGGACGGCATGACGGCGTTGCGCAAGGAAGCGCGCGAGAGCTCAGTGACCCTCCGCGTTGTGCGGAATACGCTGGCTCGACGCGCTTTTGCAGGAACGGAGTACGAATGCGTCCAGGACGCACTTGTCGGTCCGTCCCTGTTCGGATTTTCCATGGAGGATCCGGGCGCTGCAGCGCGTCTGTTCAAGGAATTTGCCAAGGAGAATAAACACTTCGAGGTGAAGGTATTGGCGGTGAGCGGCCAGTTGCTGGGTGCTGAACAATTGGACGTACTGGCTAAGCTGCCGACGCGCGATCAGGCGCTCTCCATGTTGATGAGCGTAATGAAGGCGCCGGTAACCAAGCTGGCTCAGACAATGAACGAAGTACCTGGAAAACTGGTTCGCACACTGGCAGCAGTACGCGATCAGAAGGAGACCGCCGCCTAGGCACGGTCGAAAGATTTCATAGTCAATCAGGAGTAGCAAGTCATGGGCATGTCGAAAGACGAGATTTTGAACGCAATTGCAGAAATGAGCGTAATGGAAGTGGTCGAGCTCATCGATGCGATGGAAGAGAAGTTCGGTGTTACTGCCGCAGCAGCCGTAGCGGCTGCGCCGGCTGCGGGTGGCGGTGATGCCGCTGCAGCCGTCGAGGAGCAGACCGAGTTTGACGTTATTCTGACCAGCGCTGGTGAGAAGAAAGTCAACGTGATCAAGGTGGTTCGTGCACTCACCGGCCTGGGCCTGAAAGAAGCCAAGGGCCTGGTCGACGGCGCGCCGTCACCGGTCAAGGAAGGCGCGTCCAAGGACGAAGCCGAAGACATCAAGAAGCAGCTGGAAGAAGCAGGCGGTTCTGCGGAGCTCAAGTAAGTCTGATGTCTGTCCGGTTTACCCGGATACCACAAGGCTGGTGGGCGTTCGCCCACCGGCCTTTTCCTGCTTTGTCAGGACTGATTCGGGTGGTGACGACCACCCTGTGGCGGCCCGCAAAAGGGCTCGTGATTCGTCGGGTGACGATTCAAGGCTAAACACGCTGGGGAGTACAGATGTCATACTCGTACACTGAGAAAAAACGTATCCGTAAAACATTTGGCTCTTTGCCGAAGGTCATGGATGTTCCTTACTTGCTGGCGACACAGCTGGACTCGTATCGCAAGTTTACCCAGCACGGCGTGCCACTGGCGGAGCGAGCGGAGCTTGGCCTGCACGCAGCCTTCAAATCTGTCTTTCCGATTGCCAGCTATAGTGGCAATGCGGCCCTGGAGTATGTCGATTATCGCCTGGGCACTCCGGTGTTTGACGTCAACGAGTGTCAGTTGCGTGGCGTGACCTATTCCTGCTCACTGCGGGTCAAGGTGCGCCTGATAATCTATGACAAGGAAAGCGCCAGCAAAACCATCAAGGATATCAAGGAACAGGAAGTCTACATGGGGGAAATCCCCCTAATGACTGAAAACGGTACCTTCGTCATCAATGGTACGGAGCGGGTTATTGTCTCCCAGCTGCACCGCTCCCCCGGCGTATTCTTTGATCACGACAAGGGCAAGACCCACTCATCCGGCAAGCTGCTTTATTCAGCGCGGGTCATCCCTTACCGCGGTTCCTGGCTGGACTTCGAGTTTGATCCCAAGGATATGGTCTTCGCGCGCATCGATCGCCGGCGCAAGCTGCCGGCGACGATTCTGCTGCGGGCACTCGGCTACGACTCCGAGCAGATCCTCGAGATGTTCTTCGATTTCAACACCTTCACGGTGGGTGAGGACGGTAGCTACAGCATGACGCTGATTCCAGAGCGTCTGCGCGGAGACATCGCGGCGTTCGATATCAAGGTAGGCCGCAAGGTCATTGTCGAGCAGGGGCGCCGTATCACTGCACGGCACATTCGTGAGCTGGAAAAAGCCGAGGTGAGCAGCCTGGAGATCCCGGCAGAGTACCTGCACGGTCGGGCCCTCGCAAAAAATGTGGTTGATGAGTCGACCGGTGAAGTGCTCGTGGAGTGCAACACGGAAATCACCGCGGAAGTGATGGAGAAGCTCACTGCCGCTGGCGTGACAACAATCGACACGCTGTATACCAATGAGCTGGATTGCGGACCCTATATCTCGTCTACCCTGCATGCAGACCCTACCCGCAGCGAGCTTGAGGCGTTGGTCGAGATTTATCGCATGATGCGTCCGGGTGAGCCACCGACCAAGGAGTCGGCGGAGAACCTGTTCCAGAATCTGTTCTTCTCCACCGATCGCTACGATCTGTCCAACGTGGGTCGCATGAAGTTCAACCGTCGTCTCGGTCGCGAGGAGATCGAGGGCAGCAGCATTCTCTCCCGCGAGGATATTGTTGATGTACTGCGCACGCTGGTCGGCATTCGCAACGGCAAGGGCATCGTTGACGACATCGACCACCTGGGCAACCGTCGTATACGCAGCGTTGGCGAAATGGCGGAGAACCAGTTCCGCGTGGGTCTGGTGCGCGTTGAGCGAGCGGTCAAGGAGCGCCTCTCCATGGCAGAGAGCGAGGGCCTCATGCCGCAGGACCTGATCAACGCCAAGCCTGTGTCGGCAGCGGTCAAGGAGTTCTTTGGCTCGAGCCAGCTGTCCCAGTTCATGGACCAGAACAATCCGCTGTCGGAAGTGACCCACAAGCGCCGTGTTTCAGCGCTGGGGCCAGGCGGCCTGACGCGCGAGCGCGCGGGCTTTGAGGTGCGCGACGTGCACCCGACACACTACGGTCGCGTATGTCCCATCGAAACGCCGGAAGGACCGAACATCGGCCTGATCAACTCCCTGGCTGTCTATGCCCGCACCAATGACTATGGCTTTCTGGAAAGCCCCTACCGTCGCGTCGTCGACGGCCAGGTGACCGACGACATCGAGTACCTGTCGGCGATCAATGAGGCGGAGCACGTCATCGCCCAGGCTTCGGCCAGCATTGACAAGGACAATCGCTTTGTCGACGACCTGATCACCGTGCGTCACCTGAATGAATTCACGGTGATGCCGCCGGAGCGTGTGGACTACATGGACGTGTCGCCGCAACAGGTGGTGTCGGTCGCCGCCGCGCTGATCCCCTTCCTCGAGCACGATGACGCCAACCGTGCACTCATGGGTTCGAACATGCAGCGGCAGGCGGTGCCAACCCTGCGCGCGGACAAGCCCCTGGTGGGTACGGGCATGGAGCGCTTTGTCGCGGGCGATTCCGGTGTCTGCGTACTCGCCAATCGCGACGGCATTGTCGACTCCGTGGATGCGAGCCGCATTGTGGTGCGTGTCGATGACAAGGCCGTTGGTCCCGACGAGGCGCCGGTAGACATCTACAACCTGACCAAGTACACGCGTTCCAACCAGAACACCTGCATCAACCAGCGTCCTATCGTCACCAAGGGCGATCGCGTGAACCGCGGCGACATCCTCGCGGATGGCCCTTCCATCGACATGGGTGAACTGGCGCTGGGACAGAACATGCGCATCGCGTTCATGCCCTGGAACGGCTACAACTTCGAGGACTCCATCCTGGTGTCAGAGCGGGTGGTCAAGGAAGACCGCTTCACCACGATCCATATCCAGGAGCTGACCTGCATCGCGCGCGATACCAAGCTCGGGCCGGAGGAGGTGTCGTCCGATATTCCGAATGTCGGTGAGAACGCGCTGTCCAAGCTGGATGAATCTGGGATTGTCTACATCGGTGCCGAAGTGGACGCCGGGGACATTCTGGTGGGCAAGGTAACGCCCAAGGGCGAAACGCAGCTGACGCCGGAAGAAAAGCTCCTGCGCGCCATCTTTGGCGAGAAGGCGTCTGACGTCAAGGATACCTCACTGCGGGTACCTTCAAGCACCAAGGGTACCGTAATCGACGTGCAGGTCTTCACGCGCGACGGTCTCGAGAAGGACGCTCGCGCACAGCAGATTGAGAAGCAGCAGCTGGATGAGTTCCGCAAGGACCTGAAGGAGGAGTACCGCATTTTTGAAGAGGCGACGTTTGCTCGCCTGGTCAATATGCTGAAGGGCCAGAAGACGGTCAGTGGTGGCGGGCTTGCCAAGGGTACGGAGCTCACCGAGAAGGCGCTTTCCGAACTCGATCGCGAGCAGATGCTCAAGCTCAAGCTTGCCGATGCCGAACTCAACGAGGCGCTGGCCTCCGCGCAGCGACAGCTCGACGAGCAGAACAAGCTGCTGGAAGAGCGCTTTGAGAACAAGAAGGGCAAGCTCCAGAGCGGCGATGATCTGGCGCCCGGGGTGCTGAAGATCGTCAAGGTCTACCTTGCGGTCAAGCGGCGCATTCAGCCGGGTGACAAGATGGCCGGTCGGCACGGCAACAAGGGTGTGATTTCGGTGATCATGCCCGTGGAAGACATGCCCTTCGACAGCAACGGAGAGCCGGTGGACGTGGTGCTGAATCCGCTGGGCGTGCCCTCGCGGATGAACGTGGGCCAGGTCCTCGAGACTCACCTTGGCATGGCTGCCAAGGGCCTTGGCGATCGCATCAACGAAATGGTCAAGGAGCAGCGCAAGGCCGCGGAGGTACGCAAGTTCCTCGAGGGTGTCTACAACAACGGTGCGGGACGCCTGGAGGATCTCTCGAGCCTGACCGATGACGAGATCATGCAGCTGGCGCGCAACCTCAGCGGCGGTGTGCCGATGGCAACCCCTGTGTTCGACGGTGCCCAGGAGGACGCGATCAAGGAGCTGCTGAAGATGGCGGGCATGCCCGAGAGCGGTCAGTTCACGCTGTATGACGGCCGCACCGGTAACGCCTTCGATCGCCCGGTGACCGTTGGCTATATGTACATGCTCAAGCTGAACCACCTCGTGGATGACAAGATGCACGCGCGCTCAACCGGATCCTACAGCCTGGTAACGCAGCAGCCTCTGGGCGGCAAGGCGCAGTTCGGTGGCCAGCGCTTCGGCGAGATGGAGGTGTGGGCACTCGAGGCATACGGCGCGGCCTACACACTGCAGGAAATGCTGACAGTGAAGTCCGACGACGTGGCAGGGCGAACCAAGATGTACAAGAACATCGTCGATGGTGACCATCGCATGGAGCCGGGCATGCCGGAGTCCTTCAACGTGCTGGTGAAAGAAATCCGCTCCCTGGGTATCGATATCGAGCTCGAGAGCGAGTAGCGGACAGCACCAGCACACAGGGGCAGCCGCAGTAAGGTTCTGCGCGCTGCCCGCAACACGAATATCGTGGAGGAAAGGCCTTGAAAGACTTACTGAATTTGCTCAAGTACCAGGGACAGACGGACGAGTTCGATGCCATTCGAATCGGCCTCGCATCTCCGGAAATGATCCGCTCCTGGTCGTTCGGCGAAGTAAAAAAGCCGGAGACCATCAACTACCGCACCTTCAAGCCGGAGCGCGACGGTCTGTTCTGCGCCAAGATCTTTGGCCCGGTGAAGGACTACGAGTGCCTGTGTGGGAAATACAAGCGCCTGAAGCACCGTGGCGTGATCTGCGAAAAGTGCGGCGTTGAGGTGGCGCTGGCCAAGGTGCGCCGTGAGCGCATGGGCCACATCGAGCTGGCGAGCCCCGTCGCCCACATCTGGTTCCTGAAGTCGCTGCCATCACGCATCGGCCTGCTGCTCGACATGACCCTGCGCGATATCGAGCGGGTGCTGTATTTCGAGTCGTATATCGTTACCGACCCCGGCATGACTACGCTGGAGCACGGCCAGCTGCTGACGGATGAGCAGTACTATGAGGCCATGGAAGAGTTCGGCGACGAGTTCTCCGCCAAGATGGGCGCCGAGGCCGTGCAGGACCTCATGGTCCAGCTCGACCTGAATTCGGAGATTGCCAGGCTGCGCGAAGAGATTCCCCAGACCAACTCCGAGACCAAGATCAAGAAGCTGTCCAAGCGACTGAAGCTGATGGAGGCCTTCGCTGGCTCCGGCAACAAGCCGCAGTGGATGGTGCTCAATGCGCTGCCGGTTCTGCCGCCGGATCTGCGTCCGCTGGTGCCACTCGACGGTGGCCGCTTTGCCACGTCTGACCTGAACGACCTGTATCGCCGCGTGATCAATCGCAACAACCGCCTGAAGCGTCTGCTTGACCTGAATGCGCCGGACATCATTGTGCGCAATGAGAAGCGCATGCTGCAGGAGTCTGTCGACGCGCTGCTCGACAACGGCCGCCGCGGTCGCGCCATTACCGGCTCCAACAAGCGTCCGCTGAAGTCACTGGCGGATATGATCAAGGGCAAGCAGGGTCGCTTCCGCCAGAACCTGCTCGGCAAGCGCGTGGACTACTCCGGGCGCTCCGTTATCGTGGTCGGTCCGACGCTGCGTCTGCATCAGTGCGGTCTGCCCAAGAAAATGGCGCTGGAGCTGTTCAAGCCCTTCATTTTCGGCAAGCTCGAGGCGCGTGGCCTCGCCACGACCATCAAGGCCGCCAAGAAGATGGTCGAGCGCGAGCCGCCGGAAGTCTGGGATATCCTCGCAGAGGTGATCCGCGAGCACCCGGTTCTGCTGAACCGCGCTCCAACCCTGCACCGGCTGGGCATTCAGGCGTTTGAGCCGGTCCTGATCGAGGGCAAGGCCATCCAGCTCCACCCGCTGGTCTGCGCCGCCTATAATGCCGACTTCGATGGTGACCAGATGGCGGTGCACGTGCCGCTGACGATTGAGGCGCAGCTTGAAGCCCGTGCGCTCATGATGTCCACCAACAACATTCTTTCCCCGGCAAACGGCGAACCGATCATCGTCCCCTCACAGGACGTGGTACTGGGCCTGTACTACATGACGCGTGAGCGCATCAACGCCCAGGGCGAGGGCCGTGTGTTCTCCGGGGTCTCTGAAGTGCACCGTGCCTATGGCTCGGGGCAGGCCGACCTGCAGGCGCGGGTCAAGGTCCGCATCACCGAAACCGTGATTGCCGAGGACGGCGATGTAGAGACGCGCACCATGATTGTCGATACCACGGTAGGCCGCGCGCTGCTGTGGGAGGTTGTGCCCAGGGGCATCGCCTTCGACATGGTCAACCGGCCCATGGCAAAGAAGGCCATCTCCCAGATCATCAACCAGTGTTACCGGGTAGTCGGTCTCAAGGCCACGGTCATCTTTGCCGACCAGCTGATGTACACGGGCTACGAGTACTCCACGCGCTCCGGTGCGTCCATCGGCGTCAACGACTTCGAGATTCCCGAGGAGAAGGCACGCCTGATCGACAGCGCCGAGGCCGAGGTCAAGGAGATCGAAGACCAGTTTGCGGCCGGTCTTGTGACCCAGGGCGAAAAGTACAACAAGGTGATCGATATCTGGTCACGAGCCAACGACCTCGTATCGAAGTCCATGATGGCGCAGCTGTCCAAGGAGACAGTGATCAACCGCGACGGTGAGGAGGAAGAGCAGGACTCTTTCAACTCGGTGTATATCTATGCCGATTCCGGTGCTCGTGGTTCTCCTGCCCAGATCCGCCAGCTGGCGGGCATGCGCGGTCTGATGGCGAAGCCGGATGGCTCCATCATCGAGACGCCGATCACGGCAAATTTCCGCGAGGGCCTGAACGTACTGCAGTACTTCATCTCCACTCACGGCGCCCGGAAGGGGCTTGCGGATACCGCACTCAAGACGGCCAACTCGGGTTATCTCACCCGCCGACTGGTGGATGTGGCCCAGGATCTCGTGGTTACGGAAGTCGATTGTGGCACCGACAGTGGCCTGCTGATGACTCCCGTCATTGACGGTGGCGACATCATCGAGACTCTGGGTGATCGGGTGCTCGGCCGCATGGTCGCCAAGGACGTCATCAAGCCGGGGACCGAGGACGAGATCGCCGTGACAGCGGGCACAATGCTCGACGAGCTGTGGATCAAGCGCATCGAAGAGATGGGCATCGACGAGGTCGAAGTCCGCTCGCCGATTACCTGCGAGACGCGCCACGGGATCTGCTCGGCCTGCTACGGTCGCGATCTGGCCAGGGGTCACAGGGTGAACATGGGCGAGGCGATCGGTGTTGTTGCTGCCCAGTCTATCGGTGAGCCGGGCACCCAGCTCACCATGCGCACCTTCCACATCGGTGGCGCCGCATCGCGGGCGACGGCACAGGACAACATCCAGGTACTCGCGGATGGCACGGTGCGCCTGCACAACGTGAAAACCGTTACCCGCCCGGATGGTGACCTGATCGCGGTATCACGCTCCGGTGAGCTGTCGATTCTCGACAGGATGGGGCGCGAGCGTGAGCGTTACAAGCTGCCCTACGGGGCCATTATCAAGGTGGGCGACAACGCCGCGGTTGA
>LFIK01004750.1_pt1 | contig 10963 bp, 6 predicted proteins | sample 643401 | NCBI WGS metagenome assembly LFIK01 (sample SAMN03777447, study PRJNA286221) | soda lake metagenome | biome: soda lake; feature: Kulunda steppe; material: water; isolation source: sample T5-Br brine of Lake Tanatar-5 | place: Russia: Kulunda steppe | collected 2010-07
CCTGGGGCCAGGCACACGGCGTGTTAGAAGGCATTAAGCTGCCGCGCAGCGAAGTGTTCAAGCACGCTTTTGTGCTGAAACCCCTGGTCGATCTGCGCCCGCAGATGACCGTTCCCGGAAAAGCCCTGACCTGGTCCCAGCTCTGGGAGGCCTTTGACGCAACGGATCAGCCGCTGACGTCGGTATCTTTGCAGGCCCGATAAGCCAATGCTTGTTATTTGCTTGACGCCAGGTTGACGCAAATTTACCTGGAAAACCTCGCGTTTACGCTGGAAGTCGTCATTCAGATGCTTGAGAAAAATTGTCATCCTGCACTATTTTTCTCATCTTAAATAACCCATCCAGACAGAATTGGCTGTCCGTAAGTTCTCTCGTGATTTGAAGGGGATAAACCGCTTCTGTCGTATCTCTGGGAAAACGTGCTTTTCACGGTTTTTCGGAAATCAATTGACCAAAGAGAGAATAGTAATCATGAAAAAAGTAATGACGTCCCTGTTCCTGTCCCTGACCATGTTGGCAGGCTCTGCCTTTGCCGGCAGTCACAATCAGCAGATGGATATTGTAGAAACCGCCATTGACGCTGGATCATTCACTACCCTGGTGGCTGCGGTCGAGGCGGCTGGCCTGGTGGAAACACTGCAGGGTGATGGCCCGTTTACCGTATTCGCGCCCACCGATGAAGCGTTTGATGCACTCCCCGACGGTCTGCTGGATGAGCTGTTGGCAAACCCGGATCAATTGGCTGACATTCTGACTTATCACGTGGTCGCTGGTGAAGTGTATGCCGCCGACGTGGTTGAGCTGACCAGTGCTACTACCGTGCAGGGCAGTGATATCACTATTGAAGTGACCTCTGACGGTAATGTGATGATTGATGGCGCAATGGTTGTGACTGCCGATATCGAGGCGTCCAACGGTGTCATCCATGTGATTGACGCGGTCATCACGCCGTAGCTGCTGATCAATACGAGCCTTGTCTCCAGGCTTGATCATGAGCGCTGACAATACGCGTTTGTGAACACAGCCCCCGGGTTATGCCAACCCGGGGGCTTTTTTGTGGCTAATGGCCTCCGGTGGCAATTCATCCCTCGGTGAAACTCCGCCCGGCCAAGACTTTTCTGTGTACTGGCTTTCCGTTAGCCTATCTCGCCAAATTAATGAGGGGAGCGTCATGACACAGGGTCGTTGGTGGAAAGAAGGCATTGTCTATCAAATTTATCCACGCAGTTTTCTCGACAGCAACGGAGATGGCATTGGCGATCTGCGCGGCGTCATTGATAAGCTGGACTACCTCCAGTCTCTGGGCATCACGATTGTCTGGTTGAACCCCGTCTACGCGTCGCCCAATGACGACAATGGCTACGACATCAGTGACTATGAGGCCATCATGGAAGAGTTTGGCACCATGGCCGATTTCGATGAGCTGCTGGCTGGGCTGCATGAGCGCGGCATCAAGCTGATCATGGACCTGGTGGTCAATCACAGTTCTGACGAGCACCAATGGTTTGTCGAATCCCGCAAAAGCAAAGACAACCCTTACCGGGACTGGTATGTCTGGCGCGATGGTCTGGCGGGCAAAGATGGCGAGTTGCCGCCTAACAACTGGTCTTCCTTCTTCAGCGGCCCCACCTGGGAGAAAGACGAGGCGACCGGCCAGTACTACCTGCATCTGTTCTCACGCAAGCAACCCGACCTGAACTGGGAGCATCCCCCGGTGCGCGAAGCCATCTACGACATGATGAACCGCTGGTTTGACCGTGGCATCGACGGGTTTCGCATGGACGTGATCAATCTGATCTCCAAGCAGCCCGGGCTGCCTTCGGTGCCGGATATGCCGCCGGGCGAGCTGGCCTGGGGGGGTGACTATTTTGTTAGCGGCCCCCGCGTGCACGAGTTTCTGCAGGAAATGAACGAGCGCACCCTGAGTGGTCGCGATGTCATGACCGTTGGCGAATGTGTGGATGTGGACGTGGCCGAAGGCCGTCGACTGGTGGGCCGTGAGCGCAGAGAACTGGACATGGTCTTTCAGATGGAGCACATGGGATTGGACAATGGCCCGCACGGCAAGTGGGATCATCAACCTGATTGGTCGCGGGTTGAGCTCAAGGAAATTCTGGGCCGTTGGGTGCAAGGGCTACACGGTGATGGCTGGAACTCCCAGTTCTGGTCCAACCACGATCAACCTCGCACCGTTTCCCGGTTTGGCAACGACAGTCCTCAGTTCCGTGAGCGCTCGGCACTGGCGCTCGGTACGTTGACTCTGACGCTGCCAGGCACCCCTTATATTTATCAGGGCGAAGAAATCGGCATGACCAATGTGGCCTTTCCGATTGAGGAGTATCGGGATCTGGAAACTCTGAACTGGTACCACGAACAATTGGCTCAGGGCCGGGACCATGACGAGCTGCTGCGGGCGATTCACCCTAAAAGCCGCGACAATGCCCGCACGCCCATGCAGTGGGATGCCTCGCTGAATGCCGGCTTTTCATCCGGCAAGCCCTGGATTCGGGTGAACCCGGCCTATACCGAGATCAATGTGGCTGAAGCCATGGCGCGTCCTGAGTCCGTATGGCATGGCTACCAGGAATTGATTGCCTATCGACGGCAAAACCCCGGCCTGGCGTACGCGGAACTGCAGTGGTTGTGGCCGCAGCATGAATCGCTGGTGGCCTTTGAATCCCGCCATGAAGATCAGCAGTGGATCGTGTTGCTGAATTTAAGCGATGACACCCAGACTCTGCCGACGCCGTTGGAAGCTGTTCCTGACTGGCAATGGTCGAACACGGCGCTACCGGCGGGGACAGTCATGGAGCTGTCTCCCTGGGAGGCCTTGATCGGGAAAATGTGATGTAAAAACTGGCTCCCCTCGCTGGCACTGTTATACTCGACAGCCTTGTTTCTGGCATTTTCTGACCGCCACACTTCAGTTTGTTATTCTGTTGATGGCGTCAAGAACAACAAGCTAAAGAGAATATATAGCGATAGGAGTAAGGTTTACGTGGTCACGCGCTGGTTTCTGCACGGTCTGTTTGCCATCGTCGTCATTGGAGTGCTGGCACTGGCCGGCCTCTGGTGGTGGTCCCTGCAAGTGCCGTCGCTGGCCATGGCGGAGCAGGAAGAACGATCCCTGACGCTTGATAACGGGGTTGAACTCAACCTGGTTTCAGACCCGGATGCACCCTCCGCAGAAATGACCTGGTACTGGGAAACCGGTACCTTGTCGGATCCGTCTTCCTACCCCGGCCTTCACCAGTTGTTTAGCCGGGTGGTGATGTACGGCGAAACGCCGTCTGGCTATCGCCACCTGGACACCCGGGCGCGCCGGGACCCTCAAGGTGCGGTGGACACCCATACTGACCTCACGCATACCCGTGTGACATATACCCTCAGCCCTGCGGCACTGGCCGATGAAGTCAGCTATTTTGCCCGCCTGATACAAACCCCCGCCTTGCCCCTGGAGGCGGTTGCCTATGAGCGCGAGCAACTGACTGAGCAGAATGCAGCCTACAGTTTTTTGTCGCCGGGCGAGGCGACTGCTTTGTCCAATATCCTGGTGGATCGATTGTCGGAAGAAGCCGACCTGTTTCGGGACATGGACACTTGGGAGGGTATGAGTAACGACGGCATTGCCCGGCGACTGGCCCAATACGCCGACGAGCGTCTCACCGGAGATCTGATGTCAGTCACCATTACGGCACCGGACTCCCTGGACGACCTGGAGGCATTGGCGAGCAGCGCCTTCGGGCAACAACGGGCAGGCTCAGCGCAGCCATCTGCCGACACCGCCTGGGGGGAGCTGCAGGATCACCTGTCCGACGCTCTGTATGAACCAGTCAGCGCTGACACGGTGGCGGCCGGTCAGGTTCAGCAGGTGCCAGGTTGGCGGTTGCTGTTTCCCTGGCGACTGACCGCTGACCAGCGTGCTGACGCCAAGCAGTTGGTACGGTGGTTTAACGCCAATTATGAAAATGCACCCCCGCGTCAGTTGCGCGAGGCCGGCCTGATTGAAACCATGTCAGCGCGCGTCAACGACGAATTTCTGGTAGTGGATATTGAGCCGTCAACCGAGGGCGAAGACAACCCGGAACAGGTTTATGCCACTTTGGCCGCCTTTTTGGCCAGGATACAAAATCACGATGATGCGCCAACACAGATTGCTCGTGTTGCGGGTCAGGACAGAGTCGCACCAGAACTGACCATCCGGGGTCTGGACTTTGATCCCACCCTGTTCATCATGCTGGACAACCAGGCACCGTCAGACGCCACAGCCAGCACCATCAGCCAGCCAGACATGACACAGGCACTGGCTCTGGATTTACCGCAATCAGCCCCTGAACGTACACGAACGGTGGCCGATGTGGACGCCAACGCCTACGAATTACTGGGTTGGCAACCGCAATTGATGATGGACACCCCGGGGGTCACCCTATGGCATTACGAAGACAATGCGTTTGGGACCTATCTGGCCTCGGCGCATCTACGGGTGGACCTGCCAATCGGCCATGACCGAGCCTATCAGGAACGCTGGCAGCGCTGGGCCGAACAGCAGGGGCCGGGCTGGAATGACCAGGTGATCTGGACGGATCATATGGCGCAATCCGCTGCGCAGGGCCTGCGCGTCACCGTGGACAAACATGGCATTACCTGGCATTACACGGATCATTGGTCAGAGGTAGAGCCCTGGCTGTACACCATGGTGGATGCGCTGGAAGATCAGGAAATCAATTTGCCGAGCTCGTCACCGGAGCGCAGTGAACCGCATCGGTTGATCCGGGAGCGCGCCGGGTTGGTGGAGCCGCCGCAGCCGGATGGGCTGGGAGATCGTCGCAATACGGTGCTATTGACCGGTCGGGTGACGGTGGATGAAGCCACCGGTTTTGGTGAATGGTTGGATGCCCGGCGCGATGAGTCCGGTCTGGTTGTTGATGATCAGGTGGCGCCATTGCCTCAACCACTGGAAGAACGTCATCGCTTTGCCGAATTGGAATTCGATGACGACCGTTCATTGGTAACTCGGGTGCTGCAACTGCCGAGCAATGACCTGAGACAGAACGAACTGGCTGAGCTATCGTTGCCCTGGTTGCAGGAAAACCTGACCATGGCGGTGAGAGAAGAGGCATTTGCCGGTGAGTTGGATATCAGCCTTCAGGCCCCGGTGGGTCATCCAGGGCTGGAAGTGCGGTTGTCCAGTGCCACTCAGGATCCAGCCCGCATGGGGTTGTATCTGCGCGGATTCTGGTCGGAGTTGGCGCGCAACGTAGATGGGTTCAGCAGTCGCCAATTCGAAGCTACCGCTCAAGAACGGGCTGACCTGCTGCGCGACTCGGCGCGCTCTCTGCCGGCGTTGTCACAATCACATTGGGAAGACATTTCGCAAGGACGGCAACATTTCAATGGCCGCATCCTGCGCGCACGCGCACTGGAAGGCACCAACATCGAGGGCTGGCAATACTTCATGCGCCAGTGGCTGTTCGACGGCAGCGCCCGCCAACTGACGGTATTTGAAATTGGTGAAGACTGGCTGGAAGATTACGAAGACGCTCGTAGTATTCCAGCAAATGCCAGCGCGTGGTGAACCGGTTAAGCGGCTGCGCCGAACTGGGTATCCTTACTCGTCGTCTTCCTGCTGAGTGCGCAATGGCAGCGTCAGAGTGACGGTAATTGTCTGGCTGACTTCTGCAGACACGGTGACCGTTCCCCCTAGTTGGTCCACATAGCGCTGCGTGATCATCATTCCGAGCCCTGGGCCAAGGTAATACCCACGGTCATCCGAATGTAACTGAAAATGGCTGAACCACTGTGAACTATCTAGGTCAGTAATGCTGAAGCCATTGGCCGTAATGGTGAACTGGACCACGTCGTCCATTTCTGCATGTAGATAGGTGATCATGGAAGACTTCAGTGGAGCGTTGATAGCAAATGGCTGCATGGTCACCAACGCCCGTTTGATTGCGGCCATGAAGAGTACACGATCCGTATTGGCGCTGACGTCAGAATCTTCATGGTCCACGCTGAATGTTTCCGGCAGCGCACCGTTGGCCGTCAACTCAGACACCAGAGTGGCTAATTCCTGATCCACTACGAATTCTAACTGCTCAGGCTCGCCACGATTCAGCTCTAACTCCAGCAGTTCCACCAGATCATCACAGATGGTCTTCAGAAAATCGAGTTTCTGTTGTGTCAGGTCATCGACTCGTGCTGCACTGGCCGTGGTTCTGACCTCGGTGGTAATGGTAGAAAACTCACGCGCAATGCTGAGCACTGCCCGGTTCTGATCGTTCTGTTGGCGTTGCAGTTCCCGACGGTGCCGGGTCACATGGTTCAATTCGTGATTCAGGCGTTCATGTTCCAGGTGAGCTTCCTGCAGTTGCCGGTTCTGCTGGCCCATTTCGCGCAGCAGTTTTGCCACCTTACTGTGCGTCGAGATAACAAAGATCAGCCCGATCACCAGCGAAGTGGTTGCTGCCGCAACCAGCACGCTGCCAGACCACAGAGGCACTTCATCGGTGACCAGCATGAACAGGGCAAAGCCCAGCGGCAATAATGCTGCCAACACGAAAATCAGTGTCTGATAACCAGCCCGATGACGGGAACTGCTCATGAAGTACTCCTGTTGTCTGTCACTCGGTCCGCTTTCTTGCGGGCTTATGCCAGTTCTTTGGCTGAGATTTTTTTGGCCCATTGTGCCGGGCCACTAATATGAACGGAGTCGCCCTGACTGTCTACGGCCACGGTGACTGGCATGTCTTCTACCGTAAATTCGTAGATTGCCTCCATGCCCAGGTCTTCAAACGCCAGACAGGTGGATTTCTTGATCGCTTTGGACACCAGGTACGCAGCGCCGCCCACGGCCATCAGGTATGACGCCTTGTGTTTGGCAATGGCCTCGCGTGCCACCGGACCCCGTTCCGCCTTGCCCACCATGCCCAGCAATCCGGTCTTGTCGAGCACGGTTTCGGTAAATTTGTCCATCCGGGTCGCTGTGGTTGGGCCGGCCGGGCCGACTACCTCGTCGCCCACTGGGTCTACTGGCCCGACGTAATAGATGAACCGATTACGCAGATCCACTGGCAGCGGTTCGCCTTTTTCAATCATGTCCACCATGCGTTTGTGCGCGGCATCACGCCCGGTGAGCATTTTGCCGGACAACAACAGGGTTTCACCCGGTTTCCAGTCCTGTACGTCTTCAGGCGTCACCGTGTCCAGATTGACCCGACGGGCATTGGGGCCAGCCTCCCAGGTAATATCTGGCCAGTCTTCGAGTTTGGGTGGTGTCAATTCGGCCGGGCCACTGCCATCCAGAGTGAAGTGAGTGTGGCGGGTAGCGGCACAGTTGGGAATGATCGCCACGGGCTTGTTGGCCGCGTGCGTTGGGAAGTCTTTGACTTTGACATCCAGCACTGTGGTGAGGCCGCCCAGGCCCTGAGCTCCGATACCGAGTTTGTTGACCTTGTCAAACAGTTCCAAACGCAACTCTTCTGCCCGGTTCTCCGCACCGCGCGCCTGCAACTCCTGAATGTCCACCGGCTCCAACAGGGATTCTTTGGCCAGTTCGACCGCTTTTTCTGCCGTGCCGCCGATGCCAATGCCCAGCATTCCGGGCGGGCACCAGCCAGCGCCCATCTTGGGGACCTGTTCCAGTACCCAATCCACCACCGAATCCGACGGGTTCAGCATGGCGAATTTGGCCTTGGCTTCACTGCCACCGCCTTTGGCAGCGACGTGCACGTCGACGCTATCACCGGGCACGATTTTGGTGTGAATGATGGCCGGCGTATTGTCGGTGGTGTTCTTACGCGCGCCATCCGGGTCGGACAGTATGGACGCACGAAGAATGTTGTCCGGGTGTTTGTAGGCGCGGCGCACGCCTTCGTTGATCATGTCTTCAACGCCCATGGTGGCGTCATCCCAGCGCACGTTCATGCCGATGGTGATAAACACGGTGACGATACCGGTATCCTGGCAGATCGGACGATGTCCCTGGGCGCACATGCGGCTGTTGATGAGGATCTGCGCCATGGCGTCTTTGGCCGCTGGGGACTCTTCCCGCTCGTAGGCCTGGTTAATGGCCTGAATAAAATCAACGGGGTGGTAGTAAGAAATGAACTGCAGGGCATCGGCGACACTGTCGATCAGGTCGGCCTGTTTGATACTCGTCATCGGAAACTCCTGAGCATGCGTTTCACTAGTCATAGGTGGTGCCAGTGTACACGATTTCTGCGCGAGTCGGGGAGTCCGAAATTGGCCTTCGGCACCCGGGATGGCTGCACCTCCTGAACGACATTTACGGCGTTAGCAAACGCCGCTGCTGTGCCAGAAAAGCCGCCACTGAGTTCAACACCGCGTGGTTGGGATGGTCCGCCTGCAATTCCCGTAAGCGTTGGTCTGCCTGGTCCAGGGTCAATGCGCTGCCAATGCCTTCGTCGGTAAGGGCGGCTCTGATATACGACTGCCACTCCGCCTGTAGATCGGGTGACAAGGGGTGACCGCTATTGCGCGCGATGTAACGGCGAAACAGAGTTTTCAATCGGTCATCCCTGGGTGGCGAGACCTGCTCCCATTGCTCGGGCGGTGTGCTGTGCAGAGTCTGAAGGGCCTCCTGGTCTCGGTCGTTGATGAATCCCTGGTAGAGTGCCGTGTCTGGGTCCTGAGCTTCCGGTTCACGGGCCATGGCTTGCTGAATTCGGGGCAAAATGGTTTTGATGTCAGGCATTCTGGTGGCGTGATATTCCATTTGCGCACGGTCCAGTCCAAGACGTTTGGCCACCTCGTCGGTGAACAGGCTGATGGGGCCCACCATGGGGCACTTGTTGGCATGCACAGACTTGATTGGTAATCGTGGGGTGTCTCCCAGCTCTTCACTGGTGCTGAATAACCGGTAGCGAATGTCTTCGGCACTGAGGCCGTTCAAGATGGCCGGGTCCGCGGTCAGATCAAAACACAGAATTTCGTTCTTATTGGTGTGGTGAAAGCCCAGTGGCATCAATACGGTCAAACACCCCTGTGACGACGGAATCATCCCTGATACGTGGACAAACGGTTGTTGTTTCAGCACGGGGATCTGGCTTTTCACAAACGATTTGTCCCGGCACTTCAGGGCCCAGTCATAGAGCTTGGGGTGCGTGGTTTTGATCTTTCGGGCCAGGGCGATGGTGGCACGCACGTCTGAAAGCGCGTCGTGAGCCTGGTCGTGGCCAAGGCCGTTGGCGGCGGAGAGGTCTTCCAGCCGGAAGCTTGGATTGCCATCGTCGCGGCGAGGCCAGGTGGTCCCTTCCGGACGCAGTGCATAGGTGAGGCGCACCACGTCCAGTAAATCCCATCGGCTATTGCCGTCGCGCCACTCTCGGTCATACACTGGCAACAGGTTGCGATAAAAAAGAAAACGCGTCACTTCATCATCGAAGCGGACAGAATTATAACCGGCGCTACAGGTCTGCGGCTGACTCATGGCATGCTGGATGCGGCGCGCGAACTCGGGTTCAGGAATTCCTTCCTCCTGACAGGTCTGCGGGGTAATACCGGTCACCAGGCATGCGTCCGGCGACGGTACTAATTCAACGGCCGGCTGGCAGTACCAGTTCATGGGCTCACCGACCGGATTCAGCTCCATATCCGTGCGAATGGCGGCAAATTGGCTGGGCCGATCCTGACGCGGGCGGTTGCCAAAGGTCTCGAAGTCGTACCAAAGAAAGTTGGGAGTTGTTCGGTTCATAGTCTGTCAGCATTGCGTAATGGCTGTAATACAAGGCACACTAACCGAAAATAAGAGGGCAGAGTAGTGCTGGGAAAATTATTCAAGCGCTCAGGCGTCACCACAGCAGAGGATATCAGCAAGCTGTCAGCGCAAGCAGATGGTGCAGTTCTGCGTGGGTTGTTGGCTCATGCCGACCCGGCCATACGGGCGGCGGCCGTCACTCAACTCGATGCAGCCGATGATGCTGCGGCCCTCTGGAGAGTTGATCAGGACAAGACGGTCAAAAAGGCTGCGGAAACCGTACTGACGTCAGCGTTTCGGGACGCCCCGGATCAGACCTTGCAACACCTGCAGGACTGGTCCGCCGTCGATCGGTTAAGCCTCTTGCGCCATTGTGCTCCGGAACAGGCCGAGCGTTGGCTGAATCAATTAACGGAAACAGAGTGTCTGGCGCTTGCCGTTGAAGCGCCCCAGGCGCCTGATCGCCTGCAAGCTGCGGAACAACTGAATACCATCGAATCATTGCGGGAACTCCAGCGGTCTGCCCGTGGTCACGACAAAGCGGTTTATAAACTGGCCAAAACCCGACTGCAGAACCTTCGGGCAGCAGCAGAAGCGCAGGCAGAGCGTGAAACCGCCCTTGAACACGTCCGGCACGGGCTGGAAAAGCTGGCCAATACCACTGCCGATCCGCTGCTTGAAGGCAAATTAACTCATCTGATGCAACGTCTGGAAGAGCTGCAGCCCAGTGAGGAAGAACGTGCCTTGATTGAGCCATTGCAGTCTCAGGTGGCGCGCCGAGTGGCACAGGATCGCGAGCAAGAGAAGGCTCAGCAGCATTCCATGCAGCAGGCAGAGGAAGCCCGGCTGGCAGATCACAGCCTGATCCAGCAGGCAGAGCAACAGGTTCGCGATCAATTACGGTACTACTTGAGTGAAGGTCGTCTGTTGCCAGAGGAATACGGCGGCTGGAGTGAATGGTTGGAGCGCACCCTGGACGAGTATCGCAACGCGGTCGCCAGTACTCAAGCGGACCCAAAACTGAATGACGCGCTGAAAACAACCAGCCGCCGATACCATCTAGTTTTGCAGGGACTAATGGAAATCACCCTGGATTGGGGCAGTGTCAAAGCCGCTCGTGACGCCATGGACGCGGACACCGAAGCCCGCACCGCAGTAGGCAAGTTGGTGAAAGGGTTGGAAAAAGATCTGACCTTGTGGCCCGATGACATTCAGGCATTGCACAGGAAATGGCAGGCTTTGCAAAAA
>LFIK01004752.1_pt1 | contig 10962 bp, 11 predicted proteins | sample 643401 | NCBI WGS metagenome assembly LFIK01 (sample SAMN03777447, study PRJNA286221) | soda lake metagenome | biome: soda lake; feature: Kulunda steppe; material: water; isolation source: sample T5-Br brine of Lake Tanatar-5 | place: Russia: Kulunda steppe | collected 2010-07
GCGTGACCATCACACGAACCTGACCAGGCCCCCACACCAAGGACCGCGCTGATCCTGTGACCGATCCGTGACCGATCGGGGGTGCGATGGCCACGAAGCAGAACGCCCCCGGCACACTGCCGAGGGCGTTTTCCCTGGTCACAGGGGGTGCGAAGAGCGGAGGGTGGGGGATTCGAACCCCCGAGGGATGTGACTCCCAACACGGATTCCAGTAGCACGGACGGGGTGTCGGACGATCCTGCCCCATCCCGCGAAACCGCCCCTGACCAGGGGAAATGCGGATCCCAAGTGCGCAGCCGTCCCACCGGATGACGAGCCCTCCCGGAGATTCTGTGACCAATCCGTGACCAATCCGGGGCCGGCGGTGCCAGCGATCCGGGCGCAAAGCCGGTGATGGCTACCCGCCTCGGCACCCTGTGCGGTTACGGGATGTCCGCGGCGTTCAGGCGCATGGCGCCGTCTGCGGGTCGCCATGGCAGGCCGGACTGGAGGAGGTCCCGGTCGTCGAGGCGGTGCTCGATGACCCGGGCTCCGGCGTCCGCTGCGGCGTGGAGACCAGCGAGTACCAGGTCCTCGATGGCGGCTCGGGGTGCCGACGGCTGGTACTCGAGATGCTCGAGCTGCACGACGGTCCCGGACCCCTCACCCCAGGCCACGACGAGCTGGCCGGCCGGGGGCGATCCACCGCTGTCGTCGAGGTACAGCTGCAGCCACGCGACGAGCCGGCCCTCGGCCGTCGCGGCACGTCCAGGCCGGACGTCGAGCCCGGCGTGACGGAGATGGCCGCCGGGTGCAGGATCCGGTTGGAACTCGATGCTGCCACCAAGGGTGACGACACCGCCGCCTCGCCTGCTACGGGCGGCCCGACGGAGCTGCCGCTGGCCCGGCGGGGTCGGACGGAGCAACGGCACCGGGCTCACCCACCACGGGTTCGCCGGTCCAGGATGGATCGACGGGTCGATCGCTGTAGTGCCGTCAGGCAGCGTGATCCGACGCCCCCAACGCAGCACACCGGTGTCGAGCTGTTCGGCCAACCAGGTGCGCACACCAAAGGCCCACATCTCGACATCGTCGACGGGCAACGGCTCATCCACACTGTGGTCCAGCGTGAGGCTGTGCTCGTCGGCGGCAACGACCAGCGTGGCCGGTTGGAGCCGCTGCCCGGCCCGCACCCGCACGAGGAACCCGGCCGGCCCGCCGTCGGTGACATCAAGCCCGGTCGCGTACTCGAACGCGTGCCCGGCAACCTCCCGGTGCAGCGCTTCCAACGCCTCGTCGCGACCGACCACCTCGCCCTCCCCGTCGCGATCCACCCTATGTGCCGCGCCCCCGCCAGGCGTGACGTTCGCTCCACACGCAGCGGTCTGGCACGATCAGATGAACGACCTCCACCGACCACCGACATCGGACAGGGATACCTGTCAGTACCGTCAAGCAGGCCTTCGCGGGTGTGGTCCTGGTGTTGGGTCTCGCAACATCCGGGGCTGTCAGCCATCGGATGGCCGACGCCTCGTGCGCATCCGATCCCCCCGGCACCGAGCATGTACCTCACGACACTCGTGTGCTTCGGCTCGACGGCGTCGCGGGCTGGGAATGCCTGCTCTTCCATGGCGACGAACAGGTTGAAACCTTGCTCATCGGGTGGTGGCCGCGATGAACAGCGACGGCCGGTCGCGAAGCGAGAAGCGCCAGTACACGACGATCAGCCGACTCGGGCCACGAGAACAGGGTTGTCCGCACCGGGTAAGGACTGGACATCTACCAGCCGGCACCGCTCAGTAACCCGCAACGCCTTCGGCGACAGGTTCAGGATGGGCGGCGGGCCGGTACCTAGGCGCATCTTGTCCCACAGGGTCGGCCTTGACGATCGGCGTCGCGCTGGCTTACGCAGTGCCCGCCGGCCTCATTGCCATCTGGGGCGACGCCGCGCCTGGCGTCTGCTTATCGCCGGACGCAACGTGGTCCTCCCCCGTGTGATTGCGTTGGGAAGAAGTGAAGTCACGACCCTGGTATCACGGCGGTTCTGCGCCCCTTCAGCACGTCTCTCGGCATCGGTGCGCAGGAGGAGCACGACTGCAGTCGCACCGTCGGCCGGCTTGCGTGAATGGCTGACGCCAAGGATGCCTCAAGCTGTCCCAACGACGGATCGGGACGACCTCGATGAGGGTTCGCACTCGGGTCTCCACAGGGGCGCAGCCCCGCGGGGTTGCGGGGTGAAGAGCCTGCCGTCCGAGACGGCGAGCGGTGGCATGCCTGTCTGCCGCTTCACCGGCTCCTGGTTGCGGGTGGATCTAGGTTGCGTACCGTCGGGAGTGGGTCAGACATCGACGGAGGGCCTATGGACTTCCTGAGCTACCTGGCGAACATCCGGAGCGGAACGGATGACTCCGCGGGGCCCGATGCCGGCGAGTTCAGCGTGCTCAGACGAAAGATCTTGACCACCGTCGCGAGCCTGCTTGTCGCCGTCATCGCGATCGTCGTGATTGCTGTAGTGGCCACCTGACTTCAACCCGCCACGGAGGCGTCATCGATGGCTGAGGAACTGCAGTCCGCCAGGATCCGTGGCACGGTCCACGTGGTGGAGAACCACTGGTTCCGCTCGGGGGTGCCGCGGCGTGTGCGCCGGCGGAACGCCGAACAGCTTGAAGCTCAACTGGTGGAGGCCGTCGAGGATGGTCGTTCGGTCGACGATGTCGTGGGCTCGGATGTCCCGGCCTTCGCGGCCGAGTGGGCGTCGGTCGAACGACGACACCCCCTCGTCGGCCTCGCCCTGCAGACCGTGGGTGCGCCAGCCCTGCTGATCGGTGCCCTGGCACTGGTGAACCCGGTCCTGCAACTCGGAGGTCCGCAGGGGCAGACCGGCGTGCCCGGCTGGTACGTCGGGCTCGCCACCCTCGCGGCCCTGCTCGGCCTCGGGTGGCAGGCCATCCGTATCGGGCGTCATCGCCTCTCCGCGAAGCGAGCGGCGGGGTTCGAACTCGCCGCGCTCGTACTCTTCGGGATCTCGCTCGCAGCCGTGTTCTTCGGCACGCCGAACAACGCCTTCGTCACTATGGCTCCTGCCACCGCAGGCGCGCTCGTGGTGGTGGGAGGCGCGAGCGTCGGTCTCGCTGCGTGGTTCAAGCACAGGCGACGAGACCAGCGACGGTGGAGGCGCGCCCCCGTGTGATTGCGTTGCGAAGAAGTCGCGCTCGGACCGATTCATCACGGCTGCGAGTTGTTCACCGGTTCAGGAACTGTTCTCGCGGCGTCGATGGCGGGGCGACAGGGACGGGTTGAATGGTGGCGTGTCGGGGTTGGCGGCATGCCACTCGGGCTGAAAGGCGAGCAGTCACCCCTTGAAGGTGATCGCGGAGAAGTCTGGTCGTCAGAACCTGCGTGGCCCCTTCGCCCCGAGGTTGAAGCCCGGCCTACCTTCGAGCGAGTGCGTGCCACTCGTGGAACCATCCCCCCGGCACGAACGTCAGACCAACGACGCGACGACTGGAGCACGATGCGACGCCTCCTTCAAGTAGCCGCTCTGACCGGCGCTCTCGCGCTTGCCGGATGCGGGGTCGACGATGGCACGACAGTTGACGAAGCGGGGATGGACGAGGGCACGGCAGCCGAAGAGCTGGGGAGTAGCGACGACGCAACCGACCGGGAACCGGGGGTCGGCGAACCCGCCGAGCTGAACGTTGCCGCATCGGATCGCATCGAGATCCGAGAGGGTGGTAGCGCTTGGCCAACGCCCGGCACGCCCGAGGCTTGGGAAGAAGCCGACCTTGTTGCCGAGCTGACGGACCCCGCCCAGGTCGACACCTTGGTCGCCGCACTGGATGACGCGCGCCACATAGACGTCGGCGCGGTCGACTACGACCTTGCGCCGCCGGACAACCAGGTTGGGTTCTTCCAGGGCGATGAGCTCGTCGAACGCCTGCGCTACTACGAAGACGTCTCGGCCTGGGGCGAGTACGAGGTCAACGGGCGGTGGGTCACCGAGGACTGGGGTTTGCTCGCGGTCACCGACGAGCTTCCAACGCTCAACTGAGTGGCAGTCGAAAGACAGCAACCGCGCAACGGCCGCGATCAGGCCGACCCCAACTTCTTGTGCCGGCAGCGCTCACCGGGCATCCGTTCCGACGGAAACGCCCGTGTACTCCACCCTCCTTCTGCGGTCCTGCATCGTTGTGATACGGGCATACGCCGAGCCCCGCCAAGCCCCGTCCGCCGGCTGGGTCGGGTTGGCCGCCCGTAGGCACTGCCCGACGACCCTGGCGTACCGTGCGGTCTCCGTCGTGTCAGAGGATCCTCGTGGTTGCACAGTTCGCGCTGGCCACCGAGATCGCCGCTCCCGTAGGCCGCGTCTTCGACCTCTGTCTGGACGTGGAGGCGCACCTGCGATCCATGGCGCGCTCCCGCGAACGCGCCATCGCGGGTCGCACCGACGGCATTCTCGAACTCGACGATCAGGTCACCTGGCGAGCACGGCACTTCGGGATCCCCTGGAAGATGGCCGTCCGGATCACGGAACTCGACCGTCCACGCCGCTTCGTCGACCAGCAGGTCAACGGCCCCTTCGAGTCCTTCCGGCACCAGCACGACTTCGAGCCGACGCGGGAGGGCACGCGCATGACGGACACCATCGAGTTCGTCGCCCCGTTCGGCCTCATCGGCCGTCTCGCCGAGAGCCTCGTACTCGAGCGCCGGCTCCGCACGCTGATCGAGATGCGCAACCGCTACCTCCAACAGGCCGCCGCGGGATGACGCGCTTCCGGTCGCGACAGGTCGCACCAACGCGACGGGCCAGGGCGGCGCCAACGATCCGTGCACAACGCGGCGTGGATGTCCTCCCGACCGGCGGTGCCACGACGGTGGGGTCGCTGGCTGTCGCTGGACCAGTTGGTCACCGGCGGATCGGTCCGATCACGCGGGTCGGCGTTGCGCGTTGGCCGTAGCAGAGCCAGATCTCGGTATCCGTGACCTCGACGTCTGGCAGCGGCAGTTCCGTTGCCTCGCCGGGCCAGGGCGTTGACGTGGACTCCGCGATGAAGTCCTGCGTGTTCGACAGGACTGATCGGCAGGCCAACTCAACGAGCTGGCGCTCACACCCAGGTTGCTCGATGAGCGCCCGAACACCCACGATCCGCTGGACCAGTGGCGCGTTGGTCGCGAACAGTGCGATGCCTCCGGCCGCGGTGTCGAGCCTGGCGTGGAAGCCAGGAGGAAGCTCGGGCTGCATCGCGCGGATGAGGGCCTCAGCGAGCGGTTGCCACGCTGCAGTCACGGCGGAAACATCTCCAGGCAGGTTCAGCGAACGGGACCGCGATGGTAGAAGAACCCAGCTCACCGCCCGAGAACGCCCGTGATGGCCACACGTTCGCGCCCATAGCTTCCTGAGTGGAAGGCTTGGCGACATACGACGTCGCAGTGCGTTCGTCTCGTGACGAGCAGTACCTTGCAATGCAAGGTCGAGCCGGTACTGTGCATGGCATGCTACCGAGTCCCGACAGTGTGCAGGCCCAGATGCGTAAGGGCATCTTGGAGTTCTGTGTGCTCGCGCACCTGCGTCGTGGTCCCTCGTACGGGCGCGAGATCGCCGGCGTGCTGAGCAGGGATTCGTCGTTGCTGACCAGCGAGGGGACGCTGTATCCGCTGCTTGCCCGGTTGCGGAAGCAGGGTTGGGTGGAGACCTCGCGGCAGGCGTCCGAGCTCGGTCCACCTCGTCGCTACTACACGCTGACTGCGGACGGGGCGGCCGCGCTCGAGGCGTTCTCGGCCGCCTGGGGCCCGTTCAGCCGCAGTGTGACCACGCTCCTGGAGGAGACACGATGACGTCTCGACCGCCACACCGCACGTCCGGACCGAACGAGCGGCTGATCGGTGCGTACCTGGTCGACCTGGAGCACGCGCTGTCCGAGGTCGAGGCGGGCGAGCGTGATGACGTGGTCGCTTCGGTGCGTGAGCACATCGAGACCGCGTTGAGCGAGTACGACCGAGAACCGACCGTGGACGAGGTCGAGACGCTGTTGGGGCAACTGGGGTCCGTCGACCAGATCGCCCGGGACGCCGACGACGGCACCGACCGCTCGGACCGCGCCGCGCAGGACGCTGGATCTCGTGACGGATGGATCCTTGTCGGGCTGGCCGGCCTGTCGCTGGTGCTGTTCTGGTTCCCGCTCGTGTCCGTACCGCTCGCGCTCGGCGCGGGCATCGCGGCGGCGATCAGCCTGCGCGGAGCACGAGATCCCGCGAATCGCCGCTACCGCATCGCCATCACGCTGAGCGTCGCCACGGTCCTGATCATCTTCCTGCTCGGACTCGGCCTGGTAGCGGGCGGAAGCTCAACCGGGCCCGTGAGCGACCAACCGATCGAGAGCGAGCCAATCCCGGCCGGATGACCCGAACGTCGTACGAACACCCCAGACCGTCGAGATGGCGTCGAAGCACCCGTTGAGATGCCCGGCGGACGGCGCCGGTGTCGTGACGATGCGCGCTGGCACCCACCTCGCCGCTGTCGGCCCGATCAGCGTTGTACGGGCAGCGAGCCGAGTCCGGCGGATCGAGCCGCGCGGAGCAGACGCAGGTCCCAGGTCGCCACGATGATGGGCAGCCCCGTAAGGGTGAGTGCACTGGCGAGGTGGATCGCATCGAACCCGCTGAGTGCATGCCGCTCGGCGAGGTCACCGGCGTCCTCCTCGAGCTGCGGGGTCACCTCCACGAGTCGCAGCGCCTGACGGAACGTGTCCCACGCAGCCTTCGCCGCCCTGTGGTCCGCCTCCTCGAGCCGGCCGTTCCGGTGGGCAGCAGCCAGGGCCGCTCGCACCTCGGCGTGGGCGACCCGGCTCGTGATCACCGCGTCCGCACCATCCCAGAGCAACGCCGCGTCGTCGCGGCCGGCGCCCTGCTGAGACACCCCTCGTCAGCGAGCCGGTCGAGCAGCGGTCCTGTGTCGATCCCCGTGAGCCGGACGACCGGACTGCCCCGGTCCGTGATCACGACATCCTCGCCAGCCTGCGCCCGATCGAGCCAGTCCTTCAGTTCACGACGCAGCTGCGCGATACCGACCTCGGCCACGACGCCTCCTGTACATAACGGACGCTTGTTTAGTGTACACGTTAGTCCGTCCTCCTTTGCCGGCAAGTCGGGCTGCTGGCGATAGACGTGACCCCGCCACCAACCGTCTCCGTCAGGGGACTCCCGAGCGGGGCCGCCGTGGTCGTGGTGGGTCATGCGGCGGGGTTGTAGGTCCAGCCGAGCATGGCGTACAGCTTGGCGGTGGGGACGAGGAGCCGTCGGCCGATGCGGATGGTGGGGATCTCGCCGCGGGCGACGGCGCGGTAGGCACCGGAGCGGCTGATGCCGAGCAGCTTGGCCGCCTCGGGGATGGTCATGGTGGCCGGGTGTGGGGGCTGCGGCGGCTGGCCGGTGAGGGTTGCGGCGGGGTTCATCTCGGTCCTCCTGTCGTTGCGGGTGGTGTGTAGGTAGTCCCCCGGCGGCGGCCGGATTGTGACAGCGGTGCACTGGCTGCACGGCCGGTCGGCGCCGGGGAGTGCCGGGCCGGCCGTCCCGGTGCCGTGGGGTGCCGACAGTCAGGGACTGACCGGCGAGGCACCTGTTGTGTGACAGGCAACCTGCGGCCTGTGCGCGCCACGCACGCCCCTGCGGCTGTTGCTGAGCTCCTGACACGAGGCACCGTCCGACACCCCGCAACACGCCCCGAGATGGTCCGGAACGCCTGACACGGAAACGCCCTGATCTGGGCGTTAGACTGCCCTGCGAGGCCGTCTGCGGACCTGGACAGGTGACTGTTGCGGCCGCATCCTGCTGGCCATGAACTCGAGACACAGACTGGCACTGGGTCAGTGCAACAGCTCGGCCGGGCGTTGCTGAACGTCGGGCGGATGGGCCCCGGTAGGGCCGGCTACTACCTCACCGCCGTCGCCCGCGGTGAGGATGGGGTCGAGGGCTACTACCTCGCCCGCGGCGAGGAACCCGGCCGATGGCTCGGCGTAGGGGCCGAGCAGTTGGGGCTGTCGGGTGAGGTGACCGGCCCGCAGCTGCGTGCGGTGCTCGACGCCCGCGACCCTGCGACCGGCGAGCGGTTGGCTCGGCATCCGGCACGGAAGGTCCCGGGGTTCGACCACACCTTCCGGGCCCCGAAGTCGGTGTCGCTGCTGTGGGCCCTCGGGGACCGGGCCACCTCGGCGGAGGTGGTGGCAGCACACGACGCCGCCGTGGACGCCGCGATCGGCTACCTGCAACGGTCGGCCGGGTTCTCCCGCCGCGGTGCCGGCGGGGCCGAGACGGTCAAGGTTGACGGGTTCGTGGCGGCAGCGTTCCGGCATCGGACCTCGCGGGCGGATGATCCGTTGCTGCACACCCACGTCCTGGTCGCCAACCTCGCCCGCACCAGCGACGACCAGATCTGGAGGACGCTGGACTCGCGGATGCTGTACGCGCACGCCAAGACCGCCGGCATCCTCTACCAGGCCCACCTCCGGCACGAGCTCACGACCCGGTTGGGTGTTGCTTGGCAACAGGTCAGCAACGGTTACGCAGACATCGATGGCGTCGACCGTGAGCTGATCGAGACGTTCTCCCAACGCCGGACCGCGATCGTCGAGCACCTGGAGCAGCGAGGTGAGAGCTCCGCGGCGGCGGCACAGACCGCGACGCTCGCAACTCGGGAGGCCAAGGGCGAGCGGGTGTCCGAGGCCGAGCTTCGCGGCGGCTGGTTCGACCGAGCTACCGCAGCCGGGGTCCGGCCAGGCTGGCATCGGACGCTCACCGGACGGGCCTCCTGGGAGCGGCCCGACCTCGACCGACTGTGGCAACAGCTCGTTGTCGAGGAAGGATTGACGGAGTCCTCGTCGTCGTTCACCCGCCGGGACGTACTACAGCAGCTGGCCGGACGGCTCCCTGCGGGCGCGCCGGTCGCCTGGTGCGAACGTGTTGCCGAGGTGTTGCTGACCTCCGACACGAACCTGCTTGTCGCGCTCGGCCCGACCCGCGGACACCTCACCTCCGTCGACGTCATCCGCCGCCACGATGGCCGGGTCGTGCCCGTCGATCCGGGCGAGCGCCGCTACACCACCAAGGGCCTGCTCCTCACCGAACAGCACGCCATCAACCGATCGGTGGCCCGCCATGACGCCCAGGTCGGCATCGCCCGACCCCGGATGCTGGACCGTGCGCTCGTTCGACGCTCCCTCACCGATGAGCAGGAGCACATGGTCCGGCGGCTCACCGGCTCCGGGGCCGGGGTGGAGGTGGTGGTCGGCAAGGCCGGGACCGGCAAGACCTATGCGCTGGACGCCGCACGTGAAGCGTGGCAAGCCTCTGGGATGCGGGTTACCGGGGTGGCGCTCGCCGCCCGGGCCGCGTTGGAACTGCAGACCTCCGCCGGGATCCGCTCCACAACGTTGGCACGCCTCCTCGGCCAGGTCGACGACCGGCGGGAAGGCTCGCCGCTGCAACCCGGGTCGGTGCTGGTAGTGGACGAGGCCGGGATGGTCGGCACCCGACAGCTCGCCCGCCTCCTCGACCACGCCGAACAGCAGTCCGTCAAGGTCGTCCTGGTCGGCGACCCACACCAGCTGCCCGAGATCGACGCCGGCGGGCTGTTCCGTGCGCTGGCCACACGGCTCCCCGCCATCGAGCTCACCGACAACCGGCGGCAGACCCACGGCTGGGAACAGCAGGCGCTCGACGAGCTCCGCCACGGCGACCCCGACGTGGCCCTGGCCGCCTACCAATCCCACGGCCGGATCCGGACCGCCGACACCGCCGAACAGCTCCGCGACCGGCTCGTGGACGACTGGTGGGACACCGCGCGAGGCGACCTGCCCGGATCCCTGATGATCGCGCTCCGCCGCGACGACGTCGCGGACCTCAACCACCGTGCCCGGTCGAAGATGCTCGCCGCCGGCCGGCTCACCGGCCCGACCATCGTCGCCGCCGCCAGCGGCGGCGGTATCGAGTTGCAGGCCGGCGACCGGATCGTGTGCCTGCGCAACGACCGACGGCTCGGGGTGGTCAACGGCACCGGCGCCACCATCACCCGCACCGACCCCGCACAGCGGACCGTCGAAGCGGTCGATGATCGAGGCGCCCCGCTCCAGCTCCCTTCCGGCTACCTCGATGCCGGGCACGTCGCGCACGGGTATGCGATCACCGGGCACAAGGCCCAAGGGCTGTCCTGCGACCACACCTACACCCTCGGCACCGACACCCTCTACCGCGAATGGGGCTACGTCGCGATGTCCCGCGGACGGATCACCAATCAGCTCTACCACGGCCCCACCAACGACCGGGACGACGACGGCCTCCACCACCACGCCCACCTCAACGACCGTGACCAGGTGGCAAGCCTCACCAGCAGGCTCCGACGTAGTCGCGCGGAGGTAGCCGTCAGCCCCAAGGTGACGGAGCTTGCCGCCGAGTGGCGGTGGCTGCAGGACTACCTGAGCTCCAGGGCGGTCCAGCAGCAGCCCTACGTCGCATCGGAGTACCGGCAGCGCTCGGACGAGCGCGCGGTCGTCCTCACGCGCATCAGCGAACTCGAGACGCGACAGCAGGGCGCGCTGCTTCCGGCGGTCCGCCGGCGAACTCGAGCACAGCGCAGGTACGAGGCCGCCGAACTCGACCGGCAACGCGAACGGCTCGGACGCATCGACGGAGAGCTGGCACGCCTCGAATCCAGGGTCGCGGCCTCCCCATCGCCAGGTCAGATCGCCGCGGTTCGTCAGCGACACGAGGAGATCGACCACGAGCTGCGCGGTCACATCGCAGTCCTCGTCGACCGAACGGTTGCCGATCCTCCCGCCTACCTGCAGGCCACGCTCGGGCGGCCGCCATCCGACCCGACCCTTCACCGGCGCTGGCACCGGGCCGTCGCACGCATCGTGGATTACCGGATCCGTTGGGACGTCAGCGATCCCCAAGCCGCGCTCGGGTCCGCAGTGCCGGTCCACCAGGAAC
>LFIK01004753.1_pt1 | contig 10962 bp, 10 predicted proteins | sample 643401 | NCBI WGS metagenome assembly LFIK01 (sample SAMN03777447, study PRJNA286221) | soda lake metagenome | biome: soda lake; feature: Kulunda steppe; material: water; isolation source: sample T5-Br brine of Lake Tanatar-5 | place: Russia: Kulunda steppe | collected 2010-07
ACTCGACGTCGACCCACCAGCTCGAGAGTATATTCTCCAAGGCCTCGATTCACCGATTGGAGGCGTCCGACGAACCCGAAAGACATCCACGATGGGATGGAACTCCTTTCAACCAGAGACGTGCATCGTCCGAGCGATGCGCGTGTCGGTTCGGTGTTGGAAAGAGCTCGTGCTTTCAAGGCGGATGGGAGTGTCAAAAGGTGCCTTCGAGCCGAATTCCCAGCACGTCCCACTTGGGTTGGTCTTGCTGATCGTTCTCCGTTGTCGAGAGCATGGAAGAACAAGCGTGTGCGTTTCAAGTCGACCACTTCAATCACGCTTGCAACAACGTAGGCCTTGCAAAGCCACTCATCGCCTATGGTAGGTCAAAAGTCAGTCTACTTGCAATCTTGTAACTCGTTCCAAAGATGAAGGTGGCGCTTTGCTTCCTCTAAGACCTTCGTGTTTGGTCGATGGCACCTTGGTTGCTCGATTCAATCCAACATTGAACATAGGTATAGCCACCGACGGATTGCATGACTAGTACGAGTCGGCTATCGCATTGTCAATGGAGCGAGCTAAGCAAAGATCCATCCAAGCTCGATAGTATGCCTTCCAATGACGCTCACTTGACAAGAACTCACGCCTTGCAAGGATCGTGTTGACGATTGTGCGTTTTAAGCAACACCATCCATGTTATGCACGTTGTGGTAGTACTGAAGAATCCAAGCTACGAATAGATTTACAAGGGCATCCAAACCAATCCTGCAGTATTGTTTTCACGCCACCAAGGCCTTGTCCTCTCACCTTCTCAAGAGGAGCTTCTCCGCCCTCGATTGGAAATCCTTTGCACCGTCGCGACCGACCCAAACCATCGCCCACGGCGATGCTCCAAGCACCACTTCACCTTTGCATCCATCTCCCTCGTGCTTTCCACCACCCTTTCCTCGCACGCACGCGCAGCGAGGAGGCGACGACGCACGTGCCTTGCGTCCGTGGTTGGCTCTTCCTGGGCGAGAGAAGAAACTCTCCGAATCGGATGACACAGCTTTCGACGTGTCGAAGGGAGGTACGGCGCACGTCGTGGAGGCGCGCGTCACCAAAGCACGCGACGATGAGCCGCGCGTTCGGACGATGCGCCGTGGTGAGAGCCGCGAGGTTCGGCGTCTCGCCCATGAGATCGGCCGTGGAGGTCATCCGACACGCTCCGCTTCCCGTGGAGCGCAAATGGGAAGCCGCTGCCACGCGTAGGATGGGATCCGGTGTCACGGAGGTCTTCTCTGGGAAAGGGTTCGGCGAGCTGCTCGCCATGCGCAACAGCAAAGCCAAAGAGTGAGACAAGCGATCAGATACGAGCGTACGAACGAGGATGACTCGGAAAAGGAGCTGACGAAACGTCGCTGTCCTTCGTCGCAGTGGGAGGAAGAGGTTGGTGAAAGGCACCGTCAGTCCACCACTACCCGTGCCTGATCACATCGAAAGGCCGCCCTACGTACTCAAAGGTGACGGAAAAGCACCATGGACTGATGCGTATCAGATACAAGACGAAGAGGTATGACGTGCTCCGATTTCGTAATGGATGTGGAAACAATCGTCGATGGCCAAACACGAACCCAGCTGACGATTGTTGCCCCCTCTGGACTCAACAGGGAATTGCCAGGATGAGAGAAGCAGGGAAACTAGCTGCAGAGGTCAGGGACTTTGCAGGGTCACTGGTGAAACCTGGGGTGACAACGGATTATATCGATAAACAGGTTCATCAGATGATAATCGATCACAATGCATACCCATCGCCATTGGGATACGGTGGATTTCCAAAGAGCGTGTGCACATCTGTCAACGAGTGCATCTGTCATGGTATCCCTGACAGTAGAAAGCTAGAAGATGGTGACATTGTAAACATCGACGTCACAGTTTTCCTGAATGGATTCCACGGCGACACGTCGAAGACATTTTTGTGTGGCAACGTGAGTGAGGATGCAAAGAAGCTGGTGGAAGTGACAAAGGATAGCCTGGACGCTGCAATAGCAATTTGTGGTCCTGGAGTGCAGCTGAAACGAATTGGAGAAGAGATTCAGAAGGTTGCAGACGCACATGGCTATGGAGTGGTGCGGAGTTTTGTGGGGCATGGAGTTGGCAGGCTGTTCCATTCTGGGCCAACTGTCCTTCACTATCGAAACAATGAGCGTGGAAAATTGGAGGTTGGGCAAACATTTACAATAGAACCAATGCTCACTGCAGGCGGAATACGGGAAAAGTACTGGGATGACAACTGGACTGCTGTTACCGCAGATGGTTCATTATCAGCCCAATTTGAGCACACCCTGTTGATCACCGATGACGGTGTAGACATTTTGACCTTGTAAGAAACGTCTACGCAACTTCGCATTCACCTCTCCAATAGCTTCCGGTTGCCAACAGCGGTTGACTGGTATGGAAGCCAAACAACATTTTGCACTCACCCGTGAAAGGGGACGCAATGTCTGTCCTACCTTTTTGGGTTCTTGGCATCTGATTTATTGAACAAGCCCTTGCACATTGTGAAAAATTTGGTGCAACTGACACAGAATCCATTGCCAGCTGCGGATTCACCCACCCCAGGATTCGGCTGCCTGGCAACGTTTGCGGACGTATGTTTCCGTCGCATGTCAGACTGCCAGCTTGAATTCTGCGCTTTCGAAAATATGTTTCGATTGTTTTGTTTTCCGAAGTACTTAGTTCGCAGTCCTGCACACGCGTGATCTGGTCCGAACCTGTGTTTCAAGCAGACCGGTACTGAGCACGCTTTGCATACGAATGTGTTGGAGAGCATCAGCTTTTCGCCGCATCCTGGTGCACCACATCGTTTCTTCGGCGGTCCTCGACCCTTCTGCGCCCTCTCGCAGTCTCCAGAAAGCAGGTGCTTTTCCCACGCAGCGTCTACATCTGCTTTGGTGCCGTGCATTTGGATCGGTTGTTGACATGCCGGACAGACTGTCACCAGTTCGTCCTTCTCCGGTCCCACCGGGCACTTGTGCGCACGGTACGTCCGGTGCTCGAGGCAGTACACTTTGTCGCACGCGTCGCACGTGAAGGGAAGGAAGTCCACCTGTCGGCACTCCGCATGTGCGCACCTCGTGCCGAGGTGCGGCAGCTCGGCCATCGTGATCCACCGACGAGTTCGTGTCTGTCACCCAGCAACTCCTCACGTCCCTGGGGAGTTTCTTCTCTCTGTTGGAGGCAGACACGGAGTCTTGGCACCACTTGCAAAGTTCATCAGCGTCCGTTTGGACGGTGCAATCACATCGCTCCGTCGTAGAGAAGGTAGTCTCGAGCATGAACGCGCTGGCATACAATGTTCCGGATGAGAATGCGTGAGAAGGACAAGGCATATCCGTGTGAAAGCGGTGGAGGAACGCGACAGAAGCGATGCATGCAAAGGACACTAGCGACGCTTCACGCGGGTGCATTTTGAGTGGAGTATTCCTACCAATGGAGAAGCATAGATACAAGCACGGGCATACCGTTGTGCTCGACCGTTGAACCTTCGAGAAAATCAACACATTGGAAACACTACCTCTTTGACTCGTGCATCCACCATTCGAAGTTTGGTTCGTTTCTCTTGGCGTGTAGCGTATGGGACCCGTGTACGAGATAGGGAAGGTACCCCCAAAAACCTCAAATTGTGTTTCTTATCCCATTTACAAAAACGGTGCCAAAGAAGGTAGATATGGCTAGCACGATGGCCGGATATGTCGGCAATCCTTTTTTCACGGAGGATAAACCGAATCAACCCCAACGAAAGGTACGTTATACGCCACAATTCCACCAAATGGAGAAGCCATTTCCAGATTCCTTTACCAACACGGCACAAACTTGAGCCTCCCATGAATTAATTGCTTCGCAATAACAAGAACCTTTGCCTACGGGATCTCCTAAAGGAAGACAATTTGTGAAGCAAACTGCAACCGTAGTGTTGAGAGCCCTCTCGACCAAACGCAAAGATGAGCCTTTCGATTTCCATTCCTTTCGCCCCACTTGAACCTTTGCATTACGCATCATCTCACCACCATCCCATTGTAATTGTCCGGCGCACTATGCCACGGCTTCACCTCAAGCTTCGCACAGCCCACGTCAACGTAAAGGAGTAGTCCATCCATCGGATCAACGGATCCAATCCGCACATACCGCTCCATTTTCTTCCCTCTACAATGCTATACTACTCACGATGCGCGCGTCTTTAATTCTTCTCGTTGAATCTTAAAATCGTTTGGGCGGGTTTTCCAACCCTCATGCGTTTATTGTTGCTTCCCGCGATGAAGGTGTTGGGATGATCGATAAGTCAACGTGTGGCTTGCCAATGATCACATGCGTTGGGACGGAATTGTGGTGGACGCACGCATATTCGAATGCGATGAGTAAGTGATGAAGACCGCCGAACATGAGAACGCAATAGCATTGGACGAAATCGTACACTTGCGGCCCTTTGAGAAAGTGGTGTATGCTATGTACCACAAAACTTAGATGCAGTTTTCTACACGTCCCAATTCTTCCGCCAACGAGTGAAGACGCCCCCACTCGTTGTCGAAGGGCCGAACACCACCGGTAGAGCTGGTAACGCGACAACTTCGCACGAATCCGGCCATTCCACGACCATTTCCTTGCCATCGCTTGGAAGATCAGCAACACAGCTCCCACGCCTCGTCTCCAACACCGTTCCTGTCTCCTTTTCGTCGATTTGGATCGTTCACCTGCTGCTATGGATCTCCAACCGCGTCCAATCCATCCCGGTTTCCCAGTCGATTTGAACCGGACCGGTCCGGGTTCGATTGGAAAGACGTTCGGGTTCGATTGGAAGTTCGTGTCTCGTTCTTCCTCGTGAGATTGCAGGATGGCGGAGCGCATGGCGATCCGATGGATGTGTCGCACGTTCATCCTGGCGATGCTGCTGGTCATCGGAGCGGCATTCAAGCACGAGGAGTTCAAGACCTGCGAACAGGCGAACTTCTGCAAGCGGAACCGTAGGATCGCAAGCGCACACCACGACTATCGGATCGACAGCAGGGAGGTGCGGGTGGTCGGAGATCGTCTGGAAGCTGCCGTTTGGGATCAAACGGAACCAAACGCCACGCTTTCGATCTCCATTCTGGCCTACGAAGGTGGAATCGTGAGGCTGCAAGTGCGCGAACCGCAAGACAGGTACGAAGTGGAGCAAGTGCTCGTGGAAGACCTGGAAGAGAAACGTTCCAAGTGGACCGAGGTACAGATCAAAGCAGACCACGTGTCCTTGAAGAATGGACAAATCACCGTGAAGATGAAGTACAGCCCCTTGAAGGTGCAGCTGATCCAAGGGGGGAAGCCTTTTATCACCTTCAACGAACGCCAACTCTTCCACCTGGAGCATACCCATACCAAAGGCGAAAACGAAACCGAAGGAACGTGGGAAGAGAAATTTCGATCCTTTACAGACTCCAAACCACACGGGCCACAAGCCATATCTGCTGATGTTACCTTTCACTCGATGCAGCACGTATACGGCCTACCCGAGAGGGCATCTAGCTTCTCCCTCAAAGATACGTTCGATGAAGAGAATCCGATCTCAGAGCCATACAGACTGTACAACTTAGACGTGTTTGAGTACGAACACGATTCTCCATTTGGTCTGTATGGTTCAATTCCGCTTCTTTTGGCGCACAAAGCGGGACTCACTGTGGGTGCACTCTGGCTTAATGGTGCAGAAATGTTTGTGGATGTTAGTAGCGAGCGCTCTAGCTTCCTTACCGGCAAGCACGTGGTGTCCAGGCAAAGCCACTGGATCGCTGAAAGTGGAATTGTCGACTTTTTCTTTATGCCAGGCCCTTCCCCTGCAGATGTCACCAAGCAATATGCACAACTTACCGGAACAGCGTCAATGCCACCAATGTTTGGCATCTCCTACCATCAATGCCGTTGGAATTACAATGATCAGGAGGATGTGATGCAAGTGGATGCATCTTTTGATGAGCACAACATCCCATATGACGTCATTTGGCTAGATATTGAACACACAAATGGCAAGAGGTACTTGACCTGGGACAGACACAAGTTTCCAGAGCCCAAGAAGATGCAAGATGACATAGCATCCAAAGGAAGGAAGATGGTGACCATCGTGGATCCTCACATCAAGAGGGACAAAAGTTATGCTATTTTCAAGGAAGCTGAAAAAGCAGGGTACTTCGTGAAGACCAAGGATAAGAAAGACTTTGATGGCTGGTGTTGGCCCGGAAGTTCCAGCTACCTTGATGTGCTGAACCCAGAGATTCGCGAATGGTGGGCAAAACAGCTGTCTGAAGATAAGTATCCGCAGTCCACACAGAATCTACACATCTGGAATGACATGAATGAACCAAGTGTCTTCAATGGCCCAGAGGTGACCATGCCCAAAGACAATCTGCACTTTCCGAATGGAACCTCAGGACTTCCAGTTGAGCACAGAGATGTACACAATTTGTACGGATTATTCTATCATGCAGCCACGGCAGAGGGCTTAAAGCTCAGGTCTGGAGGCAAAGAGCGCCCATTTGTGCTTTCTCGGGCTTTCTACTCGGGCTCCCAAAAGTACGGAGCCATCTGGACGGGAGACAATGCTGCTGACTGGAACCATCTGAAAGTATCTGTTCCAATGTTACTTTCATTGAACATTGCAGGCATTTCATTCTCAGGTGCTGATGTGGGTGGGTTTTTTGGCAACCCAGAGGCTGATCTCTTGACAAGGTGGTATCAACTCGGCACATATTACCCCTTCCTTAGGGCTCATGCACATCTTGAAACAAAGAGACGTGAACCCTGGCTATTTGGAGTACCTGCCACATCGCGAATTCGTGATGCCTTGCAAGAAAGGTATGCGCTTCTTCCATACCTTTACACTTTGTTTCGTTGGGGAAACTTGACAGGACAACCCATCATGAGGCCGCTTTGGTACGAATTCCCAAATGACTCCTCTTTGTTTGACCGGGATGACGCATTTATGCTTGGCGATTCTCTGTTGGTTTACCCTGTTGTGGAGAAGGATGCATCGTCCGTGACTGCTTGGCTGCCAGGTTCTGAACCCTGGTATAGCGCAAAGACGGGGTTAGCGCATCCACCTGGGACTGCGACAGTCAATGTGGACATGGAAACCATTCCAGTCTGGATACGAGGGGGCACCATTATGGCCCGCAAGGAGCGTCCAAGGAGGAGTAGTGCACAAGCTGCATTTGACCCTCTTACTTTGGTGATTTCTCTAGACCGCAAGGAGATGGCATCTGGAGACCTGTACATGGACGACGGGCATAGCTTTGAATTTGATGCAGGAAATTTCATCCACAGAAAGTTTTCCTTTGAAGGGCATACTTTGACCAATGCAAGATTTGATGGACTGTCAACATGGCAAATGCCGGTTGAAATTGAGAGGATCGTAATCCTTGGCTTGAAGAATAAAAAATGGCGTGCATTTTTACAAGACGGCACCCCCCTGGATGTTGAGAAGGGTCCTCTCGTAATGGCCCCTGGTAATCCCCATACCGCTTTGGTCGTGCGGAAGCCGAAACTTCCTGTATCGTCAGACTGGAGCATAACTTTCCACTCTGCATAAACATCTGCAGCTAGTGGGAGTTGGTTTTTAATCTTGAAACAGTTGACAATTTGTTTTGGTAGCAGTTCTTTGGCATCCTTTGCCACGTGGCAAAGGTTGACCCTCACTTGCGAAAAGGCTATTGAATTCAATCACAGCATGGGAGAACTCCCATGGGGATATTGAGTCTGCATGACGGGGCAAGACCCGCAGCTGGAGTGAGTTCTCTCTGCAGCATTCTCAGACTTGTTATAAATGGAAAATACCTCTTTGTTGTACCACTCCTGGCCTCTCACCATATTTGGTAACACTTAATTCTATTGGAGGAAGATATCACCTCTACTTCCCTATATCAAACGTCTTCACTGTATGAACTGCAAAGAGGCTCGCTCTCTGCATGTACAGGTCAACACCGATCAATCAATCACCAGGTACGGTCTCATTGGGCAGACAGCAAGAGTTCGGCCAACGCCATTGGAAACTGTACCATCTCTGGAATGGAAAAATAGTCTAAACGTTACACAGAAAAATGTACCATTGCTTTCCCGTGCCATGAAACATCGAATAAACCAGAGGTCTGCATTTGGAACATCATCCTTAAACACGTGCACAATTTTTGAACCATGCAAATATAGCACCAAGGAATAACATCAACTTTGGCTCCATTCGGAACGGATGGTGGCACCTCTGCAAGCCCATTGCGGATACACCTTCTCTGAAAACGGAAAGTCGAGATCAAGTGGAGCCGACCTTCCTTCTTGACAACGAGCACTGGTCTGGATTGGACCAGGAAATAATGATTCCATGACTTGTGATTCATCTCTTTGCATGATCGGGTTTGAAATCGTGCTTTCGATTCCAGCCATCGAGAAGGCTGCAGATACCAGACGGCGCTCGCCACGCTTTACGTGCACGCGACGTGCTGCGAACGAGTGGGTGCGAGTGCATCATGTTCCACCAAAGGGAAGGCGGAGACATCGAAGATGCGCGAGCTCGAGACAAGGAACGTGGGCGAGACGCACGAGCAAGTTCGTCAGGCCTGCCGCCCGGTGTGGATTTTGGGCTCTCAGGCTTGCTTGCACAGGAGCAAAACAAGTGCTTCGACGTGGTGTTGAAGTTCACGGAGCCACCAGAAGCTCATCGGCCCACCGACACATGGCGCTTGTACGTGTTTGATCGCGGAGACGAGATTGCTGAAACGTACAGCCTTCACGAAGAAAGCTGTTATCTGTGCGGGGCGAGCACGGAGGTTGCAGATGTGCTGCTGACCCATCCTTCTTGCGAGGAGCAGCACTCTGTCCTTCAATTCCGCATGGTGGAAAAGGAAGGCAAAGATCGAATGATGGTGAAGAGCGTCCGTTTGTACATGCTGGATCTGGAGAGCACTCAGGGAACATACATCAATGGCGAGAGACTCAAGCCAGGTTTTTACTACGAGATCCTTCATCGCGATATGGTGCAATTTGGGGAAGACGGTCGCGAGTTCATCTTCTTGAACGAGGCAGATGAACCACGTTGATCGCATCCTGTATCGATACCACGCACCCGAAGGGCAATGACTTCTGGCTGGCCATTGGCAGTTGTTTCTGCGATTACTTGTCGCCGGTGGAAACGTGCACTTTCTGCAGCAGTTGAAAGGCCGGTCCATATTGCAGCCCGGACTCCCTCATGCTAGCGTACAGGCTGACGGCATCTTGAGGGACACGTGCGGAAGCCCTCTGTGCATCCGTGCCTCTGTGGAAGAGGTCCTGGTCTCTTTGTTCGAGATTTTTCTTTTCAGCTCTGTACGATTCTTTGAGCAGTTCTTGGAAGGCTTGCATATCATCTCCCAGTGCGACTTTGGCAACTTCGGGTTCTTTCTGGAGCAACTCCATGCGCTTTTCGTCGTTCCTCAGGGCCTCTTGGAAGGCTTTGGGATCTTTCGCAGTCCCATCTTCGTTCATCGCGAAGGGTCCGTTTTCTTCCATGGTTCAGATCTTGCGTTGGCAGACCTGGACGATCCCTGCACCGTTTGGTATCCCACGGTCCGTCAGTCCACCTTTCCTCTCTCTTCTCTTCCACCTCCGTTCCGCTCGACCGCGTGTTCCGCTTCGGACCCTTCCTGACCTTTCCTCACCGTCTCCAGCGCCTCGAGCTTCGCGTTCCTGTCTTCGACACGCAGTTGTGCGTCCACGTCCACCTCGCCACCACCGTCCGACCGATGTAACGCTCGGTGCCTCTCCCACACCACACGACCCAAAATCCCCAAGGGAGTTTCTTCTCTGCAGGGGATCGACCTCCCGCCAGCAAGGGAGTTTCTTCTCTGCAGGGGAAGGACCGGCCTCGTCCCCCCCCCTTCCCTTCTGCTACAGGGGCGGTGGTTTCTTCGACGTGGGTTTCGGGTCGTCTTCGGCACACGGATTGGCGAGGAAGAGCGTCGCGCCGCCTCTGGGTGCGTGCGCGTGGACGTAGCCACGACGTCGGGAGGGGAAAGAGGACGGGTGCCGTGGAGGAAGGAGCGGGACGAGACGCCAGGCGAAGCGAGAGCGTCGAAAAACGCGGTCGGAATCGAAGGAAGGCACCAAACGTGGACCACAAGGAAGGAAACACACGTGGAAAGGAGGAGAAGGAAGCTGACCGATCGAAACACACGGCTCGATAGATCCGAAGAAACACAAACAACAGGTGCAAAGAGTACGTGAAGCTTCGGACGACATGCCGTACAGACCCCCGCACGTGAGAGAAGGTGCTGCTGGTGGCAACGTGCCACCACCCGAGTACCGACCGAAAGGATATGGAGGTGGAAGCTCCTTTGGGACCACCCGAGGATTCGGTGGAGATGCAAGAGGTGCGACTCATTCCACCGTCGCATCGTCTGCACCGCCCACCGTGTTTCCCAAATGGAAACCGTCAGAAAGGGTGAGCAAGTTCACCGAGGAGCAAATCAAAGAAGTGAGAATGCGAATGAATGTGACCGTGGATCTGGAAGACGGAGAACCACAAGCACCACCCCCAATCGAAACCTTTGAAGACATGAACCTCCACGAAGACATCATACAGGACATCCGTTACCATGATTACGAAAAACCTACACCCATACAAACCCAAGGCATACCGGTTGCACTCTCAGGAAGGGACATACTTGGGTGCGCACAAACGGGATCAGGAAAGACCGCGTCTTTTGCGATTCCCATGATTCAGCACTGCCTGAACCAACCAGCGATTCGGAGGGGAGATGGCCCATTGGCTGTGGTCCTGGCGCCAACCCGCGAGCTCGCTCAACAGATTGAGCAGGAAGTAAAAGCATTCAGCCGAACCTCCAAAATGAGGAGTACCATTGTTGTGGGTGGCACACACATGGGCGAACAACGCATCGAATTGCGTGCTGGCGTGGAGATAGTAGTAGCGACACCCGGCCGATTCATCGACCATCT
>LFIK01004754.1_pt1 | contig 10960 bp, 14 predicted proteins | sample 643401 | NCBI WGS metagenome assembly LFIK01 (sample SAMN03777447, study PRJNA286221) | soda lake metagenome | biome: soda lake; feature: Kulunda steppe; material: water; isolation source: sample T5-Br brine of Lake Tanatar-5 | place: Russia: Kulunda steppe | collected 2010-07
ATGTATCTAGGAAGGGTGTATGGCGAATGTGTGACCATGGCCCTCCTGGTAGGGAGGGCACACCATTGATGGTAAGTGGAGCGTTTGCTGTTGCACTCTCGTGGATTTATATCAGAACAAGGTGTCCAATTATCCAGGTGCCTCTCCCTGAGGTCCACTACAAAACGACCAAGATCAATGGGCTCACAGTTCAGCAGCCTTTCCTTGAACAAGTAGGATTGTGTGAGACCATTCATTGCCAACAGGATGTGGGATGACCAGCAATCATTGCATCGTGAGCTCAGTTGCATGTCGGCTTGACAGATTTTGACAAATTAAAGAAACATGCACCACACTCTTCACAGCAGCACAAGAGCAGTTGTCACAGTGGCCATTTCCCCGCGCCAGATGGAGGATTCTATTGCGAGAGTCAGAGCACGTGATCGAAACCTGCTCACATTCCTGATAACATGCTTATCCTTCGGGACATGTTGAAATTGGAATGATACAGAGGAGATTAGCATGGCCCCTGCACAAGGATAACATGCTTAGGGTGGTCAAGGCGCAGAAAGCGAGGTGGCATTGGGGGGGCACCCCACTCAGCGCAAAAGTGCATGAACCAGCTCGAAGATCTAGGAGGGGACAGGAAAATCGAGAATGAAAAGTCACCAGTCTGTCGTCGCTTTCCAGAGGGTTCATGTCAGTAATGTCCCTCCACACTCTCCTCATCCTTAACCTCAGGTCCAACTGAGTCTGCAGTGACATCTGAGTAACAAACAGGGAGCCCCTGCAAGAATGCTTGTTTGTACACGTCACAGCCTCGCAATCCCTCAAAAAAGGCGCGCAAGATGTCCGAAGCCCAAGATGTTTTGGCCCGAAGCACCAGTTTGAGGTCTGCATGGAGGGCCTGCTTGAAAGTGGCACTATTAGAGGACAACAAGCTGTTGTAAATTAGTAGCAGCTCTAAACCAATAAAATTGCAGAGGATTGTGCCAACACTCACGTAGAACCCCACATCTAGAAACCCCAATTAGGCGCAGTCCACTACTGTGCAAAGATGCACATTTATGTTAACCTTAGGAAGACAGTTTTAGGCAATATGATTAGATGAGATGAGTGAATGCTGAGCGGGCATGCACTCAACAGGGAGCTCTCTGATACAAAGGTTCATACATCATAAAAGGATAAGGCCAAGAACTGGGATTAGTAGCCTGCTCAAAAACGCAAGTATTTCATGTAATAGGACCGGAAGTCAATTGCTGTTTTCATTTTGAAAGCAGACATGTCAAGAGGTCCTGTCTGACAGAATCAATGGGCATACCTCTGGGGAGAGAGACCACATGGGGTGTGTGCAATGGAAGATGGCATGTGTCTCATCCTGGATAGCATCATTTGCTCCACAACGGCCGCAATTGGGGGAAGACCTGTGATCCAAAGTGGCTGTCTCATAGCAAGAAGTGTGTGCACAGATTGTAAACCAAGCTATGCTGCAAATGACATCATGGAAGTGATCAAGGAACATATGTTTGAGAAAAGTGTAAGGAGAACGTGTAATGGAGGCCCTGGTTGTAGATGGAGCGCACCACTGGTGGTAGGTCAATTGTTTACTATTGTGCTCTCTCGGGTGGGTGCTGGAGTAAGGCCCTTAATAAAGCAGATGCCTTTTCACACTGAGAGACTGCTGCATACAAACCAGACCTTGGAAGATGTGCACCAGGGAGTAGACCCTCTACTAGGACCTCTAGCCTGTCAGGGGGCAACAGGCGTGGCAGTGCCCAGTCCAGTCCATCCACCCAGTCCAGTGTGAGTACGTCCGACAGCAGCTGCATGCAGCGCTGACCTTGCCTGTCTACAGGCTGAACAGAGAGAAGAATATGTAGCCTTGTAAGCCAGAACTTGACATCCAACCAACTGGGAGTTGCGAAGTATGGATCAGAGGAGTCACCTTATAGCTCAAACCAGGCTGGCAAGGACAGAAGCCCGCAGCGTTAATCCAGAAAGTCTTATAAGCCCTGCAAATCATGCCACACTTCCACAAGTCTCAGATGCTACAACGAAAATGTACATGTAGGTGTGCAGAGCACTGAGCTTTTCATTACCTGGCAAATGCCTTCCACCATGCACGGGATTCAGGTTATCACGATCAGTTCATGCCTCCACCCAAAGACTTGAATTCTGACCTAGTCAGTCTCCTTTCTTTAAAATAAGAATGCAACTCAAAGGTTCACAGACTCACAAGTCAAAAAGTATAGAGACTCACACATGCAAGCCTTACCCGACCACATACTCAAAGCACTACAAGCATGGGCCATGGTGACCAAGGATAGATCAGTATCTGATGCAAACTAGGGCTCTTCGCTCAAAGAGCTATGTTAGCAGGAGGAAAAGATATATGGTTTTTGGATCCCATTTCGATCCTTTAGCCAATAATTCACAGGCTTCTCTGTATGCCACCCTCTCTACAACGATGGTGTAATGCTAAATATGCTATGCTGTGCAATCCACCCATCTCCTTCCACTGAAAATGCCACTGCTACCTGTATGCTTCTTCCCAATTGGAGGGGCCTTGGTGCAAATGCTAAGAGAACATACAGAGCATTGTACTTTCTTAGGTACTGTTCCCCAGGCCTCAGTGACCACCCACCGACAAAATTGTTGATTGGAAACAATGCAAGCACTCCAGGAACTCTATGGGACCTTCGAAACAATCATTATATGGAAAGAAGAAGCACAGATTGCACTGTTTGATAACAACCCAAGGTGGTATGGTAGTCTCATTTCCTGTTCCCCGAGTTTCCAACTGCAGTGTGGGATTTGTCTATTTCAGGCTGGCAATGGCCAGCAAGTTCTGCAGGAAATCCATCTGGCTGACAGACCGTTCCCCGTGTTCGCTTCAAATTATAGCACGTAGCAGCTTTGAGGAGGCCAGCTTTTAAAACTGATGTGACCCATGCATGCAAGAAGAAAACAATGTTTTCAAAATATCCATCCCACATTAGATATTCTTTAATGGCCACATCACTGGCAGTGCCTCAGATACCTAGGCTGCTAAAGTGAACACCGCAGGGCCCACCTTGTCTGCAAGGATCTGGATTCAATCCAGAGACTCATTGAGTTGACCTAGCGACCAACATGGGAGCCAGAATGGCTTAAGAAACGCAGGACAGCTTCCAGAATAAGATTGCTATGAGAACAGAGCCCAGGCTCCGAAATTTACAAATATATACAAGGAATCCAAAGCCATCTTTGACACGCGACCCACCAATCCTCAATTCAACATCCTACCTATTGGGTGAAGCGCGGATCAGGGAAGTAACACTCATCACCCCTGAATGCAATTAAGCACAAAAATCAGGGGAAAGTGCCCAACTTCAGCTTCCACCACAGGGCCTGTACTCGCTAATAGAAGCCAATAGCAAGGGGCAATTCAACACTGCTTACCTGTGAATCCAACAAACAAATCATCCGAAAGGTAAAGCATCCCTACTGGCTTAAGGTCTCACAGCAAACAGTAAAAGCGCTACAAGCATGTTCTTTGGTGAGCAAAGATGGATAAATACCAGCTGCAACCTTCAACCCTTGCTATGCCCAGGTATGGAGTGACAGACAATGGATGACGCATGGCCTTCGGTTCTCAATATCATACCCCCCCCTGTCCACAAAATCAAATGGCTTCTTAGTGTGTAACCAATTTATTATGAACCATAATTTATGATAGTATCATAGTAAATTCGGTCCGCCATGCCCTCCGCTCAGATGTCACAACCATAGTAGCTACTGCAACATTTTGGCTCCTCCCCCTGAGTGCAATAAAAAACATGAAAATTGTTCGAGGAAATCTGGACTAATGTGGAATGATTAAGCACCATACTCCAGGCCTCAGTGACATATATGTACATACCCCCATCAAGAGGCCTGGGTAGCACTAGAGTTATAACTCTTAGGCTTGCGGGTATCCGCGCGGAGGGCGGACAAGCTGCAGATATCTGCGCAGATGCCTGTGCGGGTACCCACAAGGCATGGGCTTGCAGATGCCTTTGGGGGGGTCTGCGGATACCTGCGCAGGAGGGTCTAGCCTACTAGGGTTACTCCCTCATCCCAAGTGGGATCTCATCTAATGGCGGTACAAAACACAGAAATCAGGAATTTGCAAGGAGAAAACTCTGGATGGTGCAAAGCTCTTTCCTAGGCAATTCCAGAAACAACGTGGAATCTCTATGATCATCAGCTTGGGGTGAGGACGGCTCATACTCTCAGCAATTCTTTGAGGGATTCCCTCAGTCATTCAAGGAGCAGCCGCCTGACACACACCACAGCTACAGCCTCTGCCAGGACCCTTGCTTAACCAACGTACAGCAAAATTCGAACAGATAACACGCATCTACAGCTAAAGGTCCAGGTAGAGCTAACTGGAAAAGCCGCGGCGATGAGACTGAGTTCAAACACTCTGTAACATCTCATGTGATAGATATACTCCGAAACCAGTATATCTGCCCTGAGATGCTTATGCAGGCATACTCACGCAAGCTCTTCACGGATGTCATTAACAACATTGTGGGGGCCCCGGGGAGAGATGTATTCAAATTCAAAGATGTACTCAAATTCAGAGATGTATTCAATCCCCTGATTTCCTGATTGGACTTTGGGTATGGGTCTGCCGGGAATCAAGAGCGTCCTTCCTGCAAGATCATGATTGAGAGAATTTTCAACTATGATAAAAGTATCATAGTAATTATAGAATTATGGAAGTGAAAAATTGAACTTCACATGCATAAAACCCAATATCATTTTATATTAAAATGGCAGAAAATATACGGAATGAAGTCACGGATCTTTTTGCAGGGAGAGGCGATGAAACCATTCTGGACTATGTGTGCGGCATCCTAGAGGATCCCGACTTTGAGTTTGGTAATGGTGATGGAGAGCAGGTGTTTGAAGCCATCGGACCATTCTTGGTGAGGGAAGGATACTGAACCCCTGTTGCTCTGCATGCATGTGTTTTGACAAGCAGCACATGCATGGATAGCTGAATTGTTTTGCTGCATAATTGCGGCACTATCACGCTTTATGATCAGGATATGCACTTTATGTTGTGTGCTTAGTTCAGCAGCCTCACTGAACGTTGTGAAAACCAAGACCAAAGTTTTTGGCTTGCACAAAATGTTCAATGTTCCACCACTGTGCCGCTGTGTCAGATTGATGGGGGCTGCTGCAAGGACGAGGCAGAGGCCAAGGCTGCATGTAAAACCCTTGAATGTAAATTGTCAGGTGCGTCCAGACCTGCGTCACACGTAAGCCTAATCCTCTAAAAGGCTGTAGTCCCCATCTGCATGCTCGCTTTTTATCAGAAATGGAGTAGCCAGCTTTAATAGAGTGTACCAGCTAAGTGTATGAGCCCACCCGCACCTTGTACAAATCACCGCTTGTATATGCATGCACAATGGACATGCAGGCAAGGCTGCGACACAACAGCCCACCATGCGCGCATTGCAAAGCGGGCCTGTTCAACTAGCTTGCGCTGATAACAAGGCACTCCTCTATGATGAGAAGCAGTCGGCCTCTGCTCGACAAGTAGGTCCTAGAGAAAATCCTACTCTGAAACATGGGCACCACACAAAAAATGGGCTCATTGCGTTCTATCATTGCATCCATTTATGTAGTTTGATTGTAGTCATTCTCTCATTTGCACGTCTTTGATGTGCACTGATGCTATTTCTTTACGCAAATGTACCAACATGGTTTATGAATGAATGGCCTACCTATGCGTGCATGCTTCAAGATTTGACCCTGATGGGAGCACACACGCGCTCACACGCACGCATGCATGCGCGCAGGAATGCGCACATACACACATAGTCACTCTGTTCATGCATGCATTCATGGGCTTTTGTAGGCTGCAGCAGAGAAGGAGGCAGCTGCCTCCCTGCCCCAGGTCAGCGAAAAGGACAGACAGCGTATGGAAAAGCTCAAGGCCAAGGAGGAAGCTGCTGCTCGTGCTGCTTTTGAGGTGTGCGTTTGAGGCACTGTGTGGTTCGCAAAGCGTGATGGGCTGGTGCGCATGCCTGGTGGACCTTGTTGTGAAGCCTGCAAGTCCCTGCAACAGCCCACGAGCCGCGGGGCTCGTTGCGTCTCACCATGCATGACTGTGTTTAAGCAGGCGTGCACTGTTTTCCTGCCCTCGCCCGCCAGCCCGCCTGCCTGCCTGCCTGCCCGCCTACCCTATGAAGCAGGGTTTGCTGCATCCAGGCATCACAAGTGGTAATTCACCACCACCGGTGGCTTAAACACGTGCACAGCCGGCTCAGTCATGTACACAGCCGGCTATGCCCTCCCTTGCAGCATGCCCTGTGTACTCTCGCGCTGCTGCCTCAGCCTTTTGCATGGCCCCCCTGTGTGGTGGGCCACATGTGGGCACGCAGGCACACAAGGCGCGCGCCGACGACGCTGTGCGCGGCGCGGCACCCGTGATCCTGCGCGACCCGGAGACGGGCGGGGCTGGCGGTATGGGCCCCCGCGACCTCCAGCTGGACAAGTTTGACGTGTCCAACGGCGGCAAGAACCTCATCCAGGAGGCCAACCTCATGCTGGCGTTCGGCCGGCGGTATGGCCTGATTGGCCGCAACGGGACAGGTGGGAGGGGAGGGGGAGGCAGGCGCGTGCCCTGCACGAGCTGAGGGCCGCGTGCTTGTTGGTGGAGAGGGTGACGGGCAAAAGGAAAGGCATGTGGAGCATGGTGGGAGGCGGCGCGGGCTGATGTGGGGGAGTCAGGTGGTGTAAGATAAACGTTTGCGCATACTCTGGTCCATCAGCAAAGGCGTGATAGGCTGCATTGGAGTGCCTCCTGTCATGGGCGGCGCCCTTCAGCAGAGGCGTGCCAGGCGGTATTGGAGTGGCTTCTGTCACGGGCAGCGTCCCTCAGCAGAGGCGTGGCAGGCAGTATTGGAGTGGCTTCTGTCATGGGCAAGGGCCATAGATGGGCCATCCCTGCGGCAAATAGACAAATGGCCTGTGATGCGTCACAGCCTGCTGGCAGGTAGTGCTCCAAGGGACAAGCTGCGTGGGTGCATGGCCATCCGAGGAGTAGTTGAGCGGCAGGCACAAGCAGACGTGTGCGTGTGTATGCATGCCGGCTCCTTCACATGCGAGAGTTCGACACATGCACACAGACTCACGTATCCCAGCATATGAATGGCGGCCTGTCAGTCATACGAAGGGAGGCCCAATTTAGGTCATGGTCCAGAGGCCCAGGGCGCATGCCAAGCCCGTTACGGGGCGCCCTGCAAAAGCCAGAAGCAGCTGGCGCCTTGCTCAGCTGGCCATGCAGGTCAAGGCTGCTGGAGCGATGGGAAGGCTACATGGCTATGATTGGAAGCAGGCATCAAGAGGCCCCTTTACATACCTTGAACACTAACTGTTTGGGGTTGTAGTGTGGAGGTGCTGCAGCACAAGAGGCATGCCCTCCGTCATGGCACCCATTGCGTGTCTTCCCTTGCTGCACATTAAGGAAAACACAGGCTGCTGGCGCACCTGGGCACCACGCGCACGCCCCTTCCCTTCTAGTCCAGCCGCTTGGCTTGAGCGAAGCCTGCCTGCTTTGCCTGCTGCCGCAGGCAAGTCCACGCTACTGCGTGCGATGGCCGCGCATGAGATCCGCGGAATACCCCCGCAGTGCCAGATCCTGCACGTGGAGCAGGAGGTGGCAGGCGAGGATTGCACAGTCATGGAGGTGTGTTTGGGGAGGGAAGGATGTGTATGGGCAGGTGCCCAGCCTCTGTGCAGTGCTCCAACACTGGTGTGACAGAAAAGCCTGACATCTTGGCAGGGGCCTCCAACTAGTCCCCATCTAGGACCTACCTGGGTATTGGTGTGCAAGGAGGGGGGGGAGAAGGGCTCCTGGTGAGGGCCTGCCTCGAGCTTGAGGGGGCGGGGGGGGGGGCCCTCTCTGGTGTGGTCCAAAAGTACTCGAGAGCGCGGGGAGCTGATACGGCATACAACACTGAGCTGAGTGAGGTCACCCTGGCGGTTGAGCGAGAGGGTTGTGGAGGCGGCGGCCCTGTGCGTGAGACGCCCCCGCTTGGGCTCTGACGATCAGCCGAGAGCGGTTTGCACCTCGGGTCTGTGAGGAAAGGCGGAGAAGAGGGTGCGTACATGCCCCTGGCATGTGCGCTGTAGAGGGGCTTCTCCAAGCTTGTCAGGACCCACAGGGGTGCTGGTCCCCTTCTCTCTCAAGTACCTAACTCCCTCCCCTTGCCTGTCCACTGCCTTGTACGCGCTTGCCAGCTCCCAGGGCCATCCGCACTGTGACATGCTGCATCCCATTGTTGCATGATCCGTGTGGCAAAAAAGTTGTATGATCTGTGTGGCAGAGAAGTCGCACGATCTATGTGGCAAAAAAGTTGCATGATCTATGTGGCAAAAAAGTTGCATGATCTGTGTGGCAGAGAAGTCGCATAATCTGTGTGGCAAAATAGTTGCATGATCTGTGTGGCAAGCGCGGGCGGTTGATGTATGCCATCGCCCGCTGTCCTAAACCAGGGCTCCACACGGCCTGAGTCCACTTAAGCACTCCCTGACCCACTATCGTCACATGTTGCCAGTGGATAAGGCCTTTTCAAGTGTGTGTGTGTCTGGCTGCGCGAGAGTGCCCAACCAAGCAGCTGACTGGAACAGGCTGCCAAGCAATCTTGTGTATGCATGACCGCATGGAGCAGGCTGGGTATATGCTCCCAGGCTCCAGCTCCGGTGTGTGTGTGTGTGTGTGTGTGTGTGTGTGTGTGCGTGTGCGTGCTGAAGAACACTCGTGCCCGGGTGCCTGTGCCTGTGGGACCCCGCAGGCAGTGCTCGCCTGCGACGTGGAGCGCACCAACCTGCTGCAGGAGGAGCAGCAGATCCTGGCCAAGATGGCCAGCAAGGTGGGGGGGAAGGGCTCACGCGCGCATGGGCATGGGCTGCCCTGTGCATATGTGTGCATGTCTGTGCCTGTGCCTGTGGCTTGTGCCTATTCGCATGTGCTGTCACTGTGCTGCCCTGTGCCTGTGGTCTGTGCGTATGCGTGTGTGCTATCCCTGCTGTTCTGTGCCCGTGCCTGTGCCTATGCCCGTGCTGCTTTGGTTGCGTGCTGTCCTTGGCCTCTCCTGCCCTGGTCCCATGCCCGTGCTGTGCCTATGCCGCCTCGTGCCTATGCCGCGTCATGCCTGTGCCTGTCTCAAACCCACATGCTGCGCAATCCTGCATGCCACATAGCCAGCATCACCTGTGGGTGACGATGCAGGATGTGCCAGAGGGAGAGCAGCAGCCCGATAACCAGCCGCAAGACCCTCTACCCACACAACAGCAGCACGAGCAGCAGCAGCGCATGGCAGAGCAAGCTGTGGCGCCACAAGGAAAAGCAGCCAAATCACAGCAGCAGGTGTGTGCTTATGCGTGCGTACTAAGCGCTTGCACTGTAGCAGCTGGCTGTGAGGGTACAAAAAGCATGGCATGCCGGCAAAGGTGAGTGTGCTTAGAGCTGCAGCTCTTGTTTGGTGGGGATAGTGCTGTTCCAAAGCCAAAGAGGCCCCCAAGCTTAAAAAAAGCAAGAGCATTGGCATGTGCACGCTGATGGTTTGTCCAATATAGAGACATGCTTAATCCATACGTTTGCGGAAGTCATTCCCAGCCTTTCCCCTCCATCCGTACATCTTCTCAACCTTTGCCGCAGCCAGCCCCGACTTGGCTTGCCACATGCATTGCCGCCCTTTGTACTGCACATTGAGTGTGCCATTCCAAATGAGCAACCTGCCGCTTGTCGCCGCTTGCGCCCTGCACCACACTTTGTGCGCGCACCATGGCAACCTGAATGAGTGCTTGCATGAGCATGTGCACACCTATGCCGCTGTGTGCATGCCCGCCCTAGTAACCCACGGCCATGGACTCCTTTTTTTGCCTATCGATTGATGCTTTTCAGGTTTAGATTCTGTTGCAGGCCTGGCTGGGCTTCCAGCTGCTCTCGTTTGGCAGGTGCAGCATGTAACCGTTACCTTGCCTCTTTTGCATGGCCCAGGCCAAGAAGAAAGAAGCGGCAAGGCAGGGCAGCAAGCAGCAGCAGCAGCAGCAGAATCCTGAGGTTGCCAAGGACAAAGAAGAGATGGCCTTGGCAGCGCGCCTGGTGGATGTATACGCTCGACTAGAGGAGATTGATGCGGCCGGTGGGTGCCAGACGGAAGGAGGGATTGCCTTTTCAGAGGGGTGTGACTGCCAGGACCATTTAATTTATGTCTGCAGTTGGATTTGGGTGTGTGTACAGGGGCAGTGGGGAGAGGGGAGAGGTATGCAAAAGCACTCAATCCAAAGACATGATTCCGCTGCGCTTGCCTGCGCAAATGCATTGCTGCCTGCTGATATGGAGACAGCTCTTCTTGGGGGCCTTGCTCTCTTTTCTACACATCTGCTTGTATACTCAATCAATGCTTGTTGGTTCACCTACACGCTTACTCTGCCCGCGCTTGTTTAAGCTATAAGCCGCAATGAGTACTCAATCAATGCCTATTGGTTGCCCTTCCCATCTGCTCTGCCCGCGCTCATTCAAGCTATAGGCCATCTATGCCCACAAGCGCAAAAATGCGAACCCCCCACACCCTCTGTCAGGCCAATTGGCTCTTGACCTGCTTTGCCCCTCTTCAAGTGGCTTACTGAGGTGAGGTCTGACTGTGACTCCTGCTCAAGTGGCTTACTGAGGACTGGCCATGGTTCCTGCTCACAGGCGCCGAGTCGCGGGCTGCCCACATCCTGTCGGGCCTGTCTTTCGACCATGACATGATGCACCGCCCCACAAAGACCTTCAGCGGCGGCTGGCGCATGCGTGTGGCCCTGGCCCGCGCACTTTTTGTGGAGCCCGACTTACTGCTGCTTGATGTGAGTGGAGGCGGTCCGCTGAGGGTCGTGGGTCGTTGCTGCTGTGCATGCACCCCATGCCTGGGTGCGCTGCCCCCCCCCCCCCCCC
>LFIK01004755.1_pt1 | contig 10960 bp, 12 predicted proteins | sample 643401 | NCBI WGS metagenome assembly LFIK01 (sample SAMN03777447, study PRJNA286221) | soda lake metagenome | biome: soda lake; feature: Kulunda steppe; material: water; isolation source: sample T5-Br brine of Lake Tanatar-5 | place: Russia: Kulunda steppe | collected 2010-07
GTGCGAACACATGTGTGTGTTTAAGGGTGTGTGTGTGTAAGGGTGTGAACGTGTGTGTTGTGCACTTGTATGTGAATGTTTGTGTTCGGCGGTGCATGTGAGTGCATGTGCGCAAACGTGCATATTTGAGCCCGTTAACCTTAGTGCTTACGCGCATTTCTGTTCATTTTTGGCTTCCGAGCCTACTCGGGCGTTCATTCTCGCCTTCCTCGCCAGTATCAATGAGCCCTGTGCTAGCATTGGAGACTGCTTGTACCAGTGTCTTCTCTTTGTGTGCAATGTCATGCATACTGGTATGTTTTCAATGGGCTCACCGTCACACAGCACACAACCTTGTGCCCATGCATGTCTCAACTCCCGCCTCATCTCCAACCCAGTTAAACGACCTGGAGCAGCACCCCCGTCGCAGCAATGGAGAGGTCCTGGTTCCTCGTTCAGCCGCCCTGTTCCCGCCTGGCTTTCGAGGCTACTGGGGGCAGCAGCAGCGGCAGCTGCAGCAGGGCCACCAAGGGCAGCAGCCCCTGCTGCAGCAAGCCTCACAGCCTGGCAGCATGTTGGGCGATGGCAGAGCCGGCGGCATGAGATGGTTGAGCGTAGGGCCTAGCGCAGTAGCAGCTCAGGATGGCCAGGCTGCGCAGGGCTTGACTGAGGGGCCAGCAGCAGATGCTCTCATGCGCGCGCACCTGCAGGTTGTGCAGGCAGAGGTGAGGGGAAGCATGCTGTGTGTGATGCGCAGGCCACCTGTGGCGGAAGCATGCTGTGTGTGATGCGCAGGCTGCATGTGCGCACGCATGCTGTGTGTGATGTGCATGCCACCTGTAGCTGTGCAGCCCCCGACGGCTGTGGCAGAGCTTGGATTGTGCGTCAAGCTGGTGTTGGGAATTGTAAGTAGTGGCAAAGCGGTTAAAACAGTGCAACAGACAGGGTGTGCTGGTCGGTGAGGAGCAGCGAGTCCACCTGCTGTGGTTGCTCGGGTGGGTGCTGGGTCTCCAATGGGCTGGTGCTGGGGTCCTCGCCTGGCCCTGGCTGCGTGCATCCTCCAGCACCTATCGACAGCTGAGCCACCCTCAGGGCGCATGGGATGAAGCGCCCCCGACATGATTTTTCGCACAGGTGCAAGCAATTCAGGCTCATGACGGACGCGTGCCTTATGTGGGCGTGGAGGCGCAAGGCAGCAGGGTGCAGAAGGACCGCGTGTCACAGCAGCTCCGGCACGCATGTGGGTGTGTTGCTGTGGGCGGCTCAAGGTTGTGTAATTTTAAGGGTTGCTGTGGGTATGCGGCAGTGCTGCACTTGCTGGGGCAAAGCCTGCAGGCTCATGCAGCAGCCGCATACATACCTTGGAGGTCATGAGCACGGGGCGAGTAAGCATATGTTTTGTAGGGATGCCTTTTGGGACCAGTGCTGATCTCTTGTTTGGGGTACTGATGCCTTGTGGGACGAGTGCTGATCTTTTGTTTGGGGTGCTGATGCCTTTTGGGATGGTGCTGATCTCTTGTTTGGGGTACTGATGCCATGTGGGATGGTGCTGATCTCTTGTATGGAGTACTGATGCCATGTGGGACGGTACTGATCTCTTGTTTGGGGTGCTGATGCCGTGTGGGACGAGTGCTGATCTCTTGTTTGGGGTACCGATACCTTGTGCAAGCCTGCCTGCAAGGACTGCCTGCTCCAACTTTTTGTTCTGTGCGGGGCAGAGGGCGGCTCTCAGGCTTTGGGGGCACGGCTGGCATACATCATAAACACAAAGTGGTTGCAATTATGAATGCGTGGTGGCTGACAATTGCGTCAAACTGCAGGTCACTGGAAGGCAGTGGATGTCCTGCTGGGGCAGCTTGAGCAGGCGGCTCAGGGGCACTCAACGTTTAGCACTCAGCAGGAGCAGGCACAGCAGGTGCAACTGCGGCGGTCACAACAGCAGCAGCAGCCGCCACAAATAGGCATGGATGTGCTTGAGAGTGCTTTGCTCCGGCTGCAAGAGCTCGGCCTGGACACGCAGCTGCTGGAAGTGCAGGTAGCTTGCCTTTGCTGTGGTGGGCGTAGGCCTGCTTTGCCTCCATCTCTGCATCTTTGCATGGAACGCCAGCTTGCTGCATTTGCTGTGCACTATGAGTCACATTCTGTAACTGCATATTTAGTGTGCCTGTGTGCCTGTGTGCCTGTGTGCAAACCACACGTATTTAGTGTGCCTGTGTGCAAACCACAGTCTGCCTGTGTGCGTATTTAGTGTGCCTGTGTGCAAACCACAGTCTGCATGCAGCCCTGTGCTACCTGCAGCTTTGATGTGTTTGCTCGCTGCAACTGCCCTGTAGGGCTTTGGGCGCAGTGACTGGGACAGCCTGGGTGTGCGGTTATGCACTTGCCTGGAGTATGCTGCAAGCAGCGCCCCTCCCCAGCCTGCAGCACAAGCTGCTCGGAGTTTGCATAGAGCAGCAGATGTCATTGAGGCAATGTCTCGCCTGGGGCCTTCGTTCTATTGCAGGTGGGCATGCGTGTGTGGGGAGGCAGGGCTGGCAGTGCAGCGACCCCATGACAAACTGTAGGATTGTGGATCTGAAGGGTAATGCTGTCGTTGTGCTGAGGGATAGCTCTAGGATCCGCGTTGCTGCGCCAGTAGTGAAAAAAAGGCTGGTTTCTGGTTACCATTGCCTTGTCATGGGACCAAGGGCTGACTTCCAGGATTCATTGATGAGACCTCTGGCATTGCTTGCCCGGACTGCTCATTTAAGGCTCTCAAGGTCCATTCACAGCACTGCTCAAGATTATCATTTGTAACATGGCCTTTTAGCGCATGCCGTTGTAACCACGGCATACCTTTTCTCATCTGTGTTATCTAATGGGGGGACATAAATGACAGGTTAGTGTACTGGAAATATTAGTGATTGTGAAGCATGATCGCTCACACACACATGCCAACAATCAAAGTGCAAATGCTGCACGCAATGGCACATGTGCGCACACCTTTCCCGAGTGTGCAGTCCATGCCAACTGGAGCTTGTGCTTTCGCGTGCACACACAGGGCGTACTGTGACCGAGCTGTCAGTTCTGCGTTACAAGCGCTCAGAGAGCAGTCATGTGCCCCATGGGGCCCAAGCGTGCTACCTCGCCTGCTTGCTGCATGCGCAACATGCAGTCACTTGCTCAAGCAATCGTGGCTGAGCGAGCTGGTGAGGGTGTGTGTGTTTAGTGTATGTGTACGTGTGCAAGTGTGTGCGTGTGCAATGCTTGTGCATACAGTGTGCATATATAATGGTAGACAATGCCTGCCCTGTATTCAAGCCCTTTCCCAGGGCTCACTTGTAATTATCGACATGTCCACCGTTGCGGTTTCCCCATCTTTGAGGCATGAAAGTGCAGACTGTGCAGGATCTCACTCTCAGGATCACTCTGCAGATGCCTGTCGGATTAGTTAGATTTGGCTTGCCCTTATTATTGGATCAAGCAAGCAAGATGGCTTCAGCTATGCAATACATACACATAGACATTTGGGAACCACATGGCTCGACACCATGCTCCTGGAGGCTTCTGCCCCTTGCCAACGTCTTGCACAATGCTGGTCCTTTTTGTAGCCGCTGTGGTGGAACGTGGGTTGCTGTGCGCTACTTCTTGTTCATGCACTGTGCGCATGGCTGATTAGATAAGACATCGCCCTCGGGCACTGCAGCTATCGTGCACCTATTGGTACTGAGTGCTCCTTCATTCTATAAGGCTCTGGCGTTTTGCTGAGCTTAAGCTGCACTGCTACCACGCTTTTGGGCAGCAGGGTCGCCTGCGCAGCAAGCAAACACGCATGCGCTCATCATGACAGGCCTTGCTTGCCACTTTTGTGGTTGTGTGGCAGTTTGGCAAACGCAGCTTGCGAGTTGCCTCCAGTCACCAAGGAATGGCTGCCAGCAGGCCTTAGTCCAGCTGCAACCACTGCTGCTGATGATGATGAGGATGAGGATGAGGATGATGGTGATCCTTGCAGCTGAACAAGGAGAAGTGAATTGCGCAGTGGCTTGTCCAACCCGAGGCTCATGGCGTGCTGGCCGAGCCATGAAGGACGCAGTGGGCAGCATGCGCAAGCTCGCACGGCCAGGCCAGGCGTGTTGAATGTGTTCCCCACTCGTGCTGCACGGGCCGGCAGGTGCCTGTTGGCATCGCCATGCTCCCGCGCATGGATGCCCCCGCCTTGGTGCGTTTTTTGTGGGCCTGCTCCAAGTACCGCTTGGACGTGGCCAAGCTGGGCGTGCGGCTGCGGCAAGGCGGGCACGGGCATGAGGCTGACGGTGCAAGTGGGGCGGGCATGGTGGTGGTGTGGGCCGGGGACAGCAGCACCCCTGCCGAGTGGGCTGCGGCCGCGCCCCCCAACACCGACTGCAGCAGTGGCCAGGGCGCGCCTCTGGCAGACGGCACAAGCTCCCACAACAACAGCTCCCCCAGGTCCGCCCCTCCTGCCACCTTGGCGCCACCCGCCGCCACGCTCTCCCTTCTGGACTTTTCCCTCGCCCGCCTCCAGCGCGATCTCCATTTTGCGCACCTGTCCCCAGCGCTGGTTGCCCAGCTGCTGTCAGCTGTCGCAATGTGTGGGGCCCAGCCAGACCCACACCTCATGGACGCCTGCCTGCTTGCCCTTCTCCAGCAGCCGCGGCCGCAGCATCCCTCCCCAGCCACGCTCCCCCCCGGTGCGCTTAGCAGCCGCCCACAGAGTGCGCGCTTCTCGCAACCCGCAGCCACCGGCGTGCTGGCGCTGCTGTCTGCACTGGACAGGTGAGCCGTAAGCGTGTCCTCCTAAGCTGCCCTTCTAGGGAGGATACTTTGACCGCAGCGCTAGCACCAGCAAGCACCTTGCCGCGCCTGCGGGGCTGCTGCCACTCGCGGGGCAAGCAAGCCCCAGCCTCTCCAGGTGTACCGATTGGCCTGGGCTTCTCGAAAAAGCGTTGTGGGACAGTGCGGGGATCTTGTTGGGGATGATTGAGATCGAGGTGGTTGGGGCGGTTGGTGCTGGGAGCACGCTTGCGCAACAGTCAAGCTCACGCCAGCCTGCAGCAGTGGGTCCGTCCTACGAGCTCTCTCCGGGGCTGTTGGCTGGCCCACACGTCCAGCTGGCTGCATGCGCTGGCTGCATGCGCTGACCCACACGTCCAGCTGGCTGCAAGCGCTGGCCCACACGTCCAGCTGGCTGCATGCACTGGCCCACACGTCCAGCTGGCTGCATGTGCTGGCCCACACGTCCAGCCGGCTGCATGCGCTGGCCCACACGTCCAGCTGGCTGCATGCGCTGGCCCACACGTCCAGCTGGCTGCATGTGCTGGCCCACACGTCCAGCTGGCTGCATGCGCTGCCCACACGTCCAGCTGGCTGCATGCGCTGGCTGCATGCGCTGGCCCACACGTCCAGCCAGGCATGCGCTGGGCCAACCAAGGCCCCTTGCGTTGCATCTCTAGCGAGGCTGGTCTCTGGTGCTACCGTCACAGGGAGAAGAGAGGGTCTCTTTGGATTGCATTCATTGATGCCTGGCAAGGGAAACAACGTGGGGAAGGGGAAGGGGAGGGGCAGCCTGATCAGCCCACCCCAGCCGGCCGCCTGACCTTGTGCGTACCCTGCATACCAAGCCTGCATCTGTGCCTTGGCTGCCTGCGCTGCAGGCTGGGCTACCAGCCGCCTGAAGAAGTGAGCTCTGCAGCCCTGGATGCGCTGGAGGAGGCCATGGCTCCCCCAATGCCGCAGCAGCAACAACAGCTAGAGCGTTCCCACCAACACACCGCCCTCCCCTTGCCTCAGGCACAGCGGCAGCACGTCGCCCAGGGCGCGCAGGCGCAGGAAGCCGACCCGGTAGAGCGCACCCAGCTGCCAGCGCAGCACAACCCTCTCCCTCCTGCGAAGCTCAGCACAGCGGCCAAACGCCTGGCCAGCCTGCAGGTGCACGCGCCCCCCCGCTGGTGCAGCAAGGCCTTGGAGGCGCTGCTGGCGGCCCCTGGTGGTGAGCAAGGGGGCCAGTGATAAGTGACTGCTTGCTTTGGCTTCCACGCAGATCTGTGTGAGCAAGTCTCATGGCCAGCCAACTGGCCAGGGTGCTATCTAAAGGAAGGGAAGCTTCCACCACTTGCATGAACCCCTGATTGTCTGCTCTGTGGGGTTGCAATTGTTTCGTCGCTGGTTGGAGGCAGCCGCGGACACAGGCGCAGGAAGCAACCGGGCCCTTGCAAAGCTGAAGGGGTGTGCATGTGCGCGCGCACGTGACACAACCTTATCTTCTGGTGTCCCTACATTGTTGGCTGATGGTCGCGTCAATTACATGACGACAACCCTTCATACTAGTCCAAACTGTGAGCGTATGAGGGACCTGGTGCTCGTTGCCTCTGGAGCTGGGCGAGTCCCATTTGCACCCTGCACACCCTGGGGACTGTGTGCCATTTGCACCCTGCACACCCTGGGGACCATTTGCACCCTGCACACCCTGGGGACTGTGTGTGCGAGCCGCCTGTGGCGCATAAAAATACGGCACAGGTAGTGGTGCGTGTGACAGAGCTCTGACAGCAAGGCGCCTTGCGTGATGTACTTATCGCTGGACTAAGGCTTCGCATGCGCGCTGTGACAGAGCCAAGGTCATGCTGTACCATGCCATAGATCCTCATGTTCCATGCCGTACATCCTCCAATCCCATGCCTTAGGTCCTCCTGTCCCATGCCTTAGATGCTCCTGTCCCATGCAGGGCGTGTTGCCCTCCTGATTGTTGGCGTCCTTTGGGGGTCAAACGTCAGCCAACTTCTGTTGCATTGAGGGCTGTTATTGTGATACCTTGTGTGCCTGCAGGTCCCCCTCTCCCATCTGCCTGCCAGCTGCTTGCAGCCCTGCCTGAGCTCATGGGTGTGGAGAGCAAGGCCATGAAACCATGGGTGAATTGGAATCAGCCTGCTCTGGAACAGGTGAAGTTGCAGGCCCAATGGCAAAGCCCTCAGCAGAACTTTTTACCTCAGACGATATCATTTGTGAGGTGCAACAGTGAATGGGCGCATGAGCAGGCTGGAGCTGTTACCCCATTTTACGCACACGTGCAACCCACTGACCTCACCTAATGAAGCAGGAGCTGCGTGCTCATGCTGTGCATCTGTGCGCGAACATGCTTGTGATCTGAGGCCAAGTTCGCCTGCTTTGTAGGTGACCCTGTGTGTGGGGCCCCGCCTGAAGGAGGCCTCTAGCCAGGACTTACTGGACATCATTGTCGGATTTGCAAAGCTAAGGTGGGCAGTTGGTCAAGATGGTGCATTTTCTCTCAAAAAGTCGACGTTTGGATACGTCATAGGGCTGAAGACCCGAGACTTACCGGCACGGTTGTCCTCAAGGTGTTGTCTGCTGGTAAATGATCAGAGTTAAAAGGTGCCTGGGAGCACGCCTTCCAGCTGGTAGCTGGAATTGGTGACTGTGTGTGGCTGATGAGAGCTTCGGAATCCTAGCAAAACAACCCAGGGTCTGGGTAGGCTTGGGGCATGCATTGGCGTGCTTGGAGGGTGGGCCAGCACTTTGATCATTTCCTTGTGCGCTCGTGAAGCACCCAAATTTGAGCTGCTTCCTCCTCCAGTCACAGCCTCTCTTCATGCTCACCTACCTTGGGAGCAATGTTGATTAAGTGTTTTATGAATCGCGATTGCACATTGGCCTCATTGCCTTCTTCAAATCCACTACATTTGTCAGCATAAGACCAGATTTCCTAGGGACGATCCTAAAAAAACTTCCACATCTCCTGTATTGTTTTGTGACCTTGAAGGCCATCTTGTGTGTCTGAAATCTTGAAGTGGTATTATTAAGGTCTGTTGATGCATTGGCATGCCCAAACTCATGCGCAAGTGGTAAGATTGATGTCTGATCCGGGCTGCATTATGGTTTCAAAATAAGGGGTAAGGAAAAGGTAAGGGGGTTGGGCCTGTTTCCTCCCTGGCTACACCCCTTACCACTTACAAGTCTGTGCATGAAAATGTTGTGCCAACAGAACGATTGGAACCATGTCACGATGGGGGGTTTATAAAGAGAAGAGCGGTCAGCCCAAGGTGCAATGCAATTAGCGCTTGCATGCCTCAACAAGTGGTTCTTCCTGCGTCAGGGCGCTCTTTCTGTACTATACACACCCACTCGCGGGTGGTACAGCAGATACAGCAGCCCTGCAGCCTGTCCTGGATGATGTTGAGGAAATTGGTGCAAAAAGCAAGGCAGCAGTAGCTTTGTTCCAGCTGTAGAGGAGCATGGGCTGCAATGATTGCTTTGGCACTTCTGGCAAAGAAGCAGCAGATACCTGAAGAGTGCATGGGAGGACGAGCAAGACTGAAACCAAGCCCCTTGCTCATGCACAGAAAGGGGGACCATAGGATTTCACAGGGTTTTCCGGTGCGCCCGTTACGCGCGGGTTTTTCCAATGTGCCCTTTTTCAACGTTGTTGGGTGTAGACTGTGCATGATCCAATTTGATTGCTAGGAACCATTTGAGGCTGTAGCAATGGGAGGGGTCCCTTTTGCTGCTACATTGCATCTAAGGTGGCACACAGCTAAAAGCAGGCAGAATCTATGGTGCAAGTTTGGGCACATACAACATGCAATTGCTTGTGTGTGTGGCGCCGTCGTATTATGACCTGGAGGGTATTTTCACTCTCAGCAACTTCACCTTATTCGTCTTCTTTTTCTTTTCTTTTTTCTTTCATGTGTCTCATGGGCCCCATGCCCCTATCAGTCTGCGTCCGGCCGGGGCTCCTTTTGCATATGCCCAGCTTGTGTACAGCCAAGGCACACGCAAAGGAGTCAGGAAATGACTCCAATGGCGATCACTGCGCAGGTACTTCCCAGGGAAGCGCTTCATGCATTGGCACCAGGCTGCTTGCTGGCAACACGTCCACAGACTCTCATGGGACAAGCTTGTCATGGTGAGCCTTCTGGAAATGCGCCGTGAGCCACAAACACAATAGCTTCACGATCCTTGGCCTTTCAGGGCTCAGTCAGTGGCTTGATTTATTGTGTGTTTGCTGCTCCTCTCCCCAACCCAGCTCCACCTATAATTCTGCGCCCTCGGGCTTCTCAACTCAACGTTCGTAACCAATTCCGCCCAGTGCCGACTTTCAACTTTCCACAACTTGCCAACTACCCGTCTGATGCCAACTTTCTGCAGCTCTGGGCAGTTCCCAGCGCGACGGAATATGTTCAGTAGACAGTATGTTTCCACTCCCGAGTGCTTTTAAGCGCCCAAGTGGGGTCACTGTCTGCACACGCCATGCACGTACGTTGAATTTTCATCGCAGATAAGAGCCGCTTACTCCTCTCTGGGTTACCAGGCAGAGATCCGCCTGTCTAGGGCCATGGAGAAGGCCCAGAGGAGGCTGACCAAAAAGCACTTGCTTCAGGTGTGACCTTGGAGCAGGTCAATAAGTGAATGGTGACAGCCTTGCACGGGCCGAAGTCGGAACAGTAGAGTAGGCTGTTGCACTACTTCAGACAGACTTACATGAGCTCGTTTAACGCAGGAATGTCCAGTGAACACTATCCACACTCCATGCACTGATGTCCACACCAAATGGCGCGAGAGGTTTGCTTGCGGCTGAACCTGCCCTTATGCACCTTTTCAAGGGTGACTGCCTTACCTTGCCTGCCGCTGCGTCTGCTTTTGCAGCTGCGCCGAGCACAACAAGCCATTTCAATTGCTACCTTGCAAGCCAAGCAGCCTAATCATAAAAAGGTGATCCAGCCCGACACCAGGCTGACAGCACAGGCGAGCAGCAGCAGCGGCAGCGGCGGTGGTGGCAGCAGCACGAGAGGGAGCAGCAGTTCATTTGCTCCTGCTGCCGCGGGCTCGATGGACAGTGTGCGGAAGGGTTCCCAACAAGTGAGGCAGCCCTCCGCATGGTCCCGCATGTGGCGGCAGCGACGAGCCCTCTCCAGCCTCCAAGGCCACCAGCAGCGGCTGAAGCGCAGCAGCCCTCGTGCCAGGGGGACAGCCTCAGCTGCAGATCGGTGGCGGTGGCAGGCGCAGGCAGACATGGACAGGTCTGCTATCGAGGCTGGTGCCACTGGGGCTGATCAGGTGACAGCGGAGCTGGAGGGCCTGCTTGGGGATTTGCACGTTTAAATTAATTTGGGAATTGTTTATGTGAAGCCAGGGTGCCACAGATACTTCAAGCAAGGTGAGGTAAGGCTTGTACGTATCCGCCGAACAAGGGCAACTAGCTGAAGCCTATCAGGCCTGCCTAGCGTCTCCATGGTTAGTGAATCAGACACTGCCGTACACTTTTACAAAGTCAGATCCCACACTGATGTAGTTGGAAATGAGTCTAATGATGCTATAGCAAAACATGCTGCTCTCCATAACCCTGGGCATGACAAAGCATTCCCACCACCCTCACCAGGTGGCAATCCTTTCTCCCATGTGTTCTGGCTTGCGGAAGATAAAAATGATACTGCCAATCCTACCATTAGAACCAGCCTTGCTCCATTACAAAACATTAAGGACAAACTTGAAGCTCTCATTTCATGAAAAACTTAAGAGATGCTAGTACTGATTCAGCTCCCTAAAATCATGGATGAAACTGCTTACATCAGTGAACCTTACAGCTTACGATTCTTCTTGGAACAATACATGATCATGTGTATTGCAAAAAAGAATGTCATGAAAATCCCGAACGGGCACTGGTCGTCCCCACCACTGGGTCACCCCTTTCTTAGGCAAACGTGGCCAAATAGGCCTCTCAAGGCATAACTGTGCATCCACCGCACCGTTTCCTGACCTGATCACACCATTGGATAGCTAATATTCTTCCGGTTCTGATGGTGGTCTTGGGGTCGAAATTGGTGCGGTAGGTGGAAGGCAATTTCGGAAAAATGGTGTGTGATGTTGGAAGAGTGTGCACTGTTTCCCACTCCCAGCCCCAAACTCCGAGCTTGAGATGACTACAGCTGTGTAAAATTGGCCCGCACATACCGTGTGGATTTGGGCGTGGGAA
>LFIK01004756.1_pt1 | contig 10959 bp, 9 predicted proteins | sample 643401 | NCBI WGS metagenome assembly LFIK01 (sample SAMN03777447, study PRJNA286221) | soda lake metagenome | biome: soda lake; feature: Kulunda steppe; material: water; isolation source: sample T5-Br brine of Lake Tanatar-5 | place: Russia: Kulunda steppe | collected 2010-07
CCGGCCACACATTACCACAGACCATGCATGCACCGGCCACACATTACCACAGACCATGCATGCACCGGCCACACATTGCCACAGACCATGCATGCACCGGCCACACATTTCCACAGACCATGCATGCACCGGCCACACATTACCACAGACCATGCATGCACCGGCCACACAATACCACAGACCATGCATGCACTGGCCACACATTGCCACAGACCATGCATGCACCGGCCACACATTGCCACAGACCATGCATGCACCGGCCACACATTACCACAGGTGTCTGCTCACTGAATTTGGAGGCCAAGAGTTTGAGCTGCCTCTGACACCCCCCTGCGCACCCAAGGGCGTTGAACTCAAACCCCTTAGCGCATACACGCTTGCACGTGCACGTGCAGGGAGGCTCTTGCAGCTGCGCATCAGCGGCTGGCGGCGCTCAGCCCGGGTGACATGAGCATGTCCCAGGAGTGGGGCGTCAGCCTGATGATGATCCAGGTGTGCTGCTGTGGAGGGAACACTTGCGGCTGCGCATCGCGCTAGGGATCAGTGTACTTGCCGTGCAAACACTGCACTTGCGGTCGTGTGGCGTGCTTTGGATGAGCGTGCTTACAGCGCCAGGGCAAGCAGACAGCACCAGCAAGGCGGCTTGGAATCAGCAGTTCTAGGTGCAGTCCTGGGCGCCTGCTTGCTTGAGGAGCAAGAACCACTGGCTCAGCTTTCCGGGCAGCTGAACCACAATTTGGTTCTGACACATGGCTTTAACAGGCCACATAGTACAAAACACTTGCTCCCAATCCAGTAATGGAGGAGGCGTGCATGCTTCTGTGACGGGCCTTTTGAGACCCGCAGAAGACACAGCTGGTGTGATTGTCACTCATGCATTGCCCTGGCATGTCTCTGCAGGCTTGCCGCCCTTTCTACGTTGCCCCTCTTCCTGAAAAGCTGGTGAGATGCTTGGCCATTTGGCTCAAACACGGTACCCTTCACAAGGTACTAGTACCCCAACAAAACATCACTGCGGAATGCTTGCCTGGCATCTAGCATGTGAAACACAATCGCAAGCAAAGGGGGCGCGGCACAAGTTGGCCTGACTGAGCTAGGCAAGTCTGCATGTCCACGCGCTCCAGGATCCTATATTTAAAATGTAGGCTGGTGTCCTTCAACATGCGTACCTGCCAGCCTCTTGTTATTGATACTTTTGCCCCAGTGGATGCTATTTGTCACCAGCATTCCTGGTTGGGGAGGGAATGCTGGACTCATTACAAGTGTTCATTGCAATTGCATGGTCCCGTTATTGTTTGAGCCTTTCTAGCCTGTTGTAGCCGCGCATATGCACCTTTTCCTGAATGCGTGCTACCACTGAGACAGTTTGCGCAGACGCTGGCTTTGGTTCACGCCAATGGTCACGCAAGGCATCTCCGCGAACAGCCCTTTCACAGTCCAGAACAATGACCTGCTTTCAGATCCCAAGTGTTCAGCTGATGTTGAATGACCTGCTCAAAGCGCTGTCTGCATTGGAGCCAGGTACAACCCATTTCTAAGGGGGTAGGGTGGGGCTTTTGAAACAGCGTCCAAATTTCGTTGCTCCAGAATCCAGGCCATGTCCTGCTCCCCCATCACACACACACACATACACACACACATACACTGATGCCGCAATGCTAGGTTGGCGTGAGGCTCAGCGGGCCAGCACTGTGAGCAGCGGCACCCATCAAAATAACCGTACACTTCTCCCTACATCTTGTGTTCAGCGGTGGTATGATCAAAGGCATCAAGTCAGCTCAGTCGGACACTGGCCTGTTTTTTTGGATGACTTCTTCACTCATGCTCACTGACTTGTATGCAGGTAAAGAAAAGGGCATATGTAGAGCCCACACCCCGCTCTTGGAGTCTGGATGAGAGCATTTTCTGGCGCAGACGTGCTGAGAACGACGCGTACAGCTTGTTTGATACAATTGAGGTGCGTGTGTACGTGTGGTGTGTGGCGTGCGCACGCGTCCGCTGGGGTCTCTATAGGATGTGCAGCCTTAAGAGCCTCAGGTCCAACGCTTTGGGTCCCGATGGCAAGTGGCTGAGTCAAGAGTGTGTTGCCAGCCATGTCAAGCTTGTGTATTGCCCCGCGGCCTTGCCTCTGCCCTTGGTGCTGCAGGTGCTAGACAAGCAGTTTGACCTGGACTTCTCGCGCATGTCGAAGAAGACCACGTTTAAGAAGATGCTCGCACGCGAGGATGCGGCCATGGCAGGCGAGGGAGGGCTGCAAGAGGTGGGTGGCGTCACAAAGGGACACTCGCGCGCATCATGTTGTTGGGCAAACCCACAAAAGGCGCAAGCCGCTTGGTTTGTTCTCGCTTTCGTATTTTCCTGCTTGAGAACCTGCCTCCCATGTGTGCAGGCTGCCCCCGCAGCGCACATGCAAGCGTGGCATGCATGCTTGTTTGTGCCTGTCTTGCTGTGCACGTGCACCAAGAGCTGTACAGCCTGAAGGGACACAGAGGGGCTAGGACAGGGAAACGTTTCCCTGTCCTGGACAGAGCTGCATAGTGTGCCCAAGATTGGCCTCTGCCAAAGATGGCATGCCGATCCACCCAGAGTTGCAAACTGCTCCTGTGTGCCTCGCAGCTGCGCGAGGTGCTCTACAAACACGCATCCACCGTGCGCGCGGCCTTTGCTTACTTCTCCTGCCTGTCCGAGCAGCCCACAAGTGAGTATGTGCGCAACACTTGCCCTCCTCCGCCCCCCCACTAGTGAGTTGAGCACACAGATGTGCTGGTGCTGCGTGCCGCAGAGGGAGCCTAGCGGTCCCACCTTTTCATGTCATGCTCTCCTGCAGGACCTGTGATCAGAAATGCAGCCCACTACCACCCGCAGCATATTTGCGGGGGCAGTAGCTGGCGCATCACTGTTGCCACCATGGGCCAATGGCGCACAGTGCATGCGCTCTCCCTGCACCTGCCATGAGTACCAGCGGTGCATATGGTGCGCGCACTCTCCTGTGGCACATATGGTGCATATGGTGCATATGGTGCATATGGTGCGCGCACTCTCCTGTGGCACCTCTGCCGTAGGGAGCAAGGCCACTCAATGGTGCACGCCTGGGGGCATACCACGCACCGCAGGCATGGCCATGCTGTCCTTGGGCCTGGATGAGTTCCGCCGCTTTGCCGTCATGGCAGGCATCTCCGATGCAGGGTGAGCGCAAAGGGGAGGTGTGTGAGAGAGGGGGTGCAAGGAAAAAGGGGTGCCGTACACGTTTGCCAGGGGTTGCAATGAGCTTGCAAGCACCAGGTGGCGGCCGTGAATTGTGCATGCGTGTGTTCGATTGGGGTGAAAGTGCAAATTTCTGTAGGCTGTCTATGCACGCAGCTGATTTTGCCTTCGGCTTTGTGCCTGGCTGTGCAGCTGCGGTTTGTGGAGTGGGCAGCGCAGGCTCGGGCATATGGAACACGGTCCTGCAGACGCATGCACCCCGCTGATGATGACTAAGCAGACGAGGACGACGGCGGTGGCGGTGGTGGTGGTGGTCGTGGTGGTTATGATGACGGTGGTGGTGATGATGGCGCTGGTAATGATGGACACAGATGGTGTGGCTGCCGCAAAGGCGAGAGCACACGTGGTGCTGTGTGCCGTGACCGCAGGAGGCCCGGATGCAAACCCTGCGACCTTGACCAGGTCTGGGTCGCCACCTGCTCTACTGGGAAGGATGAGGCACATGCAGATGCAGGCAACCAGATGCTGTGCCGGTGGGTGGCCTGCAGTGCAGCCTGTGCTGCTTGATTGAAGGTGGATCTCCGGTCGGCATGTGATGGGCCTGCGGCATGTGGCTCAGTCAAGGGCTGCGAGGTGTAGCTAGGCTGTGCCTGGAACAAGCCAGGATGAGGGGTGCAGGGCAGCAGGGAGGGGTGCGCTCTCCTCGCTTGCCCATGCTGCCTGCCAGACAAATCCTCGGTGCACGCTCCATTAACCAAAAGCTGCCCTCCTCACGAGCCCTTGCTGCCTGCCTCACTATAGCCGATGCTGCCCTCCCCGTGCGCACTCATTCCAAGCCTGTCTCACACAACCACCCCTTCCCGTGCCGCACCCCCCTAGAGGCGAGTGGCCTGCGTCCTCACAGGCACAGCGCCTACAGTGTGTGGCAGATGCTGCTCGCTGCACGCCCGCAGTCCCCAGCGCACTCCGGCAACGAGAGTGTGCATTCTCATTGGGGAGCTGCGTGTGCTGGGCTGCACCTGCCCATCCAGCGTCCCTCTCATCTTGGGAGCCCCAGCCCTGCATGCCCTGCATGCGCGCCTCCCATCTCTGCAGGTTTGAGTTCCTGGAGGCCCTCGTGCGCGTGGCGGTCAGCAAGTACATCACTCCCAGGGTCAGCCTTGGCGTGTGCGCGTCGGTCTCTCGGCTCTTTGAGGAGTGCATTGAGCCAAACCTGGGGGCCATCGCCAGGCTGGACGCCAACACGTTCAGGCATAGGATGTACTGTGAGGTGCGTGCGTGCGTGCGTGCGTGCGCGCGCGTGTTTGTGAGTGAGTGAAGGTGGTGGGAAAAGGTGCAAAACGCTCACATGCATGAGCAAGCTGAGCCAGCTCAACCTGCCTGCACGCATACACACACATGCATGCATGCGTGCGCACCGTACAAAATGTGCAAAAAACAGAGTCAGGGCAGTGCTGGGCCATGGCAACAAGCAGTGTGTGTACCAATTGATCCATCCCCACCATAATCATAACATAATTACTACCACCACCACCACCACCACCACCATCATCACCACCGTCATCGCCAAAGCCACCCACCTACCACTTGCTTCACGGCACTACCGCGCTGGTGCTGTGCCAGTGCATCCAGTGTGTCTTGGGACCGTGTGCTTTTCAAACACACATTCCCCTTCCTCTGCTGCCTGCTGCAGGAGATGGAGCTTGAGCTACTGAAGCACTGGGGCTTGCTGCAAGCAATTTTCAAGGTAATGACGCCTTGCAGAGGGGGCCTTTGGCATGGCTGCACACCTCGCCTTGCGCAAATCAGTACATTTCATCATCAGTGAGTGTGTCCCTTGTGGGTGTGCAAGACTGGACGGCGCAAGGCCCCTCCCCTCCCTGAGCCTAGTCGCCATTGCTGTCACAGCAGTCCCCTGAGGACCCCCTCTCCAGCGTGGGAGGAAGGGGGGGGGGTGCTGCGCGCCTTGCGTGCGGACCTGCCTGCTTCTTCCCACTGACTAAATTGGGGGCATTTCTGGGCGCAGGTGCACAAGGCACTTGTGCGCACAAGCTGCTCCAGGGCATGTGCGTTTGCTGGGCGCAGGTGTACAAGACAATTGTGCGCACAAGCTGCTCCGGGGCGTGTGCGTTTGCTGGGCGCAGGTGTACACGGCAATTGTGCGCGCAGGCTGCTCCGGAGCGTGTGCGTTTGCTGGGCGCAGGTGCACAAAGCAATTGTGCGCACAGGCTGCTCGGGGGCGTGTGCATTTGCTGGGCGCAGGTGTACAAAGCTAGGGACCGCACGGACCATCTGTGGATGGAGCACTGGGCAGACCTCCTGAGCTGCATCTCTGGTGTAAATGGCACAGGGGAGTTGACCAGTGGCGCAGGTGGGACAAGGCGGATGGGCTGATGGTACCTTTTATGGGCCAAGGCTGTGCACTGGCTGGCCTCGTACGGCGCTTACACGTGCTCTGGGGCCTTTGCAGCACTCCAGGAAGGCCTTGTGTGCCTGGGTACACAAGATGTTTGGCTATGTGTGTGTGATGGTGTGTGCGCTTACGTGTGTGTGATGGTATGTGTGTGTATGTGATGGTGTGTGTGCACGTGCGTATGTGTGTGTGCACGTGCGTGTGTGTGTGTGTGCACGTGCGTGGCTGTGCTTACTGTGTGGCTGAATTGCGTGCACATAGCTTTGCTTGCTGTGTGGCTGGAGGGCACTGCTCGCCAGCACGGCTCGGCGCGCATTTTTGCAGGGGCAAGGAGGGAGTGGGGGGAGAAGCACTGGGTGCGCTGGGCCGCTTTGTGTGTGCCTCCAATGAACCACAAATGGTTGGCTTTGTGGTTGGCTCTGTGCTTGGCTTTGTGTGTGCCTCCATGAACCACACATGTCCCACACACTCTGCTGGTGAGACAAACCCCATCCCCAGCGCTGCACATATGCGGCAGTGCTTGCCCGCGCATGTGTGCTCACACCTGCAGCGCTGCTCATGTGCGGCAGTCCCAGAGCAGAACCATCACGCCACTCCAAGTCCATGCTCCAGTCATCCACGCACCCTCTGGACCGCACTCTCCTTGCTGGGGCTCCACTGGCCCTTGCCTCCATTTGCCTTTGTGGCTCGCGCACACGCCTGCCTTGCTCATGCAACTTCTCCCCCTCCCCTCGCAACCATTGACTCACAGGCTGCTCCTGGGATTTGGCTTGTCCGCGCACCGCAGGCGTGGACATGCCATGCGCCAAGCTCATCTTCGCGCTCTCCCAGGCAACGGTGGCTGATGAGCTGAAGCGACGCCAGCGGGCCGTGAGCCTCACCTTCTTCGACATGTTGGAGGTGCGGAGGCGGGCTCTGGAAGGTCCTTGGTGGTGGGGGGTTGACACCTTAGGGCACAGGCACAGGCACAGGCTCAGGCACAGGGCAGGCAAAGGCAGGCCTCTCCCCCCCACCCCCTTTGAGCACCCTCAGCACTGCTGCTGGTGCCCCTCCTGCAGAGGTGGGCAGCGCAGCCTTTGGCATGGCCTGCTAGGGGAGGTGCATGCTTTGGGAGGGCATTGGGCATCAGAATCCCAGGCATTTGCTTGACGGCAGCTGTGCTCCTAGAAAAGGGCGCCTCCCAGAGGGGAACCACTGCAGGAGGGCATTTGGCAAGCGCCAGCTGTGCATTCCTTTTGGGTGTGTGGGGTGGGGAGGTTGCTGCGGGGGTGCTCCGGCGCATGCTCCGCGGGCCAGTAGAGCTGCTGTTAAAGGAGGCCAGGCGGAGCTGCCAACTAGGAGTGGGCTTCAAACTAAATTGGAAATAGCACCATGACACTGCCCTCAGCAGGTTGTATTTGTGTGCGTGTGTGTTCGTCTGCGTGTATGCTTTCGTCTGCATGTACATGTGCTTGCATGCATGTCTGTGTGTGCGCAAGCGCATATTTGTGCTGCAATGGCTGCAGGCACTGGGGCTGACCCCAGCCGGCATGTGTGCCTTCATTTTTGTGTTTGCACTGCGCCGGCTGCAGGCACTGGCACGCCTGTCAGAAGTCCTCGCTGTGCCTGGCCTCCAAAATCCGCAAGGTGGCGCACAGCACGTCCTTGGGGTGAGGGCTGTAAGAGCGCAACACACCTTTGGGGTGAGAGCTGTATTAGCGCGATACTGCCTTTGTGGTGCGAGGGCTGCCAGGACGCAGCGCATCCTCTGGTGTGAGGGCTGTCAGGGCGCAACACATCCTCGGGGTGTGAGGGCTGCCGAAGCGCAACACCTCCTCTGTGGTGTGATGGCTGCAACACGTCTTTTGGGTAAGAGCTGCCAGAGCACAACACATCTTCTGTGTGTGGGGGCTGCCAGAGCAAGGCGGGCGCGGGCAGATATTGCAGGACTCCGCCATCAGCCTACCCAGCCCCCCTTGCACATAGGCAGTGAAAACACCCACATTAATCAAGGGAAAGCGGCCTTGCAGGTGCCCTTGATGTGCACCTGACGTATGGCCCCTGGGCAGCTTGCACACAGCCCAGACTGGCCCTGTCCAGATCAGACAGCGTGAAGTCAGGAAAGGGAGCGGTGATGAGCAGCGTGCACCTTGAGAGCTTCAGGTCAGGAAGGGAAGCAGTGCTGACCTGTGAATACAAAGCGAATGTGTGCGCCCCGTGCAAACCTTCACCGTGTGGCCGTGCAGGTGCTGGGCTTGCAGCCTGAGCTGCTGGAAGGGCGCCGCCTTGTAGACTCCTTCTCGCCATTCATGCAGGTGTGCCTGCCTGGAATGGAGCCTTGCCCTGCGTGCTTGTCTGGAATGCAGAGGAGGTCAATGCTGCTCTGGACACCAGTCACTCAGCCTCACATAGGTGCATCCTGAATAAATGGTTCACTCCTGGCAATGCTCCACTCGATCCCACGAAGGCCAGTACTGGTGATGGTGCTGCCTTGTGGCTGGTTGCTGCCTCCTGCTTTTGCTATCCCAGCCCGTTGCTTGTCATGGCCAGCACAGCAATTTGCACGCATCATGCAACAGCCTCACCCTATCTGCACTGCTGGAGGAGGCCTTGGCTGCCATGCTGCCATGCTCTTTGGAGCAGAGGTGCTGCCTGTGCCCAAATCGCTGCCTGCACTGCTCTCCTTGCCGTAGGTCCTGGTCACAAATATGCAAAAGGTGTGGGGCGGGGAAAACAAGGCACAAACAATTCAGAAGATGCATGAGCGAGCTGTCTTCCTCAGCTATGGCATTGAGTGGCTCAGCTGCGCAGCTGGATAGGCTCCGCTGGATGGTTGAGTGCCAAAGCTTGCGAATGCTGAGGCACAAAGGGAGCATATGTATGATGCATCTATTACCATGTAATAGAATCATACCCTGCTGCACCTTGATCAATGCCAAAAAATGCGCAGCCAATAATTGTGCTTATTTTTGCGAGGGTAATGGCAGTGTTCAAGCTGCTTATCATGCACAGCAGTTATTTGACCTCAATTGCACTGTTTTGAGTTGATGCAAGCATGCCTTATGCGAAGCAGGACGCATCGCAAAGGAGTATTTAAAGGAACTTGGGATGCGTAAAAATTTGCTTCCTGAATGTGTGCATTCTACTGATCCTTCTGGTGTCTTCAAAACTGTTTATGGAGTGCTGTGCACCATTCATGCCCGAAAGACTTGTGACTTTGTACATTGTGCTGCAGACAATAGCAGGAAGCAAAGAAGAGCACGCTGCAATCAAACAGGCTTTCTCATTTTGCTTCAACGCACATGCATGCTCAATTGCAAAGGAGTGGTACGGTTGAACACTGAAATTCGACTAAAAAAGAAATAGAGGGAATGGGGTACTAGGACATTTCTCTCTATACTACCAATTTGCACATCATCAGGAATTTGAGTTACCATCAAGCCAAAAGCATTTTCTTTCCTTGATGTCTCTTTTCACCATGCATATTTGCTCAAGGTCATACAATACTTAAAGGTTGCAAAGCCTGAAAGGGGTCCACTGAGCTCGAGTGCCTGATTTTATGTCTGATGCGGTGCTCTCATGCATGCGCATGGAGCCATTTTTATCATCAGTTGCGCGTGTTGCCGCTTAGCACCTTGTGGCTGCTTTTCATGCTGGTTGTAGCAGTACATACCGACCTCCTGTCTTGCTGAGGCTGAGCACAAACTTTTTTTTACCAAGACTGACACTTGATCCTACTAGGACTTTCATAGTAAGGCAAGCACTTGTTCCTGTCGCAGCAGTAGTGCTGCTCACACTAAGCACTTCAACGCTCCTCCGAGACTGAGAACTTGCTCTCATGCAGGAACTGAAACCTCGACTTTCAATTTTTTGCTGAGTCTGCATGTTTTCCTTGCTAAGACTGCAATCGTTACCTGTTGGTCAGCTTTCATTCTGCTGTTTTGCTATTTTAGAAGGAAAGAAGAGCACATGGCCTGCAAAATGTGTGTAGCCGGACATCAATGTCCTCAGTACGGTGTGCCCATGTCTTCAGTAATGCAAAGTGAATGCAGGCCCAAAAAGAGGCAGACTCGGGGTTCTTCAGACACATGCTTGATTGTAATACGATGCCTGATACATTGTTTGGCCAGATATGTTGAATGGCTTGATTCTCAGGAAATCTTTGGTGAGGAGTACAGGGGTGCCCTGTTGACAGATTTATGCGCATTTGCACCCTGCGTTTCCACCCTATAACCAGCACCACTGTATAATCACAATGCCAAGTAGAACTCGTTACATGCTTTGGCTTAGCAAGGGATATCTGCGCAAAGTCGAGGCAGGCCCTTCCAGCTACATATTTTCTGTTTTGTAAGCTTGGTGAGATCCGGGCTGCCTTGTCACGGCAGATAAGTGCTGCACCAATATTCTGCTGCATTTGAGAAGAGAAGGTTGATTGAGGACTGGGTACTGACAGCAACAGACTACACCAAGCAGGCAGCAAGCCTATCCCTGCCATTAGGCTACGGAGTCTCTTACGTCCATATCCATACCCATGCTTTTCCCTTGTTTATCATACACTATCTTGCCTCATAAACAACGGTATTTGCCAAGGTTTAGGTTCACATACCTCGCTGTTCTGAACTCACCTCCCTTACTAGTTTGATCTTGTGCTGAGTTTCCTTAGTTTGCAGCAGTCTTTCAGCTTGACAATGTGGTGTAAAGAAAAAGAAAGTATGTTGACAAGGCAGTGTGGCTGAATGACGTTTTGATTTTAGTATCCGTGTTCTACCCATCAGCCTTATATGACATGAGTTATGTCAGGGTGTACCGCCTGGTCGTAAGGCTGATCTTTCTTACCTGCCTCAGATATGCAACGTTCAATCAAGGACGCCTTTCATGTGAGATTAACATCACTGCCCCCTCATTCTCTGAGTATCTAATAGTACTGGTAGTACCAAAGTTAAGTCACAATAGGTTTAGTTAGACCTTCAGCCAGATGGGTTGACTGCTGGGCTTGCTGGTCACTGACAGCCCGACAACAAACATCCGCAGTCTCAGAAATAAAGAGAAGTGATTCGTACTTCAGCGACAAGAGAATATTCTGTAAGTATCTGTTGGTAGTACCAACTTGGTATCTTTTAAAGGATGCTCATCATCATGGTCAACCAAGTTGAATGAAGTTGCGTCCAATGCCATCCAACTACTAGTAGATGGACAGCTTCCTGCAATTGTGGGTATTAAAAAAAGTTAAAGTTAAAAAGTTAAAAAGGGTTAACCGCCAGCCAGATCGTTAGGCTGATTGGTTTGTTGCTGGTCTTCGCCAGCCAAAAAATAGTCCATAATGTCCGAAATGAAATGGCAGAGTCTATTGTGCCGTTGAGAAA
>LFIK01004757.1_pt1 | contig 10958 bp, 10 predicted proteins | sample 643401 | NCBI WGS metagenome assembly LFIK01 (sample SAMN03777447, study PRJNA286221) | soda lake metagenome | biome: soda lake; feature: Kulunda steppe; material: water; isolation source: sample T5-Br brine of Lake Tanatar-5 | place: Russia: Kulunda steppe | collected 2010-07
GCGAGCGCCGTCCAACGCTCCACCGCAGGGCCCGAGTGCGCCGGATGCGTGGCCTCGACGCCGGCGAGCCCCACATCGACCATCGCCTCGAGTGCGGAGGTGGGGATCTCCTCGTCGCCGTCACGCGCCCCGAACAGCGCAGGGTGGGCGAGCACGACGACACCACCCGCGCCTCGCAGCAGCTCGACGGCACGCACCGGGTCGACCGCATGCTTCGGTGCATCGGCCGGCCCACCGTCCGCCAGGTAGCGGTCGAAGGCCTCACGCTCATCAGCGCACGCACCGATCTCGACGACGGCCTGGGCGAGGTGTGGCCGTCCGACGGGCGCTCCGGCAGCGATCTCGAGGACCCGTTCGAACGTGATCGGGATGCCGAGCGCGTTGAAGTTCGCGACCATCCGCACCGCGCGATCGCTGCGGGTGTCACGCAGCCGCAGCAGCTCGGCGGCGAGCGCCGGCTCGGCGTGGTCATGCCAGTAGGCGAGCACGTGGACGGACCGACCGTCGAGCTCCGCGGAGAACTCGGTGCCGGGGACGACCTCGATGCCGTACTCCTCCCCCGCCTCGAGCGCCTCCGCCAGCCCATCACCGGTGTCGTGGTCGGTCAGAGCGAGGCCGGCCAGGCCGGCATCCCGGGCGAGCGCGACGACCTCCGTGGGCGTGTGATGCCCGTCCGAGCGCACACTGTGGGTGTGCAGGTCGAACGCGTCGGTGCGGTCAGGAAGGGTCATGCGACGACGCTAGTCCCTCCCACCCCCGTGGCTAGGATGGCGCCCTGCGAGGAGGTCCGACGTGGTCCAGGCCGTGAAGGTGCTGTCCGCCGTCGCGTTCGATGCGGCGCATTTCGACGAGACCGGTCGTGCCGATCCGGCCGTGAAGGTGCTCGCCGAACTGCCGGCCGCCACCGAACCGTTCCATGTGAACCGCGTCTACAAGGGCGCCCACGGCCGTTACGAGGAGGTCCTCGCGCTCGCCGACCCCTCCGGAACGGTCGTGTGGGAGTCAGAGCCCCGCATCCTCCAGCTGCGCGGCGAGATGTACGAGGACCTGTTCCGCCTCCGCGTCGAGGCGCCGGTCACCATCGGCGACGCGGGCGAGCACACGCTCCTCCTCTACCTCGACGGTCAGCTCGTCGGTCGTGTCCCCGTGTTCGTCGACGCGCCGCGCTCGCTCATCGCCTCCGGCGCGACCATGGATGCGGTCGAGACGGCCCTGAAGAAGGGGTCGATCGTGTGGCTCGACATCCCGCAGCAGGGTGGCGACGTCGTGCAGCGGCCCGCGTGGTACGTGCAGGAGGGCCGCACGCTCTACGTCATCAAGGGCGGGCGTGAGCAGGAGCTGCCCGGACTCGAGGACACGGACCGGGTCACCGTCGTGGTGAAGTCGAAGGACATCAAGGCGACGATCGCCGAGCTGCCCGCCGGCGTGCGCGTCGTGACCGACGACGCCGAGTTCGAGCGGATCGCCACGCTCGGGATGGGCACGCGCCTGAACCTGCTCGACGGGCAGGATGCGCTCGAGCGCTGGCGCAGCGAGAGCGTGATGGTGCACCTCACCCCGCTGGGCTGACCGCTCCTGGGTCCGGGTCCGGGTCCGGCTCGCCGGCCTCTCCGCTCGCTCGCCGCTGCGTGAGCCGTGCCCGCGCGAGCAGCCCGCCGGCGACCAGCAGCACGGCCGAGCCGAGCAGCACCCACCACGGCAGCCGCTGCAGCAGCGGAGCCGACCCCGCGATCAGCATCAACGGCCGTGGCTCGCCGACCGGCAGCGCCCACCGCAGCGTCGACCCGTCGACCACGTCGGCGTCATGCTCGATCACCTGCCCGGGCACACGGACGGTGAGCAGCCCACGGACCGCGTCCGCGGTCAACGCTGCGAGCTCCTCGCCGGTCGGACCGACCGGCGCATCATCGAGGCTCACCCCGAGCGTCGCCGGCGGGGAGATCGCACCCGTGCCGGTGAGCCGCACCGAGCCGTCCGTCCCGGTCACGACCGTGACGTCCAGGCGCACCGCCGGGTCCTGCAGCGCCACGTCGGCGGAGAGCTCCTGGATCAGCGCCGTCGCCGTCTGACCGTCCGTGAAGGCCTGCCGGTAGGTGAGGACCAGCCCGCCGTCCTCATCGACCGTCCGCTCGGCGCGCCAGCCGGAGTCCGTCCCCAGCCCGAGCGCGACGTCGAGCTCCGGGTCGATCCCGGCACGATCGAGTTCGCGCAGCGTGGCCCCGTCGACCCGGATCGACAGCGCGACCTCTCCGCCGCCACCCGCGTCGAACGTGACACCGGTCCCCACGTCGATCCGGCAGCCGGACAGCACCAGTGCCGCCAGCACTCCGAGCAGCAGCCCGACGGATCGGCGCACGCGGACGGTCATCCACAGCTCCTGGATCCGACGGTCGGCGGAGGCTATCCGCGTCGTAGGGTCGCCCGACGGACCGGTCGAGGAGGAGCCCGTGCTGCGCACCGCTGCGCCATCAGCCGACCCTACGCTGCTGGCGGCGATCCCTGCGGCACTCGCCCGGCGCGCGCTCGCGCTGCCGTCCGACGTCACGGACGGCGTGCTCCGGGTGCGCAGCGCGCAGGCGCACGCCGACGATCCGGACCTCGACGTGATGCGCGCGCGGGTCGGTGCGTACGACGTGACGGTCGAGACCGATGCGGACGCGATGCGTCATCTGCTGCGCGCCTACGCGGACCTCGCGCTGCCGGACGCGCTCACCGACGCGGTCGCGCTGCTCGACGTCCTGCTCGACCTCGCGGCCGGCAGCGACGCGAGCGACGTGCATCTCGCCGCCACTCCCGACGGGCTCCGGGTGCGGCAGCGCATCGACGGGGACCTGCACGTCGTGGCCGACGTCCCAGCGGCGACGGCCGCGGCGCTCGTGGCACGCATCAAGGTCCGTGCGGGGCTCGACGTCGCCGAGCGGCGGCTCCCGCAGGATGGCCGACTCACGCACGAGCTCCCCGTCGGGGCGCTCGACGTGCGCGTCGCGACGATGCCGATCCGGGCCGGCGAGCGCATCACCCTGCGGCTGCTCCCGGACGGACCGTCCGGCATCGCGCTCGACACCCTCGGGCTGCCGTCCACGACCGTCACCGCGCTCCGCCGCGCCGTCGAGGCTTCGGACGGGCTGATCGTCGTGTGCGGGCCGACGGGCGCGGGGAAGACGACCACGCTGCATGCGCTGCTCGCCCTGCTCGCCGACGGCCCGCGCAACGTCATGACGCTCGAGGACCCGGTCGAACGCATCGTCCCCGGGATCAGCCAGACCCAGGTCCTGCCCACGCACGGGCTGACGTTCGCCGCCGGTCTGCGTCACCTGCTGCGCCACGACCCCGACGTGCTGCTCGTCGGCGAGGTCCGCGACCGCGAGACCGCGCAGCTCGCCGTCGAAGCGGCGCACACCGGCCATCTCGTGCTGACGTCGCTGCATGCGGTGGACGCTCCCTCGGCGCTCACCCGGCTGCACGAGCTGGGGGTCGCGCCGACGCTGCTCGCCGACACGGTCCGTGTGGTCGTCGCCCAGCGGCTGCTCGCGCTGCCGTGCCCGAACTGCCCCGGTGGCGGCTGCACGGACTGTGGCGGCACGGGCACGCGCGGCCGCCGTGCGGTCGCAGAGACGCTCGAGCTCGATGCGACCGCCCGCTCGCTGCTGCGCGACGGGCGCGGACCCGGCGCACACCACGGGGCGCTCGCCGCGAGCGTCGTCCCTCGGCTGCGGACCACGGCGCTCGAACGCGCGGCCGCGGGCCTTGCGCGACCTACGGACGTCGTGCGCTCGACCCCGCCGATCGACACGGACACGGACACAGGCGCCAGGGTGACCGTCCGTGGGTGATGGGCCCGTCGCTACCCTCGACCTTCGAGGGCACCGGGACCCGGTGGACCCGTCCGAGACGCGACAGCGCGCGCCACACGCCACGCACAGGGAGCGATCAATGCCCACCAGGGACCAGGTCTACGAGGCCCTCGCGACGGTCGACGACCCGGAGATCGGGAAGCCGATCACCGAGCTCGGGATGGTCGACGACGTCGCCATCGAGGGCTCGCGCGTCGGGGTCAAGATCAAGCTGACGATCCCCGGCTGCCCGCTCAAGGACCGCATCACCCAGGACGTGACCGCGGCCGTGAAGGCGCTCGGGGACGTCGACGACGTGCAGCTCATCTTCGGCTCGATGACGGAGGACGAGCGCAAGTCGCTGTCGACCCAGCTGCGTGAGGAGCGCGGCGCGGCGAACCCGGAGATGGAGATCCCGTTCGGCCGGCCCGAGTCGCGCACGAAGGTCATCGCGGTCGCGTCAGGCAAGGGCGGCGTCGGCAAGTCCTCGCTGACGGCGAACCTCGCCGCAGCCCTCGCCGCGCAGGGCCGCACGGTCGGCGTGCTCGACGCGGACATCTACGGCTACTCCATCCCCCGCATGCTCGGCGTCGAGGGCAAGCCGGTCGCGTTCGACGGCATGGTGATGCCGCTCCAGGGGCACGGCTGCAAGGTGATCTCCATCGGGTTCTTCACCGACCCGGACCGCTCGGTCATCTGGCGTGGCCCGATGCTGCACCGCGCGCTGCAGCAGTTCCTCGGCGACGTCCACTGGGGTGACATCGACTTCCTGCTGTGCGACCTGCCGCCGGGCACCGGCGACATCGCCATCTCGCTCGGGCAGATGCTCCCGCAGGCCGACATGATCGTCGTGACGACGCCGCAGCAGGCCGCCCAGAAGGTCGCGCTTCGCGCCGGGATGGCGACCGAGCAGACCGGGATGCGTGTCGTCGGCGTCATCGAGAACATGGCGACGTTCGTCGCGCCCGACACCGGCGTCGAGTACGACATCTTCGGCACCGGCGGTGGTCAGGACCTCGCGGAGGCGCTCGGCACCGAGCTGCTCGGCCGGATCCCGATCGACCCTCGCCTGCGCGAGGGCGGCGACGACGGCACGCCGATGGTGCTCGCGCACCCGGACGCACCGGCGTCGAAGATCATCAACGAGATCGCGGCCGACATCATCAAGCGCAACACGACGCTGGTCGGCCGGTCGCTCCCGCTCAGCGTCGGCTGAGCCGTCGCACCAGGCGGGCGCTGAGCTCGCCGATGCCCCATCCGGCGGCGACGTCGCTCGGGTGGTGCACGCCGACGTAGACGCGCGAGAGTCCGACCGCGCACGCCACCCCGGACAGCGTGAGACGGGCGAGCGGTCCGCGGCCCTCTCCGAGGGCCGATGCCATCGCCGCCGCGACCGCCGCATGCCCCGAGGGCCACGACGTCCCGGCCGGTTCGCCGACGATCCGCTCCGCCCCGTCCGCCTGGTACGGACGCTCGCGCGGCAGCAACGGCTTGGCCCCCTGAGCGAGCGTCCACGCGGTCGCGCCCGACAGCCCGACCCGTACGGCGAGCGACGAGCGCCCCGACAGCGCGAGCGCACCCGCGACGATGCCGACCCCGTACATCGAGCCGAGGTCGGTCGCGACCCTCACGACCGCGTCACGCTCAGGGGTACGCAGCTCGGTGATGCGCTCGCGGATGCGTGCATCGACCGGGCCCGCATGGCCGTCGCGCACGGCCCATGCGGATACGGCGATCAGTGCCGTCGCGACCGACGGACGCAGCACGCTCACGCCCGGTCGTCGCGGGCGACGTCGGTGCCCGCATCAGCGTCAACGTCGGTGACCGTGTCCGGGTCCGCGTCGACGTCAGCAGCGGCGTCAGGCGTCGCGGCCTGCATCCCCTCAGCGTCTGCGCCGGCCGCACGCGAGGTCGACCCCGTCGAGGAGGACTCCACGGTCTCGCGCATCGCGCGCCGCAGGTCCTGTCGGGTCCGTTCGAGCTCCCGGCGCAGTTCGCTGACCTCGCGCTCGATGTCTCCCAGGTCGGCGACGCCGCGGAGCTCCTTCGAGGCGGTGACGCCGTAGTTCCGGATGCGTGTGACCAGTCGGGCAGCGCCGCGGGCGACCTCGGGGAGCCGCTCGGGTCCGAGCACGAACAGCGCGACCAGCGCGATGATCAGCAGCTCCTGCGAACCCGGCACGTGCTCCTCCGATGGATCGACGGCTGATGAGACGGTCGACGGGCGCCGAGCTGGCCGACGAGCCGCCCGACGTCGACCTCGATGCTCAGGCTATCCGCGCCGGATGCGCACCGACCGGGCCGCTCAGGCCCCGGACGACCGGATATGCCGTCGCGTCCGCGTCAGCAGGTCAGCGCGGACGTTCGCCGAGGACGACCTCGACGCTCAACCGGTCGTCACCGCGCAGGACGTCGAAGACGACCGTCATCCCGGGAGCGCGCCTGCGGACCTCGGCCACGAGGTCCGACATCGACGCCAGCGGCATCCCGTCGACGGCGACGATCACGTCACCGCTGCGCATGCCACCGGCGTCCGCACCGGACCCGTCCTGCACCGTGTCGACGACCGCCCCTCGACGGTTGGCGAGACCGAACGCGGCCGCGACCTCCGCAGAGATGTCCGTCCCCGTGATGCCGAGCAGCGGGTAGCGGACGAAACCCTGTGCGATCAGCTGGTCGCTCGAGACGACCGCCTGCTGGACCGGGACCGCGAACCCGACACCCTCGTTCGCGCCGGTGCGCGACACGATGGCCGTGTTGATCCCGACGAGGCGACCCTTCAGATCGACGAGCGCCCCACCGGAGTTGCCCGGGTTGATCGCGGCGTCGGTCTGGATGACGGCCGGGATGACGTCGTTGCTGCTCGGGACGCGAAGGTCGCGGTTCAACGCACTGATGATGCCGGACGTGACCGAGGCGTCCAGACCGAACGGTGAGCCGATCGCGACGACGGTCTCGCCGACACGGAGCGGCTCCGACGGCGGGCGCAGATCGATGGCCGGGAGCCCGTCCCGGTCGATGCGCAGCACGGCCAGATCGTTGAGCTCGTCGCTGCCGACGATCTCGGCCGCGAGCCGGTCGCCGTTCGCGAGCAGGACCTCGACGGCCGAGGCGTTCTCGATCACGTGATGGTTGGTGATGATGTAGCCGTCGGAGCGGTAGATCACGCCCGAGCCGAGCGCTCCTGCCCCGGTCAGGTCGACCGCACCGCTGACGTTGATGCGCACGACGGTGGGCAGCACGAGGTCGGCGACGTCAGGGATCACCGATGCGCCGAGCCCGGGATCCGGCAGCGGCGCGGGCGCGGGGGCCGGCGCGGCCGAGGGCGGAGCCGTCGCGACCGGTGCGTCCGCAGCACCGAGGTCGAGGACGCCGAGCGCCGAGAGGCCGAGCACCGTGAGTGCGGCGCCGACGATCCCACCGACGATCCCGGTGAGGACCCCGCGCCCGGACCGCCGCGCTCGCACCGGCGCTGCTGCGCCGGAGCCCGGCCGTGCCGTCGGAGCGGCCGCTGCTACCCCGAACGCCCCCGGCGCTGCGACGGGCTGCCGTTCGGACACCGGCGTGTCATCGACGAGGTCGAACGCCCCATCGAGTACGCCCGTGTCCAGCGCGCTGGAGGCGGGGCCGACGAACCCCGGACGGGCCTCGCCCGACGTGTCGTCGGCCTGTCCCGCAGGGAACCCTGCCGCACCGTCCGTCCACGGGCGGCGCCACTCGTCCCGATCCCTCAGCATGTGCCGTCACGCATCGCTCGCCCTCCTCCTGCCGAAGGGTACGAGGCCGCTACCGTCGGCGGACCGGACCTGCGGTCCGGACGTCAGGACCGGTCGGAGGGCAGGCCGCTGTGGCAGCGTCGAGCACTGAGGACACGATCCGCACCGAGCTGCGCGACCTGTTCGCCGCGGAGGACCAGGCCGTCATCGATGCCCGTGAGCGGGCGGAGGACGCCACACCCGTCTCCCCTGAGGAGGGTGCGCTCCTGCGCTGGCTCGCGGGGCGGTTGCCGCGTGACGGCATCGCGGACGTCGTCGAGGTCGGTGCTGCAGGCGGGGTCGGCGCGCTGCACCTCGTCCCGGCGCTGCCGCCCTCAGCCACGTTGACCGTCATCGAGTCGGACACCAACGCCCATGCGCTCGCGGCCGAGGCGCTCGAGGTCGCCGGCCACGGCGACCGTGTCCGGACGATCCTCGGCGAACCGTCCGAGGTCCTGCCGCGTCTGTCCGACGCCCGCTACGGGATGTGCGTCCTGCAGGGGGACCCGGCGCGCTACCCCGCGCTGCTCGACGACGTGCTGCGCGTCCTCGCCCCGGGCGGCCTGCTCGTCGTCCGCGGTGTGCTGCGTCGCGGCGGCCCCGGGCCGGTGCTCGCTCGGCTGCTCGGGACCGTCGCCGAGCACCCGCAGCTCGATGCGGTGGTGCTCCAGGAGCACGACGGCGTCCTGCTCGTCACGCGACGCTGACACCCGACCGGACGGACCGACCGCCGGTCGCTGGTCGCTGGTCAGGCGCAGTTCAGCCAGCGGAGAAGAAGCGGACCTTCGCGGCGAACTCCACGGCCGGCGCGAGGATGACCGCGAGGTAGAACATCCCGGTCGCGGCCTGGATCGACCGCCCACCCTCGCGGGCGAGCTTCACGTTGAACCCTGCGATGAGCGCGAGCAGCGACAGCACGCCGAGCCCGAGCACGATCGTCATCGACCCGATGCGCAGGATCGGGGCGAAGAGCAGCGAGCACTGCTGGAACGCCGCGCCATCGAGCCCGGCGCACGGAGCCGGGTTGCGCCAGGACAGCAGCACGGACGCGAGTCCCGCGGCGATGACGGCCACGTTGATCCACGCCACGACGACCATCGGACGGTTCGTGAGGCGACGCTCGACGAGATACCAGTGGCCGAGCAGCATCCCGAACCAGATCGAGCCGAGCAGCGCCGTGCCCAGCAGCAGCTCGATGACACCCTGTGTGACCCCGCCCGCTCCGCCGCCGTCGGCGCGCAGAACCGCCAGCGGCCACAGCGAGGCGAGTCCGACGACCGTCCCCGCAAGACCGAGCACCCGCGGGACGGCCGGGGTCAACCGCAACGCGCGCAGCACGACGGCAGCGACGTTGAGCCCGACGAACGCGAGCAGGAACCAGCGCGTCGCACCGACCGGGCTCGCCGGGTCCGCCTCCAGCACCCGCTCGACGGGCGTCGAGAACGCCGCGTAGGCGGCCCAGCCGAGCAGCGCGACGGTCGCACCGACGAGCATCTCGAAGCCGGACCGCACCGTCCCGAACGTCGGGCGTGTCCACGTCAACGCCGATGCTCCGATCGCGGTCATCGCGAGCACGAGCGCGAACACGGCAGCAGGGTTGGCCATTCTGAGCCTCCGGACACTGCCAGCGCACTCGATGGCGGGTGGCACAGGGCTACGCTACCGACCGCTCACTGCACCCCTCACCAGCATCATCGCCCACGCTCAGGACGCCGACCTCATGACCGCTGGAAGTTCACGCCGCTGCGACCCCGGGCTGAAGCACGACCGCACGCTCACCGTCGAGGCGGCGCACACCGCCACGAGCGTCGGCTCCGGGAGCGTGGACGTGCTGGCCACGCCGGCGCTGCTCGCGCTCGCGGAGGGCGCCTGCTGCGACGCGGTCGCCGACGACCTCACGCCCGAGGAGACGAGCGTCGGCACGTGGAGCGAGGTCGAGCATCTGCGCGCTGTCCCGGTCGGCGAGACCGTCTGCGCACACGCGACGCTCGTCGGACATCACGGTCGGCGACTCGAGTTCACCGTTCGGGTCGAGCACGACGGCGACACCGTCGCACGCGTCCGCCACCGTCGCATGCTCGTCGACCGCGAGCGGTTCCTCGCCGGCATCAGCCGCGGCTGATGCCCTCCAGCCACGCGATGAGCGTGCGCACGGGCGATCCGGTCCCGCCCTTCTGGTGGTAAGGACCCGGACTCTCACGCCAGGCGATCCCCGCGATGTCGAGGTGGGCCCAGCGGACGCGGTCGGGAACGAAGCGCGCGAGGAAGAGCGCGCCGAACACGGTGCCCGGGTCCTTGCCACTGCCGACGTTGCGCAGATCGGCGAACGTCCCCTCCACGCGCTTGCCGTACTCGTCGACGGCGAGCGGCAGCTGCCACAGCGGCTCGCCGTGCTCCCGACCACTCGCGATGAGTTCGGCGGCGAGCGCATCATCGTTCGCCATCACGCCGCCGATGAGGTCACCCAGCGCGACGATCACCGCGCCGGTGAGCGTGGCGATGTCGACGATGGTGTCCGCCCCCAGCTCAACCGCGTGCGCGAGTCCGTCGCCGAGGACCAGCCTGCCCTCCGCGTCGGTGTTGAGGACCTCGACCGTGGTCCCGTCCCGCATGCGGATGACGTCGCTGACCCGCTGCGCATCCCCTGACACGAGGTTCTCCGCCAGCGCGAGCACCGCGGTGACGGCGACGGGCAGCTGCAGGCGCGCCGCAGCGCGCACGACGGCAGCGGCGACGGCCGCCCCCGCCATGTCCATCTTCATCGTCTCCTGCCCTGCGGTCGGCTTGAGCGAGTAGCCACCGGTGTCGAACGTGATGCCCTTGCCGACGAGCGCGACGTGCCGCTGCGCTCCGTCAGGCTGCCAGCGCAGCTCCACGAGACGTGGCTTCATCGTCGAGCCGCCGCCGACGCCGAGGATCCCGCCGTACCCACCGGCCTCGAGCTCATGCTCGTCGAGCACCCGGACCGCGATGCCGTCGTCGACGAGGCCCGCCACGACCGTGTCAGCGAGTGCCGGCGGACGCTTGTCCTTCGGCGGCGTGTTGACGAGGTCGCGGACCCAGGCGGTCGCCTCGGCGCCGACCTGTGCCCGGTCGACGACCGCGTCACCGTCGGTCACACCGGTGAGCACGACCTGCTCGAGTCGTCGCGACGACGGCTTGGTCCGGTACGCGTCGAAGCGGTAGTCGCCGAGCAGCGCGCCCTCGACCACAGCGGCCAGCCGCGCGTTCGCGTCAGCCGGACCGACGTCGACGTGCGCGAGGTCGGTCGCCAGTGCGACGACGTCGCCCGCGGCACGGACCGCCGCTCCGGCCGCTCGGCGCAACGTCTCGGTGCTGACCTTCTCGGCCGGTCCGAGCCCGACGACGA
>LFIK01004758.1_pt1 | contig 10956 bp, 10 predicted proteins | sample 643401 | NCBI WGS metagenome assembly LFIK01 (sample SAMN03777447, study PRJNA286221) | soda lake metagenome | biome: soda lake; feature: Kulunda steppe; material: water; isolation source: sample T5-Br brine of Lake Tanatar-5 | place: Russia: Kulunda steppe | collected 2010-07
CTCTCTCTCTCTCTCTCTCTCTCTCTCTCTCTCTCTCTCTCAGCACACATACACACACACCTGCCGGGAGCGCTGCAGAGCAAATGCCTGGGATGAGAAAGTACTGCGCAAGCAAATCAGCAAAGGATAAGAGAAATGGGTCAGCAGCAGGCAGGCCCAGTTCTATCCCTAGCACCTCTTTTGGCAATAGGCTCCTGCAAAGCAGGTCTGAAGATTCTGCGTCCATAACATGAATGAGACAAATTTTGCCCTCAGTGTCATTGTGCCGTACATCTTCTACGATTCTTAGTATAGAGCTGGAGCCTTGCTAGACAGAAGGGTTGCCGGCCCATTCAATCCAGACAGTGTAGTGCGCACAGCAGCATGGCACATGCCACCAGTGGGTGACCTGGGACATGCATCGGCGCACCAGCAGAGGGGAGGGGAGGGGCGCTGTCCGTAACAACACGCCTAACCTACCCAAAATTTTAGACCTGCACTTACATTGTAGGCGGCACTGCCCACAATGGTGCTAACTCCGAGCTGCCCGCCTCGAGATCCCAGCTGCGTCAAGGTCTCCACGATCCTGGTGTGTGAGCAAACGGGCACAAGGGGCACATCATGGGTGGCTTGTGGACCCATTCACGCACATCAGGGGTGACATGTGGACCCATTCAGGCACGAGGGCATGCAAAGGCAGGTCGTTTATGGATTGTTGATAACAGAGTCCTCAGATGCATGCATGCCTGACGGACACCCAAGTCTGGACAAGTCCAGCCGGTCCACTCTTCCTTTCAAAAGCGCGCCCGGTCCGTGGCATGGTACGCCTGCTGATCACGAGAATGGGCAGCCACGCCTCATGGCTCTTGGCTGATGAGCTTGGGTCGCAACCGCCCTGCAACCATAACTTAACATGCTTCGCACTTACGAAAGCAGGATCTCTGGGGCGGATGTACCGAAGGCCATGAGCGAGATGTTCGCAACAACCCAGTTCCATACTTTCTCTTCCACAATGATGCTCTCTGCAAAGAGGGGACGGTGCCTCTGATGTGAGCAGGTGCCAAGCTTTGCCATGCTAAGAGGAGTGTACCAGCCCAGCATTGCGTGCTCCACCAAACGTGCTTCACTGCCACGCACCGCCTGTCCGGGGGTTTTTCTTCACAACCTTCTTGGTGTGGCTCGTGATGTTCTGCACTTGCAATCGCAGTGACACACTTTTGGCAAACTGGAGTTGCGAAAGCTTTAAAGCAGGGCTGCTACGCGGCGTCAGCTTACCTCAATGGCTTCAGAGAAAATATCTGCAGGGTGAAAGAGCAAAAGGGAGGCAGGTGTGAGTCCAGGAGCGGCAAACTGAAAGCTGGGCTGCATGCATGAGAAGCTGCATCCCGGGGCACCATGATCCCAGCCATTTTTGTGGTCGACAACGCTCACCTGAGCATATGGCAATCCCAAAGAACAGCCAGATGAAGAACAGGGCGTAACCCACTGCGAAAAGAAGAAGAGGGTAGGTCGAAAACGGGCGCTCTTAGAACAGATTGCAAGCGGGCGACGGACAACGGGCTTGCGACTGCTTGACGCACCAATTAATACCCCTCTGTGCATGAGGTTGAAGCCGGGAGGGAAGATGATGGATTTCGTGCAATCCTGCCTCCCATCCTGCGAGGTGACAGGCAGAATTTTTGCCATGAACCGGCCTCCACGACCGTAAGAGCAGAGTATGCCAGAATGAACAGGAAAACAAAGCTCGTGCAAGGACTTATGCCAAGGCATGAGCACAGCAAATGCGAGTGCGTGCTGAAACACACAGGCATTGCACATGGCTCGCAATTTGGGAGGGGGCTGCGGACACTCCGTGGGACTAGAACCTGATTGACTTATAGCTGCATGGCGAGTTGTTTCTGTCAGGCTCTGGTGCTTATATTGCAGACACGTGCGCAACATGTAAATGTGCCCGTGCACACTTACATAGTACACAATGTGGCCTCTGCCCGGGGAGGGCCTCTCCCAACAAGTGCCACTGCACAGAAGAAATTGCAATTGAGTTTAACTTGGGAGTAAGTAGGAGTGCCTACAAGTGCCCTCAACAAGTGCCTGTCTCGCGCGTGTCAAGGACTGAACAGGGCAGCTGTGAACCCAGCCTACAATACGAAGAGCCAACACCTGAAGAATTCTGTGCACTCATCCAAGGTTTGCTTGATGAAGTCAAGCACATCTTTGTAGCGCTGGTCCCCGTTGTCAATTTGGCTGGGTGCGCTCCCCATTCTACTCTAGGGGTTAGCTAAATCTCCTTGTACATTCTACGCGCAATCATTTCCTTTCAATTTTATTTATGCACATGACGTTACCATTTCATCTCGGCAACAACCCCTGAATCGTTCCGTGCAAAGCCCTAGACAGTGAGCATGAGAGTATGGCGCTGCGCTTATGGTCATGTGCCCAGCAACAGGTGCGGTGAATGGTATATAGAAGTACGCAAAGCATTGGCTCGCTAGCGTGCCAGCACCATGTCCGCCAGTCTACGTGCAGGTGGTTACCCCAGAGGTGTTGTCTGTGAGCTTCAACCAGGTGAGGACTCAGTGCTTGTACGGATGCAAACACAAACGCCTGCACCTGCACGAAAACAAATGCGCAAATATTGGCCTGCACCACTGACATCAGCCTTCTGGCAAAGTATGTTAGTGTGACCACGGTGCTGATTCGGCAGTGCAGAGTCTAGATTCACGAGCGGAGCGTTTATGTGTTGATGACACATGCAGGATGACACTTGTATCTGCCTGGGTACCCAGAATTTAGGGGTAATTGTTTACTGCCTCAGGCGGAACAGCTGCATTCACGTGCACAATGTGGGCGGGTCAGTCAGGTGAGTGGTGCAGCTGGATCATGGTGTGGCTGGCTCTGTTTGCCTTTGCACCCCTGCAAGCCAAACTGTGTTATCTGGAAGCCTGATTGCCTAACTGCTCCCTACCCACTGAATCAAGCCTGAAGAAGTTATTAAGATTGAAGTCAAATTTCCACAGGCCTTGAGGAGCATGGTCGACACAAATTTCGCTTGCATGCTTTGACGACACTGCGCTGGCATATCTGCATGCGATTTTGGGTTTTTGCAGGCACCTATTCCTGTTGGCTGTGCTTACATATGCGTGGTAAACCTAATTAGATCAGGCTTGTCTCTTTATCCTGGAAAATCTTGAGGGTCAGCTGCAGGTAGTTGAAATCAATCCGCACACTGAGCCCCTGCGCACAACCAGCACATAAGCAACCACCACACGCACGCAGCATGTCACGGATGAAAAGGGAGCACTTAAAGGCCTGGGCTCAACAGCCAATTGCTACCTTCCCATTCATTTCCAAAGGCAAACCTCACACCAGGGCGTTGTTGTTTGCGTCCATGTGGAAACCTGGTTGCAACCATCCGCTTATGTCAAGGCCACATCCGTTCACAAGGCGCCATGTGCCAGCCTTTTGCGGTATCAACTTGTGTTTTGACTTGCAGCTGATCACCTCCAAACCCTTTCTGCCAATTCGTGGCAAAGAAATTGCATGAGTGTATTGGTTGCAGATCAATGTTCTCATTGTCAGCCATATGTTGTCAGAGGCATGAGTTCTGCAAGATACGTCTTTGCCTGGAAATGCCAATTCCTCCCCTGCTGCTGGCTTTAATCAGGGTACTGCATTGGGGATCATGTGGGACATGTTTTGATGCTGCCTGCACAAAGCCCGCATGCTATGCAGCCCTCATGGGCCCCTGTTCACCCTTTCCCTTCTGTCAATCTGAACTGGGCCACTGCCTTTAAAGCGGTACAAAGGATTCCAGGAGTGACGGTGTGGGGCCGACCACCTCTCAAAATCATAGACACTGGCACAGCGATGTCCCACACAGCATCAGCGCAACATTGGCTTGCATGCATGCCTGCACACGCCTGCACGCAGCCTGGGTCTCATGGCCTTCCGCACCTCTCTCCTGGCATATGTTGGCAGTGGGGCACAGCCTACCCTTACCCCACGCAAGCTGACAATTGCTGACACACGGGATGGCAGCACCCTCCAGGACTTCAGCTACTCCACCTGCGTACTGGCCGTGCACATCAGCAAGCACAGGTGCAGACATTGTACAGTAGTAAGTCGCGTGCCTGGCAAACATAGCAATGGGCACCTGCCACATCAGGGTGCACGGATCCAAGCACAGCACGCGTGCGCAGTGTGATGGTCGCCTGAAAGGCAGCATACCTCCCATGTCAGGTAAATTTCAAAGGACCTTTTCACCCCGATGCCTTGGTGGATGGATGCTCAGAAAGGATATTTTAATTTTCAGCGGGGTAGCATGAGTGACATGTGCTCGATTGTGGACGCATCTCCCATCAGCAGTGCATGTGCATGCAAGAGGCCAGAACTTCTGTACACGCTTTGCTTGCACTGACTTCGGCAGTGGCACCTCAGCAGCACAATGGCAAGCCACATTGATGGACGTGCACGCAGGCTGGTTGCGGTGCTGCAGACACAATGGCAAGCCACATCGATGGACGTGCACGCAGGCTGGTTGCGGTGCTGCAGACACAATGGCAAGCCACATTGATGGGCGTGCACGCAGGCTGGTTGCGGTGCTGCAGACACGGGCGCTTGTGTACGAGCTGCTTACCTTGGAGCACCTGCGCACCATAGAGAGCCCTGCAAACCCAAAGGGCACATCATGCTTGAGCTGCGGCACCAAGGGAGGCAGCCTGCTTGCCTTGCCCTTTGACCCCACTTGCGGTACACTCAGGTGCGTGCGTGTGTGTGCCCGTGCCCCGAGGGCGTTTTTGTGACAGTGTGCACATGTGCGTGCTTGTAACTGTGCGTATGCCCGTGCCTTACGGGCACGTTTGCGCCTGTGTGCATGCCTTGTTTGAGCCTGCTACCTGGGCCTCTGATGCTCCGATGGTGCTCATGGTCAAGAGCACATGACCCACATGGCTGCCGTGCATCACTACCAGCCGGGCCCAAATAAAGGGCAGAAACGACGCATGAGGTGTTTGCCCTGCTTGTTTGAACTGTGCGCCCTTCGCAATGCCCTCTGCTGCACCATGGTGCCCGCAGCATGGTGCCCGCAGCATGGTGCCCGCAGCATGGTGCCCGCAGCCTGCACCATGGTGCCCTCTGCTGCACCATGGTGCCCGCAGCCTGCACCATGGTGCCCTCTGCTGCACCATGGTGCCCTCTGCTGCACCATGGTGCCCGCAGGGTCTACGACCTGATGAAGAACGGGGGTGACGTGCTGGCTGAAGTTGCAGCACACAAGACGCGGCTCTCGGTCCTGGCTTGGAACGCGAGCGCGTGCTTACTCGCAAGCGCTTCCACAAAAGGCACTGTCATTCGTGTGCACAGGTAAGCGCACATATTTGACGTGGGGTCATGCGTGCGTAAGAGCTAGCACGCACAACGGCCATGTTGTCTCTGGTGCACAGGCTGGTGGACAGGCAGGCGCGCAGGCTTCATCGTCTCTGAGAGGCCCCCTGTAGGCCTGCACGAGTTCACAAAAAAGGACAAGCTGTGATGTATGCTGCAGGAACTGCTCTGTGGCAGTCTTCTACATGTGCATGTGTGTGTGGGCTCAAATCATTCCAGTGGGCCCAATGCTGGATGTCATAGCTGCGACCCTGAGCGCACGCCTGTGGCTCCTCCTTGTGGAGAGGCTGGTACCTTTCACCTTGCTGGCTCGCTGACCGTCCTGCCCTAGGCATGCATGCAAGCGCCTGCAGAGAGCTGCGTCTCCCCATGTCTGGGTGTGGCTGAAGTGATCTCATGTGCACACCTTCTAGCGGCCATGTGTGGAGCAAACATCCTCAAATGGAGGCGTTTGGTACGAGTAGCACGCTGCCGCCATCCACAACCTGCCTTCCAACCCTGTTATTGTGCATGCATGTTTAATTGCTCCCAGGCTGCCTCAAGGTGCCAAGGCCTTCACCTTCCGGCGCGGTACCTACCCTGCAGCCATCCACGACCTTGCCTTCAGCCCAGACAGCGTGGACCCTCCCTTGCTGTGTGCAAGCAGCAGCCACGGCACGGTGCACGTGTTTAGGTGCGCGTGTGAGGGTAATACCAGGCACAGGGTAAGCGGCACGCACTGAGGGCATGGCCCCATCACCCGTTCTGACGTTTGTGGTGTGGGGACTTGAGCAGCAGCGCACATTACACAGCAACACATGGAAGCGCAGCTGGGCTGAGACGGAACCGCCGCTTTCCTTGCCACACCTACTTCATGGTGGCCCCGCAGGCTGGAAGATCCAAGCTGCACTGCCCTGATGTGCGGCACCATGCATGGAAGACACCCGGCGGCGGCAGCTGCCGCAAGCGCAGCCAATGGCCTTCTGGCTGCGGTGATGCAAGTGTCACCCATGACAGACACGGTGAGTGTGCACATTGTGGGCATGCTACTTGGAGGTAGAGTGCGGGCCGCTCAGTGCATTCCGCCGAGTGATTTGGAACGCGCCTTGGTGGCTGAGGGCATGCCACCGTTAGGTAACGGTCAATTTCGCCTGAGTATGGAACTGCTGCCCTTGCGATGGCCATGTCGATGGCCATGATGATTATGACGTCAACACAACGTGAGCGCAAGGCTGACAAGTTGTACCATGCAGATGCAGACGCCGCCTTGGCACGGACAAAGATTATTCCAGCAATGCCAACATCAAGCCCGCAAGCTTCTTGGCGGTGCTTTCAGAGAAGTTAGCAATGCATACTGTACCGCATGTGTTGTATCAAATGGTATTATGCCAGGTATACCCTTAACATGGTGCCATGACATGATACTTGCATGCTTTTGAATGCGTCTTCATGTAAGCATTGGGGTATAAGAAAAACCATGGATGGGTGAATAATGTCTGATCAAGATGCCAAAGAGGCTCTGTAGAGGCTAAAAGAGGCTCTACAGACGAGGGTTCGCTAAACCCTAATTAGCCATCCCTAGAAATAACCAGAGGGGTTTATCTGAGGCCCAAAATGGGTATGGTCTTAGCATGATCCCAGGGCATGGTCTTTGTGACGGGTACCTTTCCAGCTTAGCGTTAGATGGTAGCCCTGCTTGCAAGCTTTTCACAGCACTTGAGCTTGAATGGTACCCACCCGTCACTGAGACCAGGCCTAATGGGCCGCGGCGTGAACCCTACTTTTCACAGCCAGATGTCCACACCAGATCAGCCACAGCACCAAATTACATGATTTTTTTTTTGGTGCTCTTGTGATAAACAAACATCATTGCAAAAGAATTGGAGTGAAAACACCTAGAGGTTGGTGAGATGTCAATTTTTGGTCTTGAGAAAAAGGGGTGCCAAAATGGGTCAAAATCCGACCCCCTCCAAACCTCAGTTCCAACATCCAATATCAATTTGCAACAAAATAGAAGTGTGTTAATGATGTTTTGGGTGTAAAAAGACGTGTGGTTGGGTCATGTTGAGGGCATTCATGGGCTGTTAAAGCCAAAATAGGCCAAAAACAGAGGCTGAGCACCCACCCAGGCCACCGGGGGCGTCCATTTCACCCCAAATTCTGCCAGTAGCCTAGTTATACGAAAAAAATACAATTTACATCAAAAAAGGGTCATGCCCAGACTTTTGCTCAGATAGCCCCCTCTGAGAAATAACCCTTGGATACAAGTATGATTTGCGGATGCCAATGCCGGAAGACCAAGTATTGAATGACAAGATTGCCTAACAGCTTGGTCTTTAAGGGGATTGAAGTTGCACTGTTGTTATTCAATTTGCAAAGATTTAGTGGACCAGGGTGGAAAGCTTCTCCAAAGTGAGCTCCCATGAAACGCTGTGCATTTCCCTCCTGCTTCTGCTTATTGCTGTGCGCAGGGTCAAACCACATTTCACCTGCCTTGAGATGAAGTTGGTGGTTTGTCCTCTCAAGATCGAGCCAATCCTGGACGCTAATCCTTTTGAGCACATGGTGACTTTTGCACTTCAGGTCGATCCCCCTCGGAGCATCGCCAACCTAAAGCTTCCTCCCCCGTGCCAAGGCAGCCCTGCTACTTGCCGGGTCAGGCCTGTACAATCACAACATGGGCCAAGCACGGAGGTGGGTTGGGCTGAGCTTGATGCTCATGCCATGGACAAGTTTCTTACGTCAAGTGCAGAATTTAAGCTACAGATTGAGATGGGCAGACCCTCTCAGACCCGCCTCGTTTGCTTGTACATTAATATTCAAGCGTGTTCTGCCTCCGCTGGCCTCTCTCAAAATGGCTCGTTTGCTTTCAAGTATCATGTGTAACCTTGATCAGTTGCTCGGAATCTCTCAGGATGGTTCGCTGCATCTTCCGGTGCTCTTGTGTGATGTCTGCCCAAATTAAAGTAGCTCATTCATGTCCATTGCAATTTTGCTTGCTGATACCGCAGGTGAATATTCTGGTGGCAACTCTAAATGGTCGTTTGTATGAGTACGCACTGCGTGAGCTGCAGAACCCAGAAGGGCCCAAGTGTTTCCTCGTTTCACAGCACAATTTGTTGTCAGGAATCTCTCCCACTGGGTGATCCAATTGTACACATAGAACCCTATTTATCAAGCATGGGGACCCCCCACCAATCAAACTGTGTCCACGCTGCACAACACATCAACTGTCAATGCATGGCTAGCGTACGTATGTAATGTGTCCCCGTCAGTTATACTTACACGATCGTAGTACTTTGTTGTGCTGAACATTTTCTCATTCTTCATTAGACATATATCTTACGGTTGCAGGTTTTTGTTTGAGAGACGACAGCTGAATATGATTTAATTCGTCAACAGCTGAATATGATTTAATTTTTTGTTTCGCTGACGGCTGTTTTTTTCTTGTAAATTAAATCCTAGCTGCTCGGTTTATACTTTAAACATGTCTGAAATCATTCAGCCCGTTCTGCCCTGGGCCAACAGCTCGGTCACTGACCAGGTGATAGACAAGCCAGAAGCAGGAACTCATGAGGAGGATGAGCAGATCGTGGGCCTGAACCTGCAAGAGGTTGGCTTGGAGGAGGGTGGGTCAAGACCTCTGAACGACAGCTGAGGGGCTTGTGCCCACACCTCGCACTGATTGTGCCTTTGATCTCTGCACTCCCACACAGGCAAGAAGATCCAAGTCAGATGGGAGGTAGACATTACAACAGAGCATGGTGACACAGGAGAGAAGGAGACCAAGCACATGACAAAGGTAAAAGGTGTCTCCTGCCTTGATTGCGTGCAAATATAGATCCTTAAGTAAGTGATAGTTTGTAGACATGCACGGATCCTCTTGCTGGATGCTCTAGCCGATGCTCTAGCTGGCTGGTCAGAAAACCCTAGTATCTCGGAATGAAACATGCTGTTTACTGCCTCCTTTCCTCCTGCGCAGTGGTGGCCTGCTAAAGTTGGTGGGCCGGTTGACCTAGCTTGCTCGCGGCAAGGTGAAGGCACTGGGCCTGCTGCGCCTGCAGCGCCTCCCTCAGCGCAGCCGGCGTACCACCTCTTGTAAGTGTTGCTGCAGGGCTTTGCCAGAGTTAGTTTATGAACCGAATGTCTCTGTGGATTGATCCCTTAGCCCCGTCTTTAATTACTTGCAAATTTGGTGCTCAATAGGCCTGAAGATGGTGAAAAGCCTCCATGGGGTGCCCTGCAAGTTGCCGTGCAACACAGCACGCAATGCCATGCTGGCTGGCATTCTTTGCAGCAAAGCTTGTTTGCACCTCGATGCAATTTATGCTAAGCAATTTTTTGCGCATTTGTTCCCGTCCAGGTATGAGCAATTTGAGACGTTCAACGAGGAATGCTGCCGGGTCATGTTTACGTCACCACGTGGGTGTGCGCTGGGCCTGTGTCCTGTCCCTTGCAAGGGATGTGTCTTGCTGACACTTATTTAATCTCTGCGCTGCCTATATTTGACAGAGGCCATTTTCATGAGTGCACACACGTTTTTCAGGGGCTCAAAGTCAGAAGGGGACAGCAGCTGCCGCTCAGCTGTGATGTTTCGGCGGAACCATGCTGAGTGTCAGGGCATTTGCTCAGGTTTTTGTTCACTTGCACACCCGCATGACATGCTATGATTTTGCAGACTGCTTGGTGGACGTGACAGATGCCGATCAACCAAACCACTTGATCTGGCGGCATGAGGGCGACAACAAAGAATATGGCTTTGCAGGTGTGGAGGGAGGATGTGGCGGTGTTGCTGATGAGAAAACTGAGGATTTCTGGTGGCAGGGGGGCATGTGGGGATATCATCAAACACTGCTTGTGTTACACGTGCATGTGAGGCATCCTCACTGAAGATGGATGCCTGGCGTGCTGCCCAAACCATGCTCGAGTGTCCATACACTTTAATGCATCACAAACAAGACAAACAACCATAATAGCAGCACACACACAGGCATCTATCTCACTCTGAAAAAGAGCAATCATGCTCTTGGCCAAACACAGTTTGGTTTAGGCAAGTTATTACCGGCTGCTGGCCCACTTAAAGCATGGCTTGCTGCTTATTCACACACCATGATTCATGGGTTTCTCACACAGAGCATAGCAAAACCTACACATATGCACAGATGAAGAGGAGGAGGAGGAGGAGGAGGAGATCGACGGTGATCGCTCATACACGGCAGATGAGCTGGTCGAAATGATGGCAAGCAGAAGGTGCATATGAGAATATTTTGGCCATGTCTGTGCACGTACGTGGTGTCGCGCATCTAGGAAATGTTGCACATGAGTGCCACAAGCTGCGCCTGCCTGAATGCTTTGATGACCCTTTGTCCCTAGTTTTGTGGTTGTTCGGTCCCTGCACAGTAAGCACATGTGCTTGGGCGTGTGTCTGTGTGCGTGTGCTTGCTTGTGTGCGTCCGTCTGAAAGCACCTAAAGTAGAGTAGTATAGGTGTTGAGTCACTGTGCTACAGTATGTACGTGCCGGGGAAGGGGGGGGGGGCAGCGGCAGCACATGCTTTGGCTTCTATGTTGCACATGCGGGACACTAAAAATGGGGGTGTGCTTGCATGTACGCGCGC